>Ga0154330_101_pt1 | contig 11258 bp, 14 predicted proteins | sample RifGroA2_FD_115858 | JGI IMG/M metagenome (GOLD analysis project Ga0154330, IMG submission 115858) | Deltaproteobacteria bacterium GWA2_55_82 | reverse complement strand
TCATAGACTTAATATGGCATTTGTTAGAGAAAGACGAACAATGTCTGAAAAGAAGCTAATTCATACGAGGCTCGGGATCGAACTGATCAGAAAGCTGTCCGCCGAAGGCGACCGCATATTCACTACGCAGAGAGCCCGTGAACTCGCACCCGCTGTAGGGCTGACGGAGGGCTACCTCCGCCAGGCGCTTCATTACCTGACGAGGTCGGGTTGGCTGGTCCGCCTACACAAGGGACTCTATGCTCTCTCGTCCTCGGTTCCAGGCGCAACGCCTGCCCACGAGTTCGAGATAGCCATGGCCTTAGTCGACCCTGCCGCTATCAGCCACTGGTCGGCATTGCACTATCATGGACTTACAGAGCAGGTGTCGCGCCGGGTTTTTATACTTACCACTACGGAGGCTTCGATACCCCGTTCCAGAGGCGAAAAGGCAATAGAAGTTAAAAAGGGATATCCGGTCGGCGACACGGTCTACCAATTTATCCAAGCAAAGCCGGAACGCTTCTTCGGGATCGAGAGCATCTGGATCGGAGAGGCCCGCGTTGCTATCACCGACCCCGAACGCACGTTGCTTGACGGGTTGTCCATGCCACAGTACTGTGGTGACTTCGCAGAAGTTTTACATGCGTTCGAAGTGCGGGGCACCGATTTGAACCTCGAACGGGTTATTGAATACGCCCTGAAGCTAGATGCCGCTACTGCTAAGCGTTTGGGGTGGGTGCTAGAAATGCAGGGCATTGAACCAGGCCATCTTAAGCCTCTCCTGCATGTCCCAATCAAGGGATACCGGAAGCTCGACCCGACGGGACCTCGCAAGGGCCCATACAACAAGAGGTGGATGATCCAAGAGAACCTGCCAGGAAAGGTCAAGGCATGAAACCGCTTCATACCCGCTTGCAAGAGGTACGGAAACGGCTCGGCACCCCCTGGGAGGTTCTCGAAAGGGATTATCTCCTTTCATGGATTCTCGCCGGCATAAGCCAGGTAGGTTCGCTCCGAGAAACACTCGTGTTCAAGGGTGGAACAGCTCTCAAAAAGTGCTACTTCGGGGATTATCGCTTCTCTGAAGACCTGGACTTCTCCGGCGTGGGAGACGTGCCCACAGGTGACGCGATGAAAGATGCCGTACAAAAGGCCTGCGAGGTCGCGGCGAAGATGCTGGACGAGTATGCCCCCGTCGAGATCGTGTGTGAACGGTACACCGAGAAGGATCCGCATCCGGGAGGTCAGGAAGCCTTCACGATCCGAGCCCGTTTTCCATGGCAAAAACAACCTCACACGCGTGTAATAATAGAGACTGCGGTGGACGAGAAAGTGCTCAAGCCCGTGCAGGAGCGGAAGGTCATCCATGAGTACGGTGAGCCGTTTGATACGCAGGTCCGAGTATACGCGCTGGAAGAGATTGTAGCTGAGAAACTACGCGCGATACTTCAACATATCGAGAAACTTGACGAACGTGGATGGAGCCGTTCTCGCGCGCGCGATTATTATGACCTCTGGCGCATCTTGGGTTCTTACAAGGACCAAATGGATTTCTCCGGCTTTGCACCTTTCCTCATGGAGAAATGCGCCGTGCGGAGCGTTGCCTTCAAGAGCTCTGAGGACTTCTTTCAGGCAACAATGCTCGCGTATGTAGAGAAGACTTGGGACCAGTGGCTTGGTCCGTTGGTTCCAGGGCTGGCCCCTTTCAAAACCGTGATTGAAGAACTCCGCCCTCAGATTGCTGAACTCGTCACTTATTAAGACATCCTGATGCATGTGTCTGCTTCAACAGACTCCGGGCTAAGCCGGTTACTATCCATTCTACAGTATACCCGATTCATAATAATCCAATCACAGCCTACGCTGAAAGCCTTTCTTTATATTTGCGTCTCATCTGCCCTCAATCGCCCGGGCGGCTTTTTCAGAACATACTTGGCAAAAAAAACCATGACTACCGACAAATCCACTGAGCCGCCAAATCGTATGAACCGCCAAAAAGCACCAAACGCACCAAACCACCGAAGGGGGCGCTGGTTATGCCTCCTCCTGCCCTTTGAACTTCAAATCTACGAATTCCTCCGGATGCCTGCGCCGCCTTGTTCTTATCCTCATTTTAATCCTCTGCGCCATCTTTATGAGAAACGGCATCATCTTTGAGTTGATCCTGAAATAATTGACGGCTGTGGAGGCTACCCTACTGGGAGTCTTATTCATGTCCCGCCTGAACTGCCCTTCCATCCATCTCTCCACCTTGATCCATTTGGTCTTCGGATAGGCGCAATGACAAACCCATTGAACCAAGCTGGACCGCTCTTTTTCTCCAAACGCTTTAAAAAGGCCTTCCACAAACGCCCGCCGCAAGGACTCGTCAAACTCCGTCACACTTCGAACCAGTTCCGTAACTTTCTCGTTTTCCATATCGTCCTCCATGAAAGATGATTAGAAAGAACGCGCTGAAAGGAGACTGTAAATCAGTTTTCATGCTGTTCCTGCAAATTTTTATACGGTCAACATATAAATCTTTATATGTTATGTCCTTGCAAATATGTTTCAGCGAGCTTTTGGTCGCACTACCACTTTTTGAGAATAATCTTTCAAAAAAGCGGTTTCGGCCAGGCCTACTGAAACGTTAGAGTTGCCATATGCAACTCTTGATGGAGATTTGATCTCCAAGTATGTATTACCTCGAATAATTTTAAAAACCCTCCCAGACAGTCAGCGAAACTGAAATATTAGAGAGGGGCTTGAATCCAAAGTTCCCCTCCAATCCCTTATCGTTTTGATAACTGGATGCGGCACTAAGGTATTTTTTACGAGTGGAACTTCTGATTTTCATGTGGAATTCCGACTCAGGGGCAAAATTTTGCCCATTTCGAAGCTAGTCTCACTTTTTTTGAATGAAAGGGGCAAAATATTGCCCCTTTCGAAGTAATACATTTATAAATCGATGCGCTGGGGGCGGAAGAATTACTGAAGATAAATGTTATAATAGCGAATCGAAAAGGAGGGGTATGAAAAAGATCATCGGGATAGACTTAGGCTTCGGTTTTTGCAAGGTGTTTTCAGATAACGGCATCCATATATTCCCATCAGTTATTGGGCCTTGCGATGAAGCGGCGCTAAAGGTCTCAGGGTTGAAAAACCCTGCTTTCGAGCATGAGACGGTTTTTCTCGATAACCGGAGATACCTGATTGGAGAAAGCGCGGTTAAATACGCGGACAGGGTCTATCTGGCGCGCGAAAAGGACTGGATGGAGACCTCCACATACCGCTGCCTGCTTTATCACTCTCTTAGGCTCGCGGGCGTCTACTCAAACACGCATGCGCCCGAGAATATCGTAGTCGCAACTGGTCTGCCGGTGACCCACTACCGTTCATGCAGAGTCAAGCTTGTCGATCTCATAAAAAAAATGGTCCACCCGGAACTCTCCGTCAAGGTCACTCTCCAGCCTCTCGGCAGTTACTTCGATTTCTTCCTGGACGATAACGGGGTTGTGAGAGACAAGGAGCTCATAAGCGGCCGTATCGGCATTATCGATATCGGCTTTTACACCACAGACTATGTGACCGTGGAGGACCTCGATCTGGTCAGGAATCTACTTGACACCAGCGAAGGAGGAATGTCCTCGGTCTATCAGGATATCGCACGGGATATCTACAGCGGTTACGGCGTAAAAAAAGAGGTCTACGAGGTCGAAAAGGTCTTGATGGACGGCTATGTCAAAGTATATGGGGAGAAGAAGGAAGTGGCTGATTTAGTCAGGCCGCGGCTCGACAGCTTTGCCAGGGAGATAGAATCTACAGCGAGAGTCCTCTGGAAAGACGGCGCCGGAATAGACCGAATTCTAATTACCGGCGGCGGCGCAGAGGCTCTAAAAAGTTACCTTGATTTTTACAAGCACACGGCCTTTGTTCCTGAAAGCCAGATAGCCAATGTCAGAGGCTACGTCAAATTCGCAGGGAGTTTGAGAAGGCATGACTGAAACGGACGGCGGAAAGACTCCTAAAAAGCTGACCGTCAAGATAACTTTTTCAAGCTTGAATCCCATAGACGCTGAAATAATACCTGTCCTGATGTCAAAGAAAAAGAAATGCGGATTCATACGGTTGGCTATCTACAGCTATATAAAGGGCTTCGATAATAATGCCTTTACCGCCAAACGGCAGCCGACCGAGGAGGATCTGAAACTCAGGAGTAAAATATCCAAGCTGGAAGACCTTGATTTCTGACCCTCCCTCAAAAAAATACCCGAGATTACCCTGTCTCCACTCCCCTGCCGTGATTCAATCCATTAAGCCCATGAGCAGTTAGTCCATCGGTTCGCAAAATAGCCTTGACAGGCCACTTTGTATATGTATGATAATGTTTATATGAAAATAGAAACACCGGATCAGGTGATGCATTGGTTCATGAACGAGGTACAGAAACTCTGGCCTGTTGCAAAGGGGTCATTCGGGCTCAGAAAGAACACCTGCGTGCGCTCAAACTGCAATGCCTGCGCAAGCGGTAAAGGACACCCGGTTCATACGCTTCATATCGGCACGAAGGACAGAAACACATCTATTTACGTACCCGAGGATATGGCAGTGGTCGTGGAAAAAGCCGTCAGCAACTGCAGGGAGCTTGAAAGGCTTATGATGCTCGCCGGAGAGCGTTTTATTAAGGCCTTAAAAGTGGAACGGGTGCGTAGGAAAAAGTGACCGTGGTAAAGAGAACAATGGGCTGGAATATGAATAAGACCAATCTCAAGATCAGCGCTACGGACCTTAAGCAATGGTCTTTTTGCCCTCGCCAGTGGTACATCTATAAGACGACCGGCAGAAAACCTAAATTCAATAAGGCTATCAAGAGAGGCCTTGATTACCACCGGACAAAAGGGGAAGCGGTTGATTCGGTTATCAAAGCTCAGACGTATCTGGTGTTCTTCCTTAAAACAGGGGGCTCTATATGTTTGCTCTTGGTTTTATTTTACTGGCTGTTTTTACTATAATACTGGGGTCTTGGATCATTCTTTTGAAAAGGCGTTCTCATGTCGGCATATCCGGCTGGGTTAAGGATTCAGACCTCAAGGGCAAAGGTAAAAAATATGTTGATCTGGCTACAGGGATGGTCGCCAAGCCTGATGTGGTTTTAAAGGGCAAGGTCATCGAGGTTAAGAGCTACACAGCGAGGCATAGGCCGTTCCAGGGGGATATACTGCAGGCCGCCGCAGAGATGAACGCCGTTGGAGCTGGCAAGGCCGAGATACATTATCCCAACCAGAGATTCCTGGTGAAGAACACCACTCAGCTTAGGGACTCCCTTATGCGCGTCTATCAGACGATGCAGGAACATCTTGAGAGGAGTATGGCTCCAAAGGGGACTCCAACCACAAGGAAATGCCGGGTGTGCGAATTTAACGCTGATTGCCCGGAGCGGCTCTAATTATTATGCTAAAAGCCGCTCTGCTATCGCTCAGTTTGAGGCCCTCATTAAGGTGTAACCCTCCCTTATAATAGTACCGTTGAAAAATGGAGTTTTCCGGCATACCATATGTATGCGAAAGGAGGACTTCGGCATGAGGAAGTCGAGATTTACCGAGTCGCAGATTGTGGCGGTGCTGAAGCAGGTGGGAGGAGGACGTACCGTCAAGGACGTCTGCCGCGAGCACGGAGTTAGCGAGAACAACTACTACAACTGGAAGTCGAAGTACGGCGGAATGGAAGTTTCTGACATTCGCTGAATGAAGGAGGTTCTTGAGGAGAATAGTCGGCTCAAGCAGATGTACGCCGATCTGAGCCTTGAGAACCGCGTAATGAAGGACGCTATCGAAAAAAAGCTCTAAGGCCGACGGAGAGGCGTGACCTGGTAGACTTCACGAGGCAAGCGCACGGGGTGAGCATCCGTTTGGCCTGCAGGGCATTCGGTATAAGCCGTACGGTCTACAATTACGAGCCTGACGCGACAAGGGACGAGACAGTTATAGCGGCCCTGCAGAAACTGGTCACTAAGTACCCCCGTTACGGATTTGGCAAATTGTTTCCGATCCTCCGTAGGCAAGGCAACAGATGGAACCATAGGCGCGTGTACCGAGTATATTGCGCCCTTAAGCTGAACATGAGGCGTAAAGGCAAGAAGCGTCTGCCGAACCGCAGCCCTGAGCCCCCACCCAGTCTGACAACATGATCACTGAGCCCAGCGTTACTGAACAATATCGCTTAGATATTCCTGACAGCTACTTTTTTATTGTTGTTTCGATTTGGCCACACTCGCGTTTTCATCTAGTTATGGCAACAAAAGGACAGGGATTACCAAAACTCCTACCTGGGCAACGCATGGAAGACGACCATGTACGAAGGCTATCTCTCTCTCAAACCGTCGTCGGCTCAATATTATCTTGACATTAGATACGGTTCCAAGGTGTATAATTTTAATATATAAGGAGGTCAAGCATGTCGCCTCAGAAATTAACCGTCAGCCAACTTGCTCGGATCGTCGGCGTTGGACCCGACAGTATCCGCTACTACGAGCGAATCGGAATCGTGCCGAAGGCAGAGCGCTCTCCCGCCGGATACCGCCTCTGGACTGCACGAGATGTCCAGTACCTCAAGTGGGTGCCCACGGCTAAGCGCGCAGGTTTTACGCTTCATGAGCTGGCCGAAATCTTTCGAAGTTACCGCGCGGGAAGTCCCCCATGTCGCACAGTCCTGGATTTCCTCCAGCAGAAACTCGTTGACCTGGATCAGGAGATTGACGAACTGTCGACTCTGCGCACCGAGTTGAGGCGGGTGTTTGTTCGATGGAAAGGACGACTGCGCCAAGCCGCGCCTGGGGAGTTTGTGCACCTCTTTGATGACCTGCATAACGTGCCTATCAGACAAACAACAGTGGGTGTGAAGCGGAAACGCCGGAAAGCAGGAGAGCCATGACGCAGTCGCAAGTCCTGCCGTTTCTTATACGTAATGGCGCGCTTCGGCTCATGGCGGCGGCCGAATTGACTGGTTGCCTCGAGGGAGCGTACCACAGAAGAGCGCCGCTTAAGATTTCAACAAGCTGGGAGCACCGATGACACGTTACCGCTTCGTACAATTGGCCGTCTTGGTCCTAGTCACCGCAGGTCTGGCGGGCGGCGCATGGCTATTTCTGTTCCAGCCGGTCAGCGTACAGGTCGTTGAGACGGAACGGGATGTGTCAATTCAGGTCTTTGGCTTAGGGACGGTCGAAGCGCGGGTCGTGTCGCGGGTGGGCTTCGAGGTGGCCGGCACACTCATCGAACTGCACGCGGATTACGGCGATCGGATCGCCCGCGGGACGTTGCTGGCACGCCTCGACAGCCGTGAGCAGAAGGCCCGCGTCGCGCAGGCGAAGGCCGTGGTCGCGCAAGCCGAATCAGCGATCCGCCAAGCCACCGCGACGATCGAGCGCGCGCAAGCGAACTTGACGCAGAAGGCACAGGCCAATAAGCGGCGCCGGGAGCTAGTCGAAGGGGGCGGTGTGTCGATCGAAGCCTCGCAGGATGCGCAAGCGGCACACGACATGGCGCGCGCCGATTTGGCACAGGCTCAAAGCGCCGTGGAGGTGGCACGCGCCAACCTAGAACAGGCAAAGGCTCAGGCCGCGTTCGAGGAAACGCGCCTGGCGAAGTACGCGCTCTATGCGCCGTACGATGCCATCGTGATCTCGCGCAATCGCGAATTGGGGTCGATGCTGGCCCCGGGCGAGCAGCTCTTCGCCTTGGTTGACCCAAAGACCGTCTGGGTGCTCGCCTATATCGATGAGGCGAAGGCGGGACGGATAAGCGTTGGTCAGCGCGCCGAGGTGACACTCCGCTCCCTGGCCGACCGCCGGTTCTCGGGACGGGTCGCGCGGATCGATATTGAGAGCGACCGGGTCAACGAGGAGCGCCGGGTCTATGTCCGGTGCGACGAATGTCCCGCCGAGTTCCATCTCGGCGAGCAGGCCGAGGTCGTGATCACGGTCAGCGCACTCGCCGAGGCGCGTCTTGTGCCGCAGATCGCTGTATCCGGCATGGAGGGACGAAACGGTGTCGTCTGGACGGTTGAAGACGGCCACCTTGCCCAGCGCGCCGTCAAGTTCGGCCAACGCACGCTGGACGATCGCCTTGAGATCGTCGATGGGCTACCCCCGGGCGCCGAGATCATCGTCCGGCCCCACGCGGGGCTGAGGACCGGGCGGGCGGTCACTGTGAACCGCCCAGGAGAGCGGCCATGAACCTCGCCTTCCGCGATATTCGCCACAAGCCAGTGCGCTTTGTCATGACCTGTCTGGGCCTGAGTCTGCTGCTTGGCGTGGTGATGACGATGGCCGGGATCTACCGCGGAATGTTGGCAGACGCGTTGGCTCTGCCCAGGTCGATCCAAGCGGACCTCTGGGTGGTTCAGGCCGACACCCACGGGCCGTTCGCCGAGTCGTCCCGGATCCCCGGAGACACGCGCGAGATGATCGCGCGCATCGACGGCATCGTTACGGCCGGCTCGGTTACCCTCCAACCCGTGCAGATCGAGCGCGACGGCCGGCGTCTGAAGTTGGAGGTCGTCGGCTTTGAGCCGGGGCGACCCGGCGGACCCGTAAACCTGGCCGCTGGGCGGAACATCACCCGCAGTCATTACGAGTTGATCGCCGATCGCAAGACCGGCCTTACGCTCGGGGACAGGCTGGAGCTCGGTCGAGACGTCTACACTGTCGTCGGACTCACCCAGGGGAGCGTCACGGCTTCTGCGGATCCCGTGATCTACATGACGCTGCGCGACGCCCAGGACCTGCAGTTCGATCTCACACCGGCGGAAGCCCGGCGGGAGACCGCGCGCGGTGCCCAGCGAACGAACACGAATATCGTCAACGCCGTTGTGGCGCGCGTCTCGCCCAACATCCCGGTCGAGGCGGTGGAGGTCGATGTTCGTCGCTGGAAGCACCTGTCCGTGCTCAGCGGGGGTGAACAGGAGGCGATTCTGGCCACCGTCGTCATCGAACACGCGCGTCACCAACTCGGCCTGTTCATGGGCGTCCTGACCGTCGTCTCGGCCGTGATCATCGCTCTGATCATCTACACGCTGACCATGGATAAGCTGCGCGAGATCGCCACGTTGAAGCTCATCGGCATGCCGGACCGCACCATCATCGGCATGATCCTTCAGCAGGCCCTACTGATGGGTGTGGTCGGGTTCATTGCGGGCGCCGCCCTTGTCTCGGCGGCGAAGGACCGGTTCCCGCGGCGTGTCGTCCTGGAGCCGCCCGACCTCGGCATACTGTTCGGCGTGGTGGTCGTCGTCTGCCTGCTGGCGACCGTTCTGGCTGTTCGCGCGGCGGTGCGGGTCGATCCGGCCCGCGCGTTGGTCGGCTGATGGAGACGGCGACCTTCACTGACCCGCTGGTCGAGTTGCGCGGCGTCTCCAAGCATTACGGCGAAGGCGAGGCGCGCGTCGATGCCCTGCGCGACGTGACGCTCAGCGTGGGAGCCGGTGAGGTGGTCGGGCTGCTGGGACCGAGTGGTTCCGGCAAGAGCACGCTACTCAATGTGATCGGCTGCATCGTAGAGCCATCGGAGGGATGGATGAGGCTCGACCGAGAGGTCGTCTATGATAGCCAATGGCAGCGCCCTGACTTACGCCGGCTGAGACTGGAGAAGATTGGCTTCATCTTCCAGTTCCACAACTTGCTGCCGTTCCTTGACAGCACCGACAATGTCGCGTTGGTCCTTCACTTGGCGGGCTGTCCGAAGGGCGAGGCAAAGCGGCGCGCGGTCGATCTGCTTGAGTACCTGCAAGTCGGCCATCGCAAACACGCCATGCCAGCCCACCTCTCCGGCGGCGAGGCGCAGCGTGTGGCGATCGCTCGGGCATTGGCCAATCGGCCGCGGATTATTCTCGCCGACGAGCCGACTGCGGCACTCGACTCCGAAAGGGCCGGAATCGTGATGGAGCTTCTTCGCCAGCTCGCGGTCGAGCAGCACGCGGCGATCATCGCCGTAACCCACGATGAAAAGATCATCGGCCACCTCGACCGGATTTTGCGATTGCGAGACGGACAACTGGTAGACGATGGGGATTCGGCGAGGGCATAGCGTGTGGAAGGTCAGGAGCCAATATCACTTACTATATCAAGCGCCGGAGCGCTTGATCCGGGACGCGAAGATTGAATGGCTCAACATCATGATCTGTTCTGGACAAGAATGAGGGGACCAATGGCCTATGTGAGCGGTGTTGCCCTTACCCTGACTGTTCTGGTCGGCCTGTTCCTCGCCGCCCTGCACCTGGGTTTTCAGGCTGAGGAGGTCCGACCGTGATCCACCGAGTGCTTGCTTCGCTCCTGACGATGGTCGCGCTGGTCGGCTGCGCCCTGGGTCCCGACTACGAGCGGCCTGCCGTGCCCCTCCCGGAGACATGGCGCACGCCCGCCGATGACGCCGGGTCGCTCGCCGACCTCGACTGGTGGGATCTGTTCCAGGACGAGTCTCTGCGCTCGCTCCTCCGCGCTGCCCTCGCGGAGAACAAGGACCTCCGGCTCGCGGTCGCCCGCGTGAGCGAAACCCGTGCCCAGCTCGGGGTAGCGCGCTCGGCCCAGTTCCCGACGGTGGACGCGGGCGGAGGCTTTGAGCGGCGACGCATCTCCGAAGTGGGGCCGGTCCCAGTCCCGGCTGGCGTGGATCCGGAGTCTGACTTCTGGACGACCCGTGGCGATCTGGCCTTCGAGCTCGACTTCTGGGGCCGCCTGCGCCGCGCGACGGAAGCCGCTCGGGCCGAGCTCCTCGCCGGCGAGGAGGCGCGCCGGACCGTCCTCACCACGCTCATCAGCGATGTCGCTCAGACCTACTTCGAGCTCCTCGCGCTGGACCGGGAACACCTGATCGCGGCCCGCACGCTCGCCTCTCGGCGCGAGTCGCTACGGATTATCGAACTGGGACACCGCGAGGGGTTGACCCCCGAACTGGACCTCCGCCGGGCGGAGGGCGAAGTCGCGGCTGCCGCGGCCGTACTGCCCGATCTCAACCGGCGCATCGCACAGGCGGAGAACCGGCTGAGCACCCTTCTCGGCCGGAATCCCGGCCCCGTGGCCCGCGAGCGGATGCTGACCGAGCAGACGCTTCCTCCGTCGATTCCGGCGGGGCTCCCTTCCTCGCTCCTCGAGCGGCGGCCCGACCTCCGGCAGGCGGAGCAGGCGCTCGTCGCGGCGAATGCGCGAATCGGGGAGGCGAAGGCCGCCTTCTTCCCCCAAATCACGCTCACCGGCGTGTTCGGCGTGGAGAGCGCGGATCTCGCCAATCTCTTCACGGGATCCG
>Ga0154330_109_pt1 | contig 282466 bp, 256 predicted proteins | sample RifGroA2_FD_115858 | JGI IMG/M metagenome (GOLD analysis project Ga0154330, IMG submission 115858) | Deltaproteobacteria bacterium GWA2_55_82 | reverse complement strand
GGAGATGGGCGGAGGAGATCGGCGGAGGAGATCTGCGGAGGAGATCGGCGGAGGAGATCGGCGGAGGAGATCGGCGGAGGAGATCTATGGATAAGACGCGGCTTTTAGTGAAGGTAAGGCTCGTTACGCCTCAAGCCAGGGCGCCAGAAAAATCTCATGCCGGGGACGCGGGTTGGGACCTCTTCGCCTCTGGTGAGGCCGTAATAGCGCCCGGGGCGACAGGCATAATAAGGACCGGCATCGCCCTTGAGATACCTTCGGGCTGGTACGGACAGATAAAATCCAGGAGCGGCCTTGGCGCAAAGGGGCTTATAGTCACCGCCGGTGTCGTCGACTGCGGCTACAGGGGCGAGATATGCGTGGTCGTAATAAACGGCAACAAGGCCGGGGATGCCTTTGCTTTTAAGACCGGGGACAAGATCGCGCAGATGGTATTCCTGCCTGTGCCTGACGTTGACGTAGAGCTTGTCCAGGACCTGAACGCCTCTTCAAGGGGCGCTAACGGCTTTGGCAGCACCGGGAGATAGCAGTATTATACCGTCCTCAAGGCATCGACTATCTTCATCTTCGATGCCCTGACCGCGGGCAGAAGGCCGCCTATAAGGCCCATGGCAAGGGCTATTGTTATAGATTCCAGCGCCGTCCCCAAGGTCAGGGTGAACGAGAAGGCCAGCTCGGCGAAGGTCTGGAAGTTGAGAGTCGATATCGTAAAGAACTGAAGGAACGAGGCCAACAGGAGCCCTGCCGCCCCGCCGATAAGCCCTGTAAGGAGCGATTCCGCGAGGAAGGCCGCGAGTATGCTGGGCCTGCCGAAACCTATGGCCCTTAAGGTGCCTATCTCGGAGACCCTGTTCGCTACAGCCGAGTACATGGTTATCATCGCCCCGATTATAGCCCCTGTAGAGAATATGGCCGTAAGGCCGGTGCCGAGTACCCGGAGAAAGGTGGATAATGCCTTGGACTGCTCGGCGTAAAATTCTGTTTCCCTCTTCGGCTCAAGCTTGAGCCTCGGGTCGCTTTCTATCCTTTTTGCCATCTCGTCCAATCTTCCGGGGTCAGCCATCTTAAGTACGACCGAGGTATATACAGGCCTCCTGAACGCCTGCATGAGAGAGTCGATGTCGCCCCATATCTCTGAAGAGAAGCCGGTTGCGCCGGCGTCAAAAAGGCCTACTACCTTCCAGTCCCTCATGGCGAACCTTATCGTCTCGCCGACCCCGGCTCCCTTGAACCTTCTGGCAACGGATCTCCCGGCGGCTATCTCGTAGGTGCCGGGCCTTGGCATCCTGCCCTCTACGAGCCTTGCCTGGGGCTTAAGCGCCGCTGACATGGACGATATACCCCTCAGGACCACGTTTGAAGGCTTGTCGGTCCCCCGTTTGGGAAGCGAGATGAGGACGACTATCTCCTTTGCTGCCATCATCTTCCCCTCCGGGCCAGCGGCTATCCCATCCGTTGTCTCGATTATCGCGGCCTGCTCGCGGGTTATGCTGCTTTGCACCTCGGACGGGGCGCCTTTCCTCACAACGACCATGTTCTCAGGAGAGCCCGTCTCGACAAGGGTCCGCTCAAGGCCTTCCGCAAGCATCGTTATCGCCGCGAAGACGAAGACCACGAGAGCCATGCCGCCAGCGGTGAGGGCGGTGGTGAGCTTTCTTGTCCAGAGCGACCGGTAGCTGTAGACGAGGGGGACCGGCATTCAGGCTATCCTCCGTAATGCCTCTGTTATCGGGACTGTTATCGCCCTGTACGCGGGCAGGATCGCCGACACTGCCGCCACCAGAAAGGCCGCCGCGGCGTCCATGTAGAAGGTCGACGGCTTGATGATGAATATAGGGAAGTACTGGCCGAGGAGCGTTTTAAAGATACCGGCTGCAGGGAAGGTGAGCATTACGCCTAAGCCCGCGCCGAGAAAGCTTATGACGAGAGATTCCCCGAAGATGAGCGCAGTTAGATAGAGCGGGCCGAAGCCCAGGGTCTTCATGGCGGCGAACTCGCCGAGCCTTTCCCGCACCGACATCGCCATGGTGTTGGCCGTCACGGCCATGATTATGATTATGACGACGAAAGAGACGAGCTGGATCGCGGTCATTATAGCCTCTGTCATCGATACGAAGCTCATCTGAAAGGCCCTTTCTGTCTCGGTAAGCGTCTCGGCGAGCGAGTTCTTGAAAAGGGCGTCTATGCGCCCGGCTACAAGAGCCGCAAGCTCAGGGCGCGCTATCTGTATGAGATAAAAGCCGGTCTGGTCGCCCCTGTCGGGCTCCCTTTCCTTTATGGTCTCGTTAAGGTATTCCCAATGGAAGAAGAAGAGCGATTCGTCTACGGTCTCGTCCCTCCCGCGGTATATGCCCCTCAATACGAAATCCCAGTCTCCGGGGTATATGAGCCCCTTGAGAGTTATGAGGTCGCCCGTCTCCCAGCCGAACCTTTCGGCAAGCTTTCTTCCGGCTATAGAACCCTTCCTGTCCTTAAGGTAGGCTGTCCGCTCGTCTTCAGGCAGCACAAGCTCGCTTACGATATCGAGATGGCTTTCGGCCTCCATCGCGAAGTTGCCGAAAAAATTACGCTCATCTTTATATACACCTCCGAACCAGTCGCCGTGCGATACATTCACGACCCCTTCCACCTGCCTTATCTTCTCGTAATAGGATATGGGAAGCGGGAAGACAAGCGAGATGGCGTTCCTGGTGATGAGCCTGTTTGCCTGAGAGGCCTCGACTCCGGCGTACCAGGCTTCGACGACAGTCCTCAGGAGGCCGAAGGCGAGTATGGCTATCGCCATGCCGAGGACGGTGAGGGCTGTCCTGAGCCTGTGGCGCAGCGCGTTCCTGAAAAGTATCTTAGCGAGGAGCGCCATTGAGGAGCCCTTTTTCGAGGTGTCTTACGAGGCGCGCCTTTTCAGCCGCCCTGGGGTCGTGCGTGACCATGATGATGGTCTTTCCGAACTCCTCGTTGAGCCGGCGCATTAGCTCAAGCACCTCTTCCGCGGAAGCCCTGTCGAGATCTCCTGTCGGCTCGTCGGCGACTATCATCGACGGGTCTGAGACCATCGCCCTCGCTATGGCTACCCGCTGCTGCTCGCCCCCGGAGAGCTCTCCTGGGTAATGCTCTGTCCGCTCCGAGAGCCCAACAAGGCTCAAGAGCAGCCCGGCCCTTTCCTTGCGTTCTTTTCCTGGCATCTCCTTGAGGATAAGCGGCAGCTCGACGTTTTCAAGCGCGGTCAATACGGGTATCAGGTTGTAGAACTGGAAGATGAAGCCTACGTGCTCCGCGCGCCAGGCGGTGAGCCCGGCTTCGGTAAGGGAGGTTATATCGACGCCGCCTATCTCGATCGTGCCGCTATCGGAGCGGTCTATGCCGGCTATGAGGTTAAGGAGGGTGCTTTTACCTGACCCTGACGGGCCCATCAGGGCGAGGAACTCGCCCTCGTTAATGTCAAGGTCGATTTCCCTCAGCACAGGCAGTATCTGGCTTCCCCGCACGTAGGACTTGTTAAGCCCCCTTATCCGCATGAAAGGACCGGCCATCACTCTTCCAGCGGCTCTATCCGCGAGCCGTCCGAGAGCCCATCCGGCGGATCGATGACGATGCGAGTGCCTGGCGCAAGTCCGGCTACCTCCACGGTCTCCCCGATAGCGCCCCCGACCGTCACCTGCGCCTTCCTCGCTCTCCCGTTGTCGACGATGAATACGGATTTGCGGCCGTTCTCCCCGGTTACGGCGGAAGACGGGACGGTCATCCTGGGTTTGTCCTCTCCGGGCCCCAGAGGCCTTGAAAGGAAGGCCACCTTGGCGCTCATCTCAGGCAGTATCAACGGGTCTTTTTCAATGAACCGGACCTTTACAAGCACAGAGGCCTTGGCCCTGTCCGCTGTCGGGACTATCATGTGGACCTGGCCGTTGAACCTTTTGCCCGGCAGGGCGTCGAGCTGTATCTCGCAAGGCATGCCTGTAGATATCCTGCTGACGTTAGATTCAGATACGTCGGCCTCTACCTGAAGGGTATCCATGTCGGCGATTGTCACAACAGCGGCTTTTGTTCCGGCAGCGGCCCCAAGCGGTGTTACTATGTCTCCTATGTCCGCGTTCTTCGTTAGGACCACCCCGCCGAAGGGGGCCCTTATATCCGCGTAGCCGAGGGATGCTTCGGCGCCCCGTAGCTCGGCTTCCGCTGATTTTACCTGGGCCATTGCCGACCCAAAAGCGGCCTGGGCCTTCCTGTGCCTCGCCTCTGCGGCGTCAAAGTCCCTTCTTGAGATGAAGCCCCCTGTGAGAAGCTCTTCTTTCCTCCGGAAATCGACGCCTGCGTCATCTGCCTCGGCTTTTGCCGCGTCAAGGCCATCCCTTGCCGCCTTGAGGGCGGCGCGCGCGCTGTCAAGGGAGGCCGCCAGGTCGGCGTTCTCTAATCTCGCCACTACCTGCCCCTTTTTCACGCGGCTCCCTTCCTCGACCCCGAGCCAGGCGAGCCTGCCGGTTATCTTCGAGGCGAGCGCGGCCTTCCGTTCAGCCTCCACGTAGCCGCTGGCATTGAGCACAGAAAGCCCCTGGGAGGGGTATGTAAGAGAGACCTCGCCTACCCTGACCTTTGGTGTCTTAAGCGCCCCTGACGCAAGTATCAGGAGAACGGCGAGCAAAATGGCGATGGCAGCCCACCAGAGGTACTTCCTCCCGGGCCTTCCGTACCCTTTTCTTGCCGCCGGTTTTTTTATCTTCAGCCTGGAAATGTCTTCTGCCATCCTAAGAGCGAGTATATCTGATTTTCGGGCGTTTTCTTTCACGCCGTTGACATATGAAGTTATAGTTGTGATATAATCCGGGCTGACTTCGGGAGATAATCGCATGCATCCGGATTTCCTTAAAATTTATGAGCGCCTTATCGCTCCTTCCCCTGACCACTGCTTCATCGTAAACAGGGATTATGAATACCTCGTTGTAAACGACGCCTACCTGAAGGCCCACGCCATGGAGCGAGATGAGGTCGTAGGACGCACTATGCCTCAGGTACTCGGGGAGGGTGTCTTCAGGATATTGATAAAAGATTACATCGACCGATCTTTTGCAGGCGAGGTCATAAACTACAGGGCCTGGTTTGAGTTCAAAGGCGTTGGCCGCAGGTTCATGAACATAGCCTGTTATCCCTTTATCGCTCAAGACGGCACGGTCTCAGGCGCTGTCGTCGTGTCAAGGGATATAACCGGATACAAGGTCGCTGAGGAGAGGCTCGCCGAGTCCGAGGAGAAGTACAGGCATCTTTTCGAGAACCTCAACGACGCCGCCATGCTTGCCGACACCGCCACAGGGATTATTGTCGAGACGAACAGAGAGGGAGAGGTCCTTTTAGGGAGGTCGCGCGATGAGATCATCGGCATGCACCAGAGCCAGTTGCATCCGCCGGGTAAGGCCGAGGAGTACAGGCAGAAGTTCGCGACACACATAGAACATGGCAGGGCCGCCGATTATGATGGAGAGATGATACGCAAGGACGGGACCGTCGTGCAGGTACATATAAGCGCGGCCCCGCTGAACGTAGGCGGAAAAGGGCTTATCCTCGGACTTTTTAAGGATATTACAGAAAGGCAGCTCATACAGAACGAGCACCTTAAATCGCAGAAGCTTGAGTCCCTCGGCAGGCTCGCCGGAGGCATCGCCCACAACTTCAACAACATACTTACCTGTATAATGAGCAACATCTCGCTCGCGCTCTTCTACGGGCCTGACGAGAGGATCGCCAAACGGCTTCAGGAAGCCGAGCGTGCCTGCGATCAGGCAAAGGACCTGGTCCGCCAGTTCCTGACCTTCTCGAAGGGCGGGGCGCCTGTCAAGGAGCCGATGCTCCTCGACTCCGTTATGGGGCAGTGGTGCTCTTTCGCGACTTCAGGGTCGAGGTCCAGGTGCGAGTTCAAATTCTCTCCTGACCTCCTGCCTGTAGAGGCGGACCCCGGGATGCTCTCGCAGGCCATCCAGAATATCGTGCTGAACGCTGACCAGGCGATGGCTGAAGGCGGGATCATAAAGATAAGTGTCTTCAATGCCGACCAGGCCCAGGGGCGCCTTCTTTCGGCCCCGCACGTCTGCATACGCGTTGAGGACCAGGGCGTCGGCATCCCTGAATCCGAGATAGGGAAGGTCTTTGACCCGTATTTCTCTACAAAGGCTGAAGGCGGCGGGCTTGGGCTTACTACGGCCTATTCGATAATCAAGGACCACGGCGGGTTCATAGATGTGAGTTCCATTGAGGGTAAGGGCTCAGTCTTCTCCGTTTACCTGCCTGCGTCCGACCTTGGCGTTCAGGCACCCTGCGGCCACGCCCAGCCCCGCAATGTAAGGGTGCTTGTGATGGATGACGAGGATATGATAAGGGAAGCCGCGGGGGAGGTGCTGAAGGTAGTTGGCTGCGATGTGGAATTCGCAAGCGACGGCGCTGAAGCCATAGGCCTTTTCAGGGACGCGATGGTCTCCGAGCGCCCCTTCGACCTTGTCATAATGGACCTTACCATCCCGGCTGGCATGGGCGGCAAGGAGGCCGTCAGCCACATACTTGAGATAGACCCTCACGCAAGGGTGGTTGTGTCGAGTGGCTACTCTAACGACCCTGTGATGTCCGAGTACGCCAGGTATGGTTTCTCAGGTGTTTTGCCCAAGCCATACAGGGCTAACGAGATGATAGCTCTGGTAACTCGCCTCCTGGCCAACCGGTAGGCCAACCCACTTCTTTACTATCCCTTCTTTACTATCCATAGATCGAGTAGTCCGGGTCGCTTGTTTCTTTTATGCCGTAGACGCGGAATTTAAGCCCCGTTGTATATGGATGGGGCCTGCCCTCCATGAGCTCCTTCAAGATATCCGCGAAGGCCGCTCTGGCCTCTTCAACACTCTTGCTGTTTGTGATTATGTCGTTGGCGAGGTTGAGCGCGAGGTAGTTCATCGCTTCGCTCGCGCACCTGGACGACAGGGTCCCCCTTGTGCGCTCCGCGATCACGCTGCCGTTGAAAACGGCAAGGTCGTCGAACTTATCCTCCGGCACCTCATATGCTATCGACTGCTCGAGGACGTCATCGTGAGGGACCGGGAACCTGTGCTCCACGGCTCTCTTTCTCACTATTATCTCCTGCCACTCTCCCTCTTCCATCCAGATGAGCATCTCATTGGTCAAAAGGTCCGGGGCCCCGTACTTGTCGAGCACGTGAACGGCGGCTTTCCTTGACGCTTCAGGCCAGCGGGCGATCACTTTATGGGCGGTCGATATGCTGAATTGCCTTAAAGACGCCGGTTGAACATCTTCCGCGTTATTTTGGACAGTCCACCCCGGACCGGCCAGAAGAAGCACGAATGAAAGAGCGGCGACAGCCCATTTCCCCATCTCACCCTCCGCATAAACAGCTGTTTTATTATAAATAAGGATAGCAGGCAGGTCTGCTCACGCAAGTTTAAGCAACGCTTCCGTGCAAAAATAAAATCCTGAGTTATACTTTATTCGACCCCGCTAAAAACACTCAGACTGTTGTTGGCGTTCCGGTTAAGCAGCCATATCCGTTAAATACTATTTAAAGGAGAAGACTGCTATGAGGAATTTCGGACAGTGCAGTGTGGATAGAAAGACCCTTGCGGCCTTTTATTTCCTTTTTGTCGGAGTCGCGCTCACCGCCACATTATGGTTTTCGAGGTGGAGCGCTGTCGATGAGGCCGCTGCGGTAGGGCTCAGTCCTGACGCGGCGCTTACGTCATTTGAACTGCCTTTTGGGGCAGGCTCCGAGCATTTTTACTGGGGGAGCCTTATCGCGTCGATGAACCCGTCCCTTACGGCCTGGGAAGTGAACGAGATAGGAAAGGCTGTCCTTCGATACAGCGGTCTTTATGAACTGCCGCCCAACCTTATAATCGCGATTATAAGCGTTGAATCCAGAGGAGATCTCTTTGCCATAAGCCCCAGGGGCGCGCAGGGGCTCATGCAGGTAATGCCTTTCTGGAAGAAGACGCTGGGCATAGAAGGGACCCTGTTCGATATAGACAATAACATCCGCGCGGGCTGCCATATTCTCGCGGATAATATAAAAAGATGGGGCTATAAGGAAGGTATAGCGAGGTATTACAGGGGAAATCTCCCGGTGAGCGGAGAAAAATACTTTGTAAAGGTCCAGGCTGCCATGAAGGAGACGAGCTGAAGCGATTTCATTTGCCACTCCATCCGGCCTATTATATTATGTATTTTTGAACTAAGCCGGAAACCAGGAGCGTGGGATGAAGTTAAAGATACAGGTCGGGGAGCCTCGCGGCTTTGACGCGGGGGATGGCACTAATACGTTTGCCGCCGCTGTCGTGGATGGCTTGAGCGGCTCAAGGGAGGTCGACGCCCTCCCGAAGGCGGTCGATCTTATAACCGGGAGCAAGACAGTCGACAAGCTCACGGAGCACTGGTTCGTTGTGAGCTGCGCCATAAGCCCTGGCGGGCAGAAGATAATGAGCCTCCTCTTCATACCGAGGTACAAGTCTAAGAAGTCCCCGCTTGATATGCTTTCGGAAGGCGAGCGCATGGTCTTTAACGCCATCTGGAGGCAGGACGGAGGGGCCTGGGACGAGCCTTCGGTAATAGCGGCCCAGGAGGGTACTATTGATATAGGCGGGATGATAGTCGCTAACGCCGAGATGATAAAGGAATAAAGGGTAACCCTGAGATAAGTATTTATTCAAGGCCGCGCCAGAAAGGCGCGGCCTTTTTTGTCTGTTGACAACCGCCGCCCGGCTGATATTATAGTAAGTGCTTACTTACCTTTTGGGGCGGTTCCGCGCGTTGGTAAAAAGCCCCTCTTCTGATAAGCTCTGACTAATAATATTTAGGGGTATTCGAAATATGGCCGTAAAGCCTTTTAAGCCTCTGGCTCTTCTTGTAGCCGCGCTCTTTGCCGCGCTCGCTGTCTATTACTTTTTTTTCAGGGCTGAAAAAGAGCCTGACCTTATCGAGACGACAGGGGTAATAGAGGCCACAGAGGCGGCTATCGCCCCGAAGACAGCCGGGCGCATAGAGTGGGCATGCTGCGAGGAGGGGGAGGGGATAGAGGCAGGGGCTGTCGCTTTGCGCCTCGATAAAAAGGAGCTTGAAGCCAGGCTTGCCGAGGCCCATGCCGCGGCCGCTACCGCTACCGCGGCAATAGGGGAGGCAGATGCCGCTCTTAAAAACGCCATAGAGGAACATCGGTCTGCCTCACACGAGGTCGCAGCCGCCAACTTCCTTGCCCAAAAGGCCACGGCCCTTATGAACAAGGCAAAGTATGACCTTGACAGGGCCAAAGGCCTTTATGATGAAGGCTATCTGCCGCAAAAGGACTTTGATGCCGCGTACGCGGCTTATGAGGCGACACAGGCCGAATTGAGTAGCGCTGTCTACAAGGAGCAGAGCGCGGTGGCGAAGGACAAGGCCGCAGAGACAGGCATATTTGCAGCTCAGGCGCGCGTTGAGTCGGCCAAGGCAAGGAGGGCTGAGGCCGACGCAAAGGTCAGGGTCATAGAGGCCCAGCTCGAAGACACAGCAATAATGTCTCCATTGAGCGGGGTAGTCTCTTTTAAGGCATTCGAGCAAGGCGAGTACGTAAGCCCGGGCACGGAGGTCTATACGGTCTATGACCCGACGGACATATGGGCAAGGGTGGATATCGAGGAGACAAGTATACAGGGGATAGCGTTAGGCGGGCTGGCTGAGGTTCTGCCCTCAGGCGGAGGGGCTTCTTTTCCTGGCAAGGTCAAAGAGATAGGCGAGCTTGGCGGCTTCGCCACCCAGAGGGACGTAACACGGGGGAGGCCGGATATAAAGACCTTCAGGGTAAAGGTAGCCGTTGCCGACCCAAAGGGATACCTTAAGCCGGGCATGACGGTAAACGTGAGGATTCCTTTTAAACAGGATTAAAGATGCCTGCTGTAGAGATAAAAGAGCTTGTAAAGAGGTACGGGACACTTACAGCCCTCGACAGGGTGAGTTTCAGCATAGAGGAGGGAGAGTGCTTTGGTCTGCTCGGCCCGAACGGCGCAGGGAAGACCACGCTTATACGCATCCTCACAACCCTCCTGAAGCCCACCTCAGGCAACGCCCTTGTCATGGGCAATGACGCTGTATCAGACCCAAAGGCCGTAAGGAGCGCTATCGGAGTAGTCCCGCAGGCCATGACGAGCGACCTTGACCTCACGGGTTTCGAGACGATGGACATATACGCCAGGTTCTACGGCCTCTCCCGCAATGAGAGGAAAGGCAGGATAGACGAGATCCTTTCGCTGGTGGAGCTTAAGGAGAGGGCTGGCGACCTTGTTGCCACCTACTCCGGCGGCATGAGAAGGCGGCTTGAAATAGCCCGCGGGTTGGTGCACAGGCCCGGCATCCTCATACTTGACGAGCCGACTATCGGCCTTGACCCGCAGTCAAGGCACGTTGTCTGGGAGCTGCTGGAAAAGTTCAGGAAGGCTGACAGGCTCACCATCCTGCTTACCACACACTACATGGAAGAGGCCGAGTCCCTTTGCGACCGCGTGGCGATAATAGACTACGGAAAGATTGTGGCGCTCGATACGGTGCCGGGGCTCAAGAAGGCGATACCGCAGAAGGACACGGTCGAGCTTACGGTATCGGGCATCGACATGGTGAAGGCTGTAGAGCGTTTTAAGGCGATGCCGAAGATCGTCCAGGCCTCTTGCAGCGATGAGAGCATCTTCCTGTCGTCAGAGCGCGGCGCCGAGATAGTGGCGGAATCTGTCGAGGCGATAAAGTCCATGGGGGGCAGGGTCTCAAGGGTCACCCTCAAGGAGCAGACCCTTGAGGACGTATTCATCCACTACACCGGAAGGCCCATCAGGGAGGAGGAGGCCAGGAAGGTAAGCTTCCTCCTCGGCGCGGGCGTGCCGACCAAGTGGGGTAGATAGATGAACCGCTTTTTCGCCATACTCGAACGGGACCTGAGGAAGTTTATCAGGAACCCTCTCGTCGTTGCCATGAGCCTCCTCATGCCCATCATCTATCTTGTCATACTCGGCAATTCTTTTCAGGGCGAGCTTAAGAACCTGCCGCTCGCCGTCGTGGACCTCGACAGCGGGCCGGGGTCAGACAGGGTTTTGGAGCTCCTCCGCTCGGTCGAGGCCGGGCCGCGCACTATAGAGGTGCGGGTCGTATCTGACCAGGGCTTTGCATTGCAGGGGCTCAGGGAGGGCGTCTTCAAGGGCGTGCTCGTCATCCCGGCTGATTTCAGCAGAAATATAATAAGAAAGAGTACGGCCGAGCTCGGCCTCTATCTCGACAACGCCGAGACTATCTCTGCGAGCGCTCTTCGCGCGTCGATAGCGAGCGGACTGCCGGAGCTTAAAAATGAGTTCATCTCCATACGCGAGGAGAGGGCGGCTGCAAAGCTCAGGGAAATAGAGCTTTACAGGAAGATAGATTACGACCAGACGCTCATCCCCGGGGTCGTCATAATGGCCATATTCCTCGGCGCGATGACAACGGGCGCCTTCAATATCGTCATGGACAAGTTCCTCGGCGTTGAGGAGAGCTACTTTCTCACCCCTCTTACGAAGACGGATATAGTCATGGGTCTTATCGCGAGCGGATTATTCATAACTACGATACTCGCGCTCGTTGTCCTCTTTTTCGGCTCTCTCATATCAGGCCTCTACATCTGGGATGCGATGTCGGCTGCCGCTTTCAGCCTTATGGTCGTCGTTATCATCCTTTCGACCCTTGGCCTCCAGGGGCTCATGTTCATAATCATGGGCAGGATAAACCACCCGAGGATAGTCGGCGTGCTCGGCGGATTTCTTAACGTCATAATGTTCTTCCCGAGCGGGGCGATATACCCCATCGAGAGCTTTCCCGGCTGGCTCAAGGCATTTGCTTTTGTAAACCCTGAGACCTATTCTGTTCATGCCATGAGGGCGCTTCTTTTCAAGGGCGTTGGCCTCGAGGCCGTGCAGTTCGACCTCATCTTCCTTGCCGCCTTCGCCGTGTTTGCCGTTGCACTCGGCCTCGTCGTATTTAAAAGGGCCCTTTAGCAGGGTGTTGAAAAACAGCCTGCTAAGCAATCCAGGGACGGGTAGTTGAAAAAGTCCTGGACGGACTTTTTCAATATCCTGTTAGACCACCCTCCGTTGAAATAAGAAAAGGCCTGTGATAACCTTTCGGAAAAATAGATTTCAGGAAAGCAGGGGGGCGCATGAAGTCATTCAGGAAGGAGCTTTTCTTCAATATCCAGGATAGGGTGGGGTTTGTGAATATTACCCCTCAGGTCGAGGAAGTCTTGAGCGAGAGCGGGGTGAGGGAAGGGCTCGTGCTCGTCAACTCGATGCACATCACCTCTTCGGTCTTCATAAACGACGACGAAAGGGGGCTGCACGCTGATTTCAAGGTCTGGCTTGAAAAGTTGGCCCCGCACGCGCCTACCTCGCAGTACAGGCATAACGACACAGGGGAGGACAACGCCGACGCGCACCTCAAGAGGACCATTATGGGCAGGGAGGTCGTCGTGGCAGTGACCAACGGGAAGCTTGACTTCGGCACCTGGGAGCAGATATTCTACGGCGAGTTTGACGGCAGGCGCAGGAAAAGGGTGCTTGTAAAGATAATAGGGGAGTAGCCGTAGTGGTCGAGAGGTTTATTGGTCTGGCGGGCCTTCTGGTCTTTGCTGGAATAGCGTGGGCCTTGTGCAGCGACAGGAGAGCCATAAGCTGGAGACTTGTCGCATGGGGGGTAGGGCTACAGTTCCTTTTCGCCATCATCATTTTGAAGACTGGGCCGGGGCTGCTGGTATTTGATTTCGCCAGGGTGGTAATGACCGGCATACTCAATTTTACCGACATCGGCTCGCGTTTCCTCTTCGGCAACCTCATAAGCGATTACAATATAGGGGCGATACTCGCCTTCAAGGTATTGCCCGTCATCATATTCGTATCATCGCTCATGTCGATCCTCTTTTATCTTGGCGTCATACAGGTGGTTGTAAGGGGGCTGTCATGGGTCATGGAAAGGACTATGAAGGCATCCGGGGCAGAGGCGCTGCTCTCTGCCATGTTCGTATTCATGGGCATAGAGGCGACGACAGGCGTGAAGGGCTACATACGCAGGATGACGCCTTCGGAGCTGTTTACTGCCATGGCCGCCTTCATGTCTACCATCGCCGGGAGCGTGATGGCCGTCTACGTTAGCTTCGGCGCGAGCGCGGGCCACCTGCTGGCGGCTTCTGTCATGAGCGCGCCTGCGGCGATACTTATATCAAAGCTCATATTGCCGGAATCGCGGAAAAAAGAAGTCCATGACGTTGAGGCGAAAGAGGCTTTAAAGAGCGTGGACGTGAACATAATCGAGGCCGCCGCAAACGGCGCCGCAGACGGCCTTAAGCTCGCGGCGACCATTGGCGCGATGCTCCTCGCCTTTGTCGCCCTTATCGGGATGACGGACCACTTCCTCGGCTACCTGAATACCTCTTTCGAGGAGATATCCGGCTATCTCTTCATGCCTTTCGCCTTCCTCATGGGCGTACCGTGGGAGGACTGCACGAAGGTCGGCCAGCTCCTTGGCATAAAGGTGGTCTTCAACGAGTTCATATCGTACCAGAAGATGCAGGGCATGATAGCGAGCGGCGCGCTTCAACCCAGGTCTGTTGCCATAGCCACCTACGCCCTTTGCAGCTTCGCGAACTTCGGGTCGATAGCGATACTCATAGGCGGTATCGGGTCGATAGCCCCTGAGCGGAAGAAAGAGATAGCGAGGATGAGCTTGAAGGCCCTTGTCGCTGGCGTGCTGGCGAGTTTTATGACTGCGGCTATTGCGGGGCTGCTGCTGTGAGACGGTTATTATTGTGAATACAGCACAGATTTATAATGGTGCGCATTGCGCACCCTACGCGACTGCTGCTGTGAGATGGTTACTATTGTGAATACAGCACAGATTTATAATGGTGCGCACAGCGCACCCTACGCGACTGAATGGACAGGACTCTTTACAGTCGCGGGTGCGCTGTGCGCACCATTTAATAAACATCAAATCGCAATTGAAACGATATGTCCGATTATAGCCCGGTGGGCTGTGCCCACCAAATCTATTGCCCAGTGTCCTCAAACCCCTTGCTCCCTTTTAGCAAAGGGGATGCGGAGCTTTAAGTTTTTTCCAAAACCTTCTCCTCCGTAAACCTCGGCTCTCCGTTGATGATCACCTCTACCTTCTCCTCGCCTTTTATGACCTCCATCGTCGGCTTGAAGAAGATGAAGTCCTGGTGGAATGGCACGCTCACTTTGCCACCGAAGGACGAGTTATCGCCGATGGCGATATGGACCGTCCCGAGTATCTTTTCCGTTTCGAGTATATTGTCAGGCCTTGAGGCCTTCTCGTTTGTCCCTATCCCAAGCTCGGCGATGTTGCCGCAAAGCGGGTTCTCTTCTATCCTCTCCTTAAGCAGTTTTGAGAAATCGTCATGGCCTATCACCTCGACGACCTGCCCTTTTTTGACGATCAGCTCGACCGGGTCTTTGAACCTTCCTGTCGGCGACCATTCGAGTATGAGGACGCCTTCGGCGGTCCCCTCGACAGGGGCGAGGAAGGCCTCTCCTGCCGGAAGGTTGCTGAATGAGCCGGGGGCGGTGAGTATGCCCGTGTCAGGGAGTACCGGCCTTCCCTTTATCGAGAAGCTTATGGAGGTGCCATTATGGGATGTGATAAAGGCCATCTCAGCCCCTGAGACCATCTCCACGAGCCTCTTTGTCCGCTTTTCCACCTCTTTCCAGTCGGCTGTCATGGAGCCTTCGAGCATGTATCTTTCGAAAAGTGGCATGGAGGCGTAACGGACGCCCTTGACGCGGGTCAATAGGTCCCTGAACCTCGTATGCGAGGTCGAATAATTGGATAGCGCGATTATGGCATCCGGGGATTCGCCGAGCCTCTCGACTATACGCTCCGCTTCGGCTATCTCCTGGTGGCCGGCCTTCTTCGCCAGTATCTTTTCGAGGACGCCTTTAGCGGTAAGCTCCTCGACCGCCATTTTCCCGAAGCAGGCATCCCACATTGCCCTGGGCGGCTCCTTGCCGTGGCTTCCTACGGCAGGGTACTCGATATATTGGGAGTTGCAGAACTCCTTTCCGGCCTCCGCCACCTCTCTGGCGATATCGACGAGTGAAAGGCGTCTTTGCCTTTCGTCATCCGATACGGGCTCCCCGGCCCCTATGATGTCGGTGAAGACAAGGAGCAGCTCCTCTTTTTTTACGGCGAGGTTTACGGTGAAGATTTTCTTTATAGCTTGAGACATTGCAGTCCTCCTTTTAATAACCTCAATATATCACCAGCCCCTTTTTTGTCAATCAGCCCTTGGCCTGCGCTCTCGGCCATGTTCAAAATATTGACATCTTTTTTTGGATTGTTTATAATACGTCAAAATTAAGACTCTTCCCATCACGCATCCAGGAGCCCCGTTCATGAGCTGCAAGATCCTTCTCGTAGAGGACGAAGAGTATATACGCGAAAACCTGAGCGAAATACTCGAGATGAACGGGTATAGCGTCGCTACCGCGCCTAACGGCGAGGCGGGATGCGAACTGGCCAGAAAAAACGAGTACGACCTCGTCCTCACCGACCTTAAGCTACCGGGGATGAGCGGCATCGACGTCGTCCGCTCGATAAAATCCATCTCTCCCGACACAGCCTGCATAATACTTACCGGCTACGCCTCCGTTGAAACGGCGGTAGAGGCCATGCGCGTCGGCGCCTTTACTTATCTTAAGAAGCCCTTCAGCAAGGACGAGCTTCTTATCACCATAGAAAAAGCCCAGGAAGTCCATACGCTTAAAGAGGAGAACTCCAAGCTCAAGGACGAGATAAAGAAGGGCTGCACGACCGCCATACTCGGCACCAGCTCCGAGATACAGCAGGTCAGGGACGTTATAGACAAGATAGCTGATACCGATTCCACGGTGCTTATACTTGGCGAGAGCGGCACCGGCAAGGAGCTTGTCGCCAGGGCCCTCCATTATGGCAGCACGAGGAGCAAAAAGCCCTTTGTCCCGATAAACTGCGCGGCGATTCCCGAAGACCTCCTTGAAAGCGAGCTATTCGGCTACGAGAAGGGCGCATTCACCGGGGCCATAGCCACCAAGATAGGCAGGTTCGAGGCGGCGCATGAAGGGACTGTATTCCTCGACGAGATAGGGGACATGAGCCCTGGGCTGCAGGTCAAGATATTGAGGGTATTGCAGGAGAAAGAGTTCGAGAGGGTAGGCGGGCGCAACTCGATAAAGGTGGACGTAAGGGTGGTCGCGGCCACCAACCAGGACCTTGAAAAGGCCGTCGAGGAGAAAAAATTCAGGAACGACCTCTATTATCGCCTGAACGTCATCCCCGTTCACCTGCCGCCATTGAGGGACAGGAAAGAGGATGTCTCTGTGCTCGTAGACCATTTCATCGAAAAGATGGCCCTTCGCAAGCGCAAGACCATAACGGGGGCGACCCAGGACGCTTTGAGGCTCCTTGAGGCCTATGACTGGCCGGGCAATATAAGGGAGCTTGAGAACCTGGTGGAAAGGCTCGTCGTCCTAAAGGACGAGGGGAACCATATCACCCCGAGGGACCTCCCGGAGAAGATAAGGCAGGCGAGGGGGGCCGCCTCGTCTCCAGCCAGGGGTATCTTAAGCCTCAACGATGACGGCGTGGATTTCAATACGGCTGTGGACAACTTCGAAAGAGAGCTTATCCTTTCAGCCCTGCAAAGGATGAACGGCATAAAGAAGAAGGCCGCCGAGTACCTTAACCTCAACAGGACCACCCTTTTAGAGAAGATGAAGAGGAAAGGGCTTCTTGAGCAGTTGGACTCTCCAGAGGCCTCTGAAAACGAGCTTGCCGGGTCATGAATTTGACAGGTGCGGCCCCTGAGCGCCTGAAAACCAGCTATCTTGTCCCGCGCATCCAGCGAAAACACGTAGTAGCCAGTCTTAAAATACTTCCATAACATATCGAAATACCTATCTGATTCTCTTCTGAACCGCCCAGGCTCTTCCCATGCTCTTTTTCTGGCACGGTTGTTGCTTTTACAGAATAGCGACCAACCATGAAGATCATTGCAGCCATAATCCTGTCGTTTGTAGCGATCGCGTCATCAGCCTATGCGGCGGAAATAGTCGCGATGCGCGCATCCGTCCAGAAGGACTTCCACAGGCTCACGATCATATTCTCGGAAGATGTCCCGGTTGAGGTCTCAAGTAACGGGGAGCACCTTTTCGTCAAGATAAGCGAATTCAAGTCAAAGCTCCCTGCCGACAGCCCTGTTACCGAGTACCTGAAGGTTGAAGGCCTTGCCGAAAAAGAAGGGCAGCCAGGCAGGTCAGCCACCCTCGATATAACGCTTATTGAAGGGGCGACGTTTAAGCATTCAACGTTGACAGGCCCGTTCAGGATGATAATCGACGTCTTCCCGCCACCTGGCTACCTGGCGAAAAAGGAGCAGAGGCCCAAAGAGGTCTTTATATTGGAGCCAGACCCCGTAAAGCTCGTTGCCTTCAACGATTCATGGAGATGGGTCTACAGGAAAAAGGCGGTCGTGGCGCTCAAGGCTGAGCTTTATGCGCCACCTCCTACGAGCCCTTTCAGGATAGTCCCAGGCGTATCAACTGAAAGCAGGGATTCGGTTTTAAAAGGTATTACTAACGCCGTTTCATCCCATAAGGCAAAGGGTGAGCGCTCAAAGGCCGAGGTCCTGGGCGCTATTGCCAATTTCTACAGCGGAAAGTCTTCTCATATCGAGCTTGAGAACGCGTTGAGGGCCAACCCCGCTTCAGGCTATTCGCCGCTCGCCTACTTCATCATGGGGGACTACTTTGAAAGAAAGGGCTTCTACCCCGAGGCCTCCGGGTACTTCATCCGCGCTATAGAAGGCAAGGATAACCAGCTCAAGGCCGAGGCGGTCTTCAGGAGGGGGCGGCTCTATTTCTTCGAGGAGAAGTACGCACAGGCAAAGGACTGGTTCAGTAAGTCCCTTGACGCAGGCTATGAAGAATCCAGGGTATGGCTTGCCAATACCCTGCTTATAAAGGGCGAGACAGAGCCAGCGTGGAAGATGTACAGGGCAGGGGTCAGGGCGATAGAAGAGCTTGACCCTGTGACACGCCTGAGCCTCGGGGATATGCACCTTGCCAGGGGCAATTACCAGGAGGCGCGCTACTTATACGGCGGGCTCAGGTCAAGGTATCCAAAGGAGGATTTCATGAGCGACTTCCTTCTCATCAAAGAGGGGGATACGCTTTTTGCCGAAGGAAAGGCAGAGGAAGCAGCGCTTCTCTATAACAGGACGAAGGATAAGCTTAAGGGCGAGCAGTGGGCCATGGCCGCGCTTGCGCTCGCAGACGCTTACTTCGCGTCAGGCGAAGGCGACTCGGTTGGTAAGGCCGAGAAGATATATGAGACGGTCGCGACCGGCTCCTTCGCCTCCACGGAGGTCGCCAACCTCCGTCTTGTGGCTGCAAGGCTAAGGCTGGGCAGGTACCCTGAGGCTTACGGCGATATCTCGCGCTTTTACGCTAAATACCCTGTAAGCCCGGTAAGGCAGGACCTGGAAAAGGTATCGTCGATACTCTTCTACGAGTGGCTTGACTCGCTTTACAGGAGTGGCGACCACTTAGGCGTCCTGAAGCTCTTCCTTGATATGCCCCTTAGCGTGCCTTTCGGGAAGAAGGCGGAGACATATTTTAAGATCGGAAGATCGTCGATGGAGACAGGGCTCAATAGCGAGGCGGTGAGATTGCTCGACAACGCCGTAAAGATGGGGACCGGCCCCATGGTCGAAGATGCGATGCTCCTGCTCGCTCGGGTCTATATAGCGCAAAACGACATCAATTCGGCGGAAAGGCTCGTAGGGGCCTTCAGGACGAGGTTCCCGAAGAGCGCAAAGACCAGAGAGTTAAATGAGCTGGATGCCATGATAGCCTTTGAGAAGGGCGAGCACGGGACGGTATCGAGGTTCACCGGCACGGCGGACCCCAGGCTTGCCGCCATGAAGGCGGAATCGGTCTTCAAGGTCGGACGTTTCGGGGAAGCGGCGGCCCTTTTCGAGAACGCGGCGCGCGCCTTTCAGGCCAGGGGAGAGTCGAAGGAGGCCTCCAGGGCGTTCTTGAGGTACGCTGACGCGATCTTCGAGACAAAGGACTTCGCGAGGGCCGCGCAAGGATACAGGCAGGCTGCGGGACTGATCGATGAGAAGGAGAAAGAGGAGAGGTCGTGGGCGCTCTACAGGCTGGCACAGTGCTTCTCCAGGCTCGGACGCGCCGCTGACAAGGCCAGGGCCATAGAAGAGCTTAAAGCCGCCGGCGGCGAGTACGCGCCCTGGTCGGAAGGCATATTCAAGGAAGCAAAGGGCATTTAGGAGGGCTTGATGACAGAGCAGGTACCGGTAGACCTTCTTAGCGACGCGTTCAACGTCTTCAGGGAAGCCTCGACAAAGCTCGAACAGCAGTACGCGATGCTTGAGACGAGGATAGAGGACTTAAGCGCTGAGCTGGCGGAGAAGAACAGGGCCATAGAGAGGTCGAGGAGGCTTTCCGCCATGGGCGAGATGGCCGCCAGGATAGCGCACGAGATAAGGAACCCGCTCGGCTCCATGGCGATATTCTCAACACTCCTTGAAAGGGAGCTTTCCGCAGAGCCCGACAGGAAGAAGCTCGCCACCCACATAAGCACCGGCATCAAGACCCTTGATAACCTGCTTTCAAACATGCTCCTTTTCGCCAACTCGCCGGAGGCGAGGCTTAAGGCGGTCGATATAAAGGAAATAATAGAAGACTCGGTGCTCCTCGCGAAAGGGCGCGAGAAAAAAGGCGTTGAGATAGATACCTCTTTTGCCGGACAGACGCAGTTCGCGGCTGACCCCAATCTGCTGCGCCAGCTGTTCCTTAACCTCATAATAAACGCGCTCGACGCGGTCGGCGAGGGCGGCAGGCTTGAGATAACGGCCAGGATGGTAGAGAAGAAAAAGAGGTGCATGGAGATAAAGGTGAAAGACAACGGCGGCGGGATCCCGGTTGAGCACCTCGACAGGATATTCGACCCGTTCTTCACGACCAAGGACAGGGGCACCGGGTTGGGGCTTGCGATAGTGACCACCGTGGTAGACGCGCACAGGGGCTATATGAAAGTAGACTCTTCAAAAGGCGATGGCACGACCTTTACCATCGGGCTGCCTGCCGGCGAAATGGAGATGATATGAAAAGGGTCCTTGTCGTAGACGACGAAGCCGGGATGAGGCTTGCCATAAAGGAGGCGCTTCTAAGAAAGGGCTACGAGCCCGTACTCGCGGAAAACGGCATGGAGGCCCTCGAAGAGCTTTCTTCTGGCGAGTTCGGAATGGTGATAAGCGATATCAACATGCCAAGGATGGGCGGCATGGAGCTATTAAGAGAGGTCAAGAAGGCAAGACCGCGCCTTCCGGTGCTCCTTATAACCGCCTTCGGCACCATCCAGAAGGCCGTCGAGGCGGTAAAGGAAGGGGCCGTGGATTTCATACTGAAGCCCTTCAGACTCGAGGCCCTTGAAGAGACGGTCGAGAAGGCGTTCAGGATAAGCGAGAGCGCCGCGTTTGAGGCCAGGGGCAAGACCATGCTCGCCAGCGGCGCCAGGATGCAAAAGCTCGTATCGATGGCGATGGTGGCGGCCTCAAGCGACGCGACTGTCCTTTTATCAGGGGAGAGCGGTACAGGAAAGGAGCTTCTGGCCCGTTTTATACACGAGAACAGCCCAAGGAAAGAGAACGCATTTGTAGCCGTAAACTGCGCGTCCATCCCCGACGGCCTCCTTGAGAGCGAGCTTTTCGGACACGAAAAGGGCGCTTTCACGGGGGCCCACTCCTCAAGGCAGGGGAAGTTCGAGCTTGCAGATAAAGGGACCATACTCCTGGATGAGATAAGCGAGATGGACTGTAAGCTCCAGGCCAAGCTCCTTCGCGTAATACAGGAGAAGGAGGTAGAGAGGCTTGGCGGCAGGTCGCCTCTTCCGCTTGACATCAGGATAATAGCCACGACCAACAGGGACATGAGAAAGGAAGTGAAGGAGGGGCGTTTCAGGGAGGACCTCTTCTACAGGCTTAATATCTTTCCGCTAACGCTTCCGCCGCTTCGCGAGCGCGGCGAGGATATCGAGGCCCTCGCGCTTCATTTCATGAAAAAATTCAGCGCCAAGTACTTAAGAAGGGTCGAGGAAGTTTCCCCCAAGGCGATGGAGCACATAAAAAAGTGCGAGTGGAGGGGCAATATCAGGGAGATGGAAAATACCATGGAAAGGGCGGTACTCCTCTCGCAGGGCAGCGCCCTGGAGATAGAGCATCTTGTCATCTGCAACGACCCCTGCGAGGCCGATATCCAGATATCGGAAGATACCCATGACAGGAATCCGGATGCCGGCAGCGCCAATTTAATGACACTTTGGGAGATGGAGAAGGGGCTTATAAGCAGGACGCTTGATGAAGTGGAGGGGAACAGGACGCATGCGGCCAGGATCCTCGGCATCTCGGTCCGTACTTTAAGGAATAAACTCAAGGAATATGGGCAGATTTTGCCCGGGTAGGAATAATCTTCCCTTTCCGGCCCCTGTCAGTCGATATCTTAAGGCAGGCCCTTAGTCCATTTATTACGGTTGGTACGGTATTTGCAGAATACAAGACCTGATTGCCAATAAAATCCAAAGGTGACTGTATGACCGGCGGGATCTTCGACAAGACCATAGAGCTTCTCGGCAATACGATGGACCTGCGTGCCTCAAGGCACAAGCTCCTCTCATCCAACATCGCCAACCAGGAGACACCCGGCTACCGGGCAGTCGACATCAACTTCGAGCAGGAGATGAAGAAAAGGGAGGGCAGTGCGCCGGCGGGGATGTATCTCGCGAGCACCAACCACGCCCATATCTCCTTTGGCTCGCCTTCCTCGCCTGAGCCCCGGGTGCTCGACAGGGCTACGGACCTGCCTGGCTATGACGCCAATTCGGTAGGGATCGAGGCCGAGATGGCAAGGCTTTCAGAGAATACCCTCATGTACAATATTTCAGCGAACATACTCAAAGGCAAGCTCAACATGCTCATGACGGCCATAAAGGAAGGAGCGAGATAAATGGCGGACCTTTTCTCGGTTAGCGCCTCCGGGATGGAAGCCCAGAGGCTCAGGATGAACATCATCGCGAGCAACCTCGCCAACGTAGAGACGACGAGGACCGCAAGCGGCGGGGCTTACAGGAGAAAGGACATCGTATTCTCCTCGAACGGGCAGAACGACTTCGGGAGCCACCTGCAGAGTGCCTCGGCGAACTACAATACCGGTGTAAAGGTTGCGGGGATCGTAGAGGACGCGAGGCCCCTTAAGTATACCTACGAGCCCGGCCACCCTGACGCGGACAAGAGCGGCTATGTGGCCTATCCCAACGTGAACGCGGCGGAAGAGATGGTCAATATGATAGCTGCTTCCCGGAGCTACGAGGCCAACGTTACGGCCTTCAAGGCGACGAGGGAGATGGCGCTACGCGCCCTCGAGCTCGGACAGTAATTAATAAGGAGAAGAAGCCATGGTTGATTCAGTAAAAGGGGCCTTGAGCGCCCAGATAGATTCCCTCGGTAAGGCCGCGGCTGGCGGAGAGCAGGGGACAGGCTTCTCTCAGGTCCTTAAGGAATCGATAGACAAGGTCAACAGCCTCCATAACGAGGCTGACAAGGCGATAGAGGGGCTTTCCACCGGCCAGGTGAACAATATCCATGACACCATGATAGCCATAGAGAAGGCGAACCTCTCCTTCAACCTCATGGTGCAGGTAAGAAATAAGCTCGTGCAGGCCTATGAAGAGATAATGAGGACGCAGGTATAACCCATGGACAAACTCCTTGAGAGCATTATCTCTTTCGTGGCCAAAAGGCCGGCTGTAACGCTCGCCGTGGCAGCCGCGGCCATAGCGGCGATAGCGGTATCGGTCCTCTGGAACCAGGGGCCGGAGTACCAGACCCTCTACGCGCAACTGTCGGACGAGGACTCTGGCGCGGTAATAGAGAAGCTCAAGGAGAAGAGGATACCCTACAGCGTAGACGGCTCGACCATAAGCGTCCCGGCGGACAAGGTCTACGAGACCAGGATGGAGCTTGCCGGAGAGGGGCTGCCGCAGGGCGGGGGCGTGGGTTTCGAGATATTCGACAAGACATCTTTCGGCGTGACGGATTTCGTGCAGAAGGTCAACTATAAGAGGGCCCTTCAGGGCGAGCTCGCCAGGACCATAGCCCAGATAAAGGAAGTAGAGTCTGCGAGGGTGCACCTTGCCCTTCCGGAGAAAGGCGTATTCCTTGACGAGCAGAAAAAGGCCCGCGCCTCTGTGATCGTGAAGCTCAAGCCCGGTAAGGAGCTCAGCCAGGGGCAGGTAAGCTCTATCGTGCACCTGGTCGCCAACAGCACCGATAATCTCAAGCCGCAGGACGTGGCCGTGGTCGATACAGCCGGGAGGATGTGGACGAGGGAGTCGGGCGGGGAGAACCCGCTAATACTTTCATCCACACAGCTTGAGTACAAGAAAGGCATCGAGAACGACTACGAGCAGAGGCTCCAGAGCATGCTCGAGAAGGCAGTAGGCGTCAACAAGGTGGTCGCCAGGGTCTCCGCCGAGGTCGATACCAAGCACGTAGAGCGCACAGAAGAGAGGTTCGACCCGGATGGGCAGGTAGTCAGGAGCGAACAGAGGGGGAAGGAGAAGAGCATCGGCGGGACGGTTGCCTTGGGCGTGCCTGGGGTCCTCTCCAACATGCCCGAGACGGCGCAGGCCCAGGCCCCGGCCAACTCGACACCTTCGCAGAGCCAGAGGCAGGACGAGGTAATAAACTACGAGATAAGCAAGGTCACGAGCCACGTCGTAGAACCGATCGGCTCGATAAAGAGGCTTACGGTGTCGGTCCTGGTTGACGGCACCTACCAGACTGTAAAGGACGCCGACGGTAAAGAAGCCCGCAATTACACACCGAGGGCGGATGATGAGTTGGCAAAATACACCGAGATGGTAAAGGGTGCGGTGGGCTTTGATGAATCGAGGGGTGACGTCATATCGGTCGTAAGCGCGCCCTTTGAGCAGGAGACATCAGAGGCAGAGGTTGTGGCTACTGAAAAAGAGTATTATTTCCCGCCTCAGCTCGTGCCGGTGGCCATGAAGTACGGGACAGTCCTCCTCATTACGGCCCTTACGCTCATCTTCGTCGTCAGGCCGATCATGAAAAGGCTCATGCAGGAGAGGGCGGCCCTCGAGGAGATACAGCACAAGTTGCCTCATGCCCTTGCCGCCGGTCAAGGCGGCGCTATGCTGGATGCCGGCACCGACGCTGACAAGGATTCGGTGAACAGGTTGAAGGGCGTCGTCAAGGAGAACCCCCAGCAGGTGGCGATGGTCTTGAAGAACTGGATCAAGGAGAAGTGATGGCTAAGGAACCAAGGCTAAAAGGGCCTGAAAAGGCCGCCATACTCTTGATGAACATAGGCGAGGAACTGGCAAGCGATGTCTTCAAGTTCATGACCCCTTCCGAGATGCAGCTCCTCGGCGGGATGATGGTCAGAAAGGAATCGATCTCGCTCCAGATGGGCCGTCACGTAGTGAGTGAGTTCATCGAGATGCTCGATAAGGGAGAGCTCTTTGTCGAGGGCGTCGAGTTCGCCAGGAACGTGATGGTAAGGACGCTTGGCCCGGAGAAGGCGCAGTATATACTCGACCAGATAACCAGGGAGATGGGCGGGGGCGGCATAGAGTCGCTTAAGTGGATGGACCCGGCTCTCGTGGCAAACATAGTCAAGGACGAGCACCCGCAGATAATCGCGCTGATACTCGCGCACCTGGACGCTGACAGGGCGGCGATGGTGCTCTTGAACATACAGGAAGACAGGCTGAGGGGCGAGGTCATGCTACGGGTCGCGAACCTGAAGCGGATCCCGCAGGCCGCCGTAAGGGACCTGGAGTCGCTCATAAGCGAACAGATGCTCTCGGCGGAGTCCAACCAGGGTTCTTCCGTCGAGGGGGTGAAGCTCGCCGCCGAGATATTGAACCAGATAGATTCCAAGGCCGAAGGCGACATCATAGACATCATCGAGAAGGCCAGCCCGGACCTCGCCATGCGCGTCCAGGAGAAGATGTTCGTCTTCGCGGACCTCATGGGAGTGGACGACAGGGGCCTGCAGCTCATAATAAAGGAGCTCAGCTCGGACGTGCTCGGCCTCGCCCTCAAGGGCTCGGACGAATCGATAAAGGAGAAGTTCCTCAAGAACATGTCGGAGAGGGCTTCCGAGATGCTACGCGAGGACATGGAGGCAAAGGGGCCTGTAAAGCTCTCCGACGTCGAGAGGTCTCAGCAGGAGATAATAAAGATCGCAAGAAGGCTCGAGCAGGAAGGCAAGCTCGCAAGGTCGGGAAGGGGCGGAGATGTACTCGTCTAAGATCATAAAGAACACCTCCGTAAGGATAAGCCCGGAGCCCTTCAGCCTTCCCGCCCATGGACATTCGCATGGCCACGCCGGCAGTAAAGACCATGAAGGCGTCGGCAGCGGGATAGAGGCCATTGAGAAAGAGGCTTACGAGAAGGGCTTCATGGCCGGCGAGAAGGCAGGCTTCGAGTTCGGGGCCAGGAAGGCCGATGTGTACTTTAGCGGCCTCGAAGGCATAATACAGGAGCTTGCGTCTTTCAGGGAATCGCTCTTCAGCGCCTGCGAAAACGAGATGGCCGTACTTAGCCTGGCGATAGCGAAAAAAGTCGTCCAGAGAGAGGTGGAGATAAAAGAGGACGGTGTGCTCGATTGCGTGAGGACCGCCCTCAAGGCCGTTGTCGCCGGCGGGGAGATAGCCATAAGGGTCAACCCCAGGGAGATCGAGGTGGTGAGCAGGAACAGGCCAGAGCTGCTTAAGTACTGCGGAGGCGCCAGGGGCTTGAGCGTAGAGCCTGACGAGCTTGTCTCAAGGGGCGGGTGCGTCATATCGACGAACTTCGGCGAGATCGATTCGACCATCACTTCCATAATGAGCGAGATAGAGGAGAAGCTTGCTGACGCATACAGCCGCCCTTGAGCGCCTGAGAAGGCGGACCAGGGCCGTAGATGAGATAAACCCGGTAAGGGTGCACGGCAGGGTCACGAGGGTAATAGGCCTTGTGATGGAAGGGCTCGGCCCGGGCTCCTCGGTCGGTGAGCTCTGCCATGTATTCCCCAAGGACGGCCACGAGCCCATCCAGTGCGAGGTCGTGGGCTTCTCAGAGGACAAGATACTCCTTATGCCTCTTGGAGAGGTGAGGGGCATAGGGCCGGGCAGCAAGATAGTCGCCCGCAGGACTATCGCGTCTGTTAAGACCGGGAGGGCGCTCCTCGGGAGGACACTCGATGGTCTCGGCTCCCCGATAGATGGTATCGGCCCATTTGAACCTGAATGCGAATACCCGCTTTACGCTACCCCTCCAAACCCGTTAGCCAGAAAAAGGATAGAAAGCCCCCTGAACGTGGGCATAAGGGCCATAAACGGCCTCCTGACAGTTGGCAAGGGGCAAAGGATAGGCATCTTCGCCGGCAGCGGCGTTGGTAAAAGCGTCCTTATGGGCATGATGGCCCGCAACACCGAAGCGGACGTGAACGTCATCTGCCTTGTGGGCGAAAGGGGCAGGGAGGTAAGGGAATTTATAGAGAAGGACCTCGGCGAGGAAGGGCTCAAGAGGTCTGTACTTGTGGTCGCCACATCTGACCAGCCGCCTCTCATAAGGATGAGGGCGCCGCTGGTGGCAACCGCTATAGCCGAATACTTCAGGGACCAGGGCAAGAACGTGCTCCTGATGATGGATTCCATCACAAGGTTCTGCATGGCCCAGAGGGAGATAGGGCTTGCCATAGGCGAGCCGCCTGCCACAAAAGGCTACCCGCCTTCGGTCTTCGCCCACCTGCCGAGGCTCCTGGAGAGGGCAGGGACGTCCGGCGGGGAAGGCAGCATAACCGGATTTTACACGATACTGGCGGAGGGCGACGACGTGAACGACCCGGTAGCGGACTCTGCAAGGGCCATACTCGATGGACACATAGTCCTTTCAAGGGACCTCGCGCACCATGGCCATTACCCCGCGATAGACGTTCTCTCCAGCGTCAGCAGGGTCATGAACGACATAGTGACGACAGAGCACAGGAGTGTTGCCATGAAGGTGCGCTCGGTGCTGTCGACTTACAGGAAGGCCTACGACCTTGTAAGCATCGGAGCCTATAAAGAAGGCAGCGACCCGAAGGTTGACCACGCGATAAAGTCCATCGACAGGGTGAACGCCTTTTTGAGGCAGGACATCTCGGAAGGGGTGGGCTACGACGACAGCGTGCAGTCGCTTTTCGGCCTGCCGGCATGAAGAGGTCATGAGAAAGTTCAAATTCAACCTTGAGCCGCTCTTTGAGTACAGGCAGAGGCTTGAGGAGATAAGCCATAAGGAGTTTGGCGAGTCTCTGGAAAGGCTCAAGGACGAGGAGCGCAGGATCGAAGAGCTCAAGGAGCTGTACCTGAAGTCCAGCCATGAGATAGATTCTCTCAAGGAGACGGGGGCCGGGAGGCAGGAGATGGAGCTTTACCATTCGTACATGTCCGGCCTCAAAAGGCATATATCCGAGCAGGACAGGATACTCGTTCAGGTGAGCGCCGTCGTTGAAAGGAAAAGGGGCGAGCTCATAGAGGCGTCGAAGAACAGGAAGGTCATTGAGCTTATGAAAGAGAGGTCTTTGAGCTCATACAATAAACGCATGGACAAGGTTGAGCAGAAGGAGTCTGACGAGCTTGTAACCGCCAGGTTCGGGAGGAATGGAAATGATGAAAAATAAGGTGATCACCGCAGTTTTGGCAGGCGCCGCGCTTGGTGGCGCGCTTTATCTGGGCTGGTACGGTCTCACTACCCCGTTGGTCCTCGCAAGCCAGGAGAGTGCCGTCTCATCGTTGCCGTCTGCCCCTGGCGCTCAGGCGGAGAAGGGGCTTCTCGCCGCGATTAACAGGAAAGAAAAGGAGATAGAGGCCAGAGAGGGAGATCTCCTTAAAAAAGAGGAGCGCCTCAACGCCATAAAGGGCGATATAGAGAGCCGCCTCGGGGAGCTCAGGAAGGTGCAGCAGGATATCGAGTCGATGGTCAAAAAGATAAACGAGGTCAATGACGAGAGGATAAGGAAGATAGTAAAGATCTACGAGTCCATGGGCCCTGAGGAGGCGGCTTCAAGGATAGAGGCGCTCGATAAGGAGATGGCCGTGATGATACTCGCGACGATGAGCGAAAGGAAGGCCTCGAAGATACTCGCCTTCGTAAACGTTGCCAAATCAGTAGAGCTAAGCAGGTCATTCAAGGTCAAATAATGCAGGCTTACGAACTTCTTTTGAGGGGCAGCCCTGTGCTGCCCCTTTTTTTTTGCCTGTTTACCCTGGAGATGGGAAAAATATGCATCGCCACCTGGAAAAAGATGCCTGCCATTACCGCTCAGTTAAAAGAAGAGTTTTAGCCTTTCCTTTATAACTCACCGAATATCCGCTGTTTTTCATTCTTAATCCAAGTTGGCACGCCTGTTGCTATTAACATACTCACGAAAGAAACGTGTGAGGGGCGGATAATGATAGTCTCATCGATTTCATCAAACGATTTGTCAGGCGGCTTTAAGGCCGAAGATAGCGGGAAAGGCGCTGACAACGAGTTCTCAACGCTCCTCGATGGTCTTTCCAGGGCTACCGATGTGGCGGACACCTCTGCCAGGGAGGAGGCCGATATCGTGGAAGACTCTCCTGAGGCTGACACAGGAGCCAACGCAGGGGAAGATGCGGCGAAGGCTTCTTTGGCTGAGGTCAATGACGCCGTTTCCGTCCCGGGGGTATCCCCGGCGGCTTTTACGTTTTCTGCGGGCGCACTAACGGCAACGCCATCAGGCGATGGTAGCGCCGAAGGTCAAATAACCGGGCCGGTACAGAAAGGGGCAGCTCAGCCTCTGACAATCGGTCCAGCATTTAATGGCGAAGTAAAGGGGCTGATCGAGGGCGTTGAAGCGCAGATACCCTCTGGAATTGGCGTGGACGCTCAGCAGTCTCCTGAAGATTTCCTTGATGAAGTAATGCCTCAGGCTGCGGCGACCAACACTCAGCCGTTAGACGCAAGCAAGGGCGAGTTTCAGGGGCGTGAAGAGCTTAAGGCTGTAGAGACTGTGAGGACAGAATCAAATGGAGCGAAAGCAGAGGATAGCTCTGGTGACCCAGGCGGCCTGACATCTGTTGAAAATACCGAAGGCCAGGACGCTAACGCGCAGTGGAACGGCCGGGAGGGCGCTCAAGGGCAGAGAAATAACGAAACCACGGGCGGCGACCGGCATTCCGCTACAATACACGCAGGCAACGGCTTCAAGGAGCTTGTCGATATGCCGGCCAGGACATCGCCGGCTGCCGCTGTTGACTCATTCGAAGAGCTTAAGGAGAAGCTCAACGCCGGCATACGCATCTCGGTGCAGAACGGCGGCGGCGAGGTGAGGATGAGGCTCAACCCGGAGAACCTCGGCGAGCTTGTAATAAAGCTTAACATTGTAAACGACGACGTGGTCGCAGAGATACTCGCCGATAATCTTGAAGTGAAGCGCGCGATAGAGACGGACGCCTCGGTCCTTAAGGAGGCGCTCGGCGCCAACGGGCTAAACCTGAAAGAATGCGTGATCGGAATTAGCAGGAGCGCTCAGGGCATCTCTCAAGATCAGGGCGGCATGAAAGAACAGTTGAACGGTGGCTGGCAGGACAGGGACGGCGAAGGGCGCGGCAGAAGATTTGAGGAGGAAGAGTTGCCTTCATACAGACGGGACGCGTCAAGCGGTCGAATAGACATCTTTGCTTAACGGCCCTTTTTTGGAAAGGAGAAAGTGATGATAGAAGGCGTAGGTGTATACGGTTCAGGGGCATCATCATACAAGCCAGAAGCCGAAGATGCGATGGGCAAGGACGCGTTTTTGAAGCTCCTGGTCACGCAGCTTGAGAACCAGGACCCGTTGAACCCGATGGACAACACCGATTTTGTGGCTCAGCTCGCCCAGTTCAGCTCTCTCGAGGGGCTGCAGAACATCAACTCTACCATGACCGGGATGGCCAATAGCGTCACGAGCCTCCAGGACTTTGGCTCCGCCAGCCTCATCGGCAGGGTCGTAAAGGCTGAGACAAGCAAATTTGACTTCGACGGCACGAATGAGCAGGTCGTTGGCTTCTCGCTTGGAGGGTCCGCCGAGTCTGTGAGCCTCACGATAACCGACGCCTCAGGCCTGCCGGTGAGGACGATAGAGCTCGGGGCCAGGGGCGCGGGGGATAACGAGGCCGCCTGGGACGGCAAGGACGGCAGGGGGTTGGCTCTGCCTGCCGGCAAGTACGGGTTCTCCGTGAACGCTAAGGGGGCTGACGGGGCTCCCATGGGCGCTGAGAAATATATCCTCGGCTATGTGACCGGGGTAGGGATGGAAGAAGGAAGCTCGAGTATATACGTCAACGGGACGGCCGTCAAAAGGGACGGCATAAAAGAGATCTATTAAACTTAAGACATCCAAAGAAGGAGGAACATAATGCAGTCAGCTCTTTATACCGGAATAAGCGGCCTTAACGCCAACATGTCGAACCTCTCGGTCATAGGCAACAATATCTCAAACGTTAATACCATCGGCTTCAAGGGAAGCAGGGTCACCTTCGGAGATGTCCTCAGCCAGACGCTTTCTGGCGGCTCCGGCACGAACCAGATCGGCCTCGGTGTACAGATGAGCAGCATACAGAAGCAATTCAGCCAGGGCGCCTTCGAGAGCACCGGCAACGCGCTCGACCTGGCCGTCAACGGCAGCGGCTTCTACATGGTAGGCGATCCTGTGCTCGGGTCCAGGTACTATACCAGGGCCGGGCAGTTCTCCACAGACAAGGACGGGTTCATAACAAACCCGGAGGGCCTGAGGCTCCAGGGGTATATGGCTAACAGCGCCGGGTCGCTTCAGAATACGGTCACGAACCTTCAGCTTACCACAAAGATAATAAGCCCTAACCCTACGACTAACGCCGTACTTAACGCCAACTTGAACTCCAACGCCCCGGTCTCCGGCTTCGTCTTCGACTCGGGCGCCAACGACGATATACGCTTCAGTATCGACGGCGGCACTACCTGGCTCACCGCGAGCCTCGTTAATGACGGCGGCCTTTCATCAGGTGGCGCGGCAACCGGGGCAGAGGTAGCCGGCGCGATAAAGACCTCACTACAGTCTGTCGGGGCGAGCGGGGAGACATACACCGTGACATTCGACGACCAGACCGGGCTCTTTAGCGTTACAAATGACTCAAGCAATTCCGGCAGTCTTGTCCTTGACTGGGGCAACGCCGCTTCGACCTCCGCCTCGCTCCTCGGCTTTTCAGCAAGCTCAGGCGTCCTCGCGGCGGGGTCGAGCGACACAGGTTCTTCCGCAGCCGGTGAGTTTGACCTCGATAACGCCGGAGACACCTCGAACTTCTCGGTGCCGGTAACGGTATACGATTCCCTCGGCAACGACCATGTCGTTTCCCTCTACTTCAGGAAGGATTCATTGGGCGCCACTGGAAACACCTGGGAGTGGTTCGCTGTGGCAGACGCCTCGGAGTCAACGAGCGGCAATACCGAGGTGCAGGCCCAGGGCAATGTGACATTCAATAGCTCCGGCGCCCTATATTCCGAGAGCGCCACTACATACCCGACCGGCGGCTTTAACTTTACTGGCGGCGCCGGGCAGGGGCAGAACATCACCTTCGACTTCGGCACCAGCATAACACAGGGGGGCACTGGTGTAGACGCCACCACACAGTACGGCACAGCCTCGGGCGTTTCGACGTTAACACAGGACGGCTACTCATCCGGCAACCTACAGAGGATAAGTATCGACCAGAACGGCATAATAAGCGGCATCTTCACCAACGGCAGGGACTTAACACTCGGGCAGGTGCTCCTGGCCGACTTCGCCAGCCCGACGAACCTGTCGAGTGAGGGCATGAACCTCTATTCCGAGACATACGACTCAGGGCAGTCCCTTATAGGCGCCCCCGGTAGCTCTGGCCTCGGCCTGGTACAATCGAGCACCCTGGAGCTTTCCAACGTCGACCTCGCGAGGGAGTTCGTAAACATGATCTCGGCCCAGAGGGGCTTTCAGGCCAACTCAAAGATAATAACCACCACAGATGAGCTCCTCGCCGAGCTTGTGAACCTCAAGCGTTAAAGAGGCCAAGTGCAGCAAAGGGGCGATGGCTTTGGCCATCGCCCCTTTTTTTTGTTTTTTTGAAGGGCTGAAGTCATATTTCTGACGCGCCTGCATCCAATCCTTTGACGGGACGTGCTGCCACCACTTTTAAGGCTATTCGCGTCATATTATTTTACTTTTAAATCAAGGTACTTGGCAGGTCAGTATGGCCTTGCCGGGGACTGGCACGGGTATTGCAAAATCAGTAGGCATTCACAAGTCTGAAGATGGCCGGAGAGACCGGAAAGAATACTTAGGAGGCTCAGATGAGCGCAGAAGAGAAGAAGGAAGAGGTAGCACACCCTCCGAAGAAGGGAAAGGGCCTTCTCATCGCCATAATAGCCGTTGCCGTCTTAGGGTTGGGCGCGGGGGCCTATCTTTTCCTCAACGGAAAGTCTGGTAACGCCGGAGAGCACGGCGCAAAAGAGTCCTCGCATGGCGGTGAAAACGGGGACTCAAAGGCGAGTATCTTCGCCCTCGAGCCTTTCATCGTGAACCTCCAGGACAACTCCGGCACAAGGTACCTTAAGCTCACCGTGAACCTTGAGCTTCCTCCCGGTTCATCGACCGTCGAGCTTACGGGCCTTGCAACTCAGATAAGGGACTCTCTCATCATACTCTTGAGCAGCAAGAGCTATACGGATATAGGCACTGTAGAAGGCAAGTACCAGATGAGGGACGAGATAGTGGCCAGGGTCAACCAGTACCTGGCCAAGGATAAGGTAAAGACCGCCTATTTTACTGAATTCGTGATCCAGTAAAGGGACCGACATGGCAGAGCAGATACTTACACAGGTAGAGGTAGACGCGCTCTTAAGGGGCCTTTCAAACGGCGATATAAAGACCGAGGCTGAAAGGCAGGAGGAAGGTGAGACCGGAGATGTCCGTTCCTATGACTTCGCCAATCAGGAGAAGGTCATACGCGGCAAGCTCCCGGCCCTTGAGATGATAAACGAGAAGTTCAGCAGGGCTGCGAGGATACCGCTATTTAACGTGATGAGAAAGACCGTGGACATAAGCCCGGATAGCACCAAGACCCTCAAATACGAGGAGTTCCTGAGAAATTTGCAGGTGCCGTCGAGCCTGAACGTCTTCCAGCTCATGCCGTTCAGGGGGCAGGGCGTTTTAAGCATCGACCCGAGCCTTGTCTTTCTCATAGTGGACAGCTACTTCGGCGGCGACGGAAGGTTCCATAACAGGATCGAGGGCAGGGACTTCACCAACGTCGAGCAGGCGGTCGTGAAAAAGATAGTGGAGGTCATATTCCACGAGATGTGCGCTGTCTGGAAGGCGGTACACCCGGTGGAGTTCAAGCCGCTCAGGTCTGAGATGAACCCGCAGTTCGTGAATATCGTCGCACCCTCTGAGCACGTCATGGTCTCGACCTTCAGGATGGAGATAGAGGCGATCTCCGGCAACTTCTTCATCTGCATACCCTATTCCACGCTCGAGCCGATAAAAGACAAGCTCCTCGGCTCGCACAGGATAGACAGCTCAGAGGTAGACGTGAAATGGACGGAGAACCTCAAGTCGCAGTTCGCAGGCGTTACTCTCGCGCTTTCCGGCGAGATAGGGAGGGCGGAGATAAGCATAACGGACCTTCTGAGCCTCAAGGCGGGGGACGTGATACAGCTGGACAGGAAGGTAAAGGACCTGCTGGACGTACACGTGGAGGATCTGCCTAAGTTCCTGGCAAGACCAGGCGTCATGGACAACAATTACGCCCTCAAGATGATGGAATCATCCAATGGAGAAAGGAGTTAGGTGATGAGCGAGAACGAGCAGGGGACTACGAACGGCGCGATGGACGACCAGTGGAGCACTGCCTTCGAGGAGGCAAAGCAGGCGCAGCCGGCGCCGCAGCCTAAAAAGAACGAGGTCGAGGCGAGGCCGGCGAGCTTCGGAAATCTCAAGCATGAAAACAACGGGAGCATCACGAACATGGAAATGCTCCTGGACATACCTCTTACAGTCGCGGTTGAGATAGGCAGGACGAGGATGCTCGTGAAGGACCTCCTCCAGCTGGGACAGGGGGCGGTGGTCGAGCTTGAAAAGCTGGCTGGAGAGCCGATGGAGATACTCGTTAACGGCAGGCTCATCGCGAGGGGCGAGGCCGTGGTGGTAAATGACAAGTTCGGAGTGAAGCTTACGGACATCGTGAGCCAGAGCGAAAGGCTGAACAGGCTGAAATGAACGACTCTTACATGTATCTTCTCGTAAAATCGATCCTGACGCTCGTTTTCATCCTCGGCCTCCTCGGGGTGGCCCTCTACGCCCTCAAGCGTTTTATGAAGGGGCAGGCAAAGGGCAAAAACGGAGCTGCCGCCGACCCGATAAGGGTCGTTGCCACGTCGTTTCTCGGCCCGAAGAAGAACATAGCCGTTGTAGAGGTTGCGGGAGAGATGCTCGTCCTCGGGCTTACCCCGACGTCGATAACCTTCCTTTCAAGGGTCGAAGGGACAGAAGCTGTAGAGGAGCTCAGGAAGCTCAAGGACTCGAAACGCAGGCCTTTTTTAAGCATCCTTCAGGGGGGCCTTTAGGTGGTTCTGATGAAAAGAACGGCGCTGATATTATTATCTATAGCCCTCTCACTCGTCGCCTCCTCTGGCGCGGTCTTTGCGGCTGACCAGGTTGGCCCGGTTGGCCTTCCGAACGTAAGTCTCACGCTTGGCGGCGCAAACTCACCTCAGGGGCTTGCCACGGCGATACAGATAATATTGCTTCTTACGGTCTTGACACTCGCCCCTGCCATATTATTGATGATGACGTCTTTCACGAGGCTTATAGTCGTATTCTCTCTTCTGAGGCAGGCACTTGGCGTCCAGCAGGCCCCTCCGAACCAGGTGCTTGTAGGGCTCGCCCTCTTCCTTACTTTTTTCATAATGTCGCCGGCGCTCACCAATATAAACGAGACAGCGCTCAAGCCGTACATGCAGGGGACGATCTCCCAGGAGGCCGCCTTCACCGGGGCGATAAAGCCTCTTCGCGATTTCATGCTCAAGAACACCAGGGAAAAGGATATGGAGCTTTTCCTGAGGCTTTCAAAGGCCGAGACCCCGAAAACGAAGGAAGAGATACCGACGCTCGCCCTTATACCGGCGTTCGTCACAAGCGAGCTGAAGACGGCCTTCCAGATAGGCTTTCTCATCTACCTGCCGTTCCTCGTAATAGACATGGTCGTCGCCAGCGTCCTCATGTCGATGGGCATGATGATGCTGCCGCCGGTCATGGTGTCGATGCCCTTTAAGCTGATGCTCTTCGTGCTTGTGGACGGCTGGTACCTGCTGGTCGGCTCTCTCGTGCAGAGCTTCGGATAGGAGACGCGCCAATGACCCCTGAATTTGTGACAAGCATAGGCCGGGAAACCGTAGAGGTGGTTATCATGGTCTCGGCCCCGATACTGTTAGTAGGCATGGCCGTCGGACTGGTGATAAGCATACTCCAGGCTGTCACACAGATACAGGAGATGACGCTTTCTTTCGTGCCGAAGCTCATCGCGGTCTTCATCGCGCTTATAGCGCTGGCACCATGGATGATGGAAGTGATGCTCAAGTTCACGAGCGATATATTCACCAACATACCCAACTACATAAGGTAAATGGACATAGCACAGTACATATTGGCTAATTACTCGACCTTCCTTTTCGTGCTCGTCAGGACCGGGTCGATCCTCATGGCAGCGCCGATATTCGGCGCGGTAAACGTGCCGATGCAGATAAAGCTCGGCCTCACCATGCTGATAGCGGTCCTGCTTACGCCGCTTACGCCTCAGGTCCCCTTGCCCCAGTCGGCCTTTGCACTGGCCGCGTCTGTCGGGGGCGAGGTCCTTATCGGAATAACCATTGGACTTGCCATCAGGTTCGTCCTGAGCGGCATAGAGTTCGCCGGGCAGGTCGCCGGTTTCCAGATGGGCATCGGCATGGCGACCGTCTACGACCCGCTACACGGCTCGCAAGTAACGGTCCTTGGAAAATTCCTCAGCATACTCACGCTCCTCATATTCCTCAGCGTAAACGGACACCTGATGGTCATAATGGCCCTTAAGAAGAGCTTTGACGCGATCCCCCCGTACGGCTTTAATTTTTCAGGCGAGCTTATGGATGGCTTCCTGGCCTTCTCGCGGGAGATATTCGTCCTTGCCTTCAAGTTCTCCGCGCCGGTGGTGGCCATATTGATATTCGTGAACGTGGCCCTCGGCATAATGGCGCGCACAGTCCCGCAGATAAACATGTTCGTCATAGGTTTCGCGATAACGATATTCGTCGGTTTTCTGATGATAGCCATGTCATTGCCGGTCTTCGAGACGGCGGTTACCGCGGTCTTCGACCAGATGTGGCAGGGTGTCTTTAACCTCATGAGGGTGATGTAATGGCTGAGGAACAGGGCCAGGAACGCACAGAACAAGCTACATCGCGAAGGCGCGAACAGGCGCGCGAGGAAGGCAATTTCCCCACATCGCGAGAGGTAAGCACGCTTTTCATGGTCGCCGGCGGGGTGGCGGTCCTCTACTTCTCCTCGACCTGGATGTACTCAGGTGTGGCCGATGTCATGAGGAAGTACTTCCATGTCTTCAAGGGCGAGCTCGGCATAAAGGAGCTCGACACGATATTCAAGGACCTCTCATGGAGCTTCCTCGTGATAATAGCGCCGGCCCTGGCGATACCGTTCCTCGGAGCGCTGTCCTACGTCCTCCAGACCGGCTTCAACCTCACGTCAAAGCCGCTCGCGCCTGACTTCAACAAGATCAATCCGCTTGCCGGGATCAAAAAGTTCTTCTCCATAAACTCGCTCGCCGAGCTTGTGAAATCGGTCCTCAAAGTGAGCGTTCTCTCTTACGTCGTCTACTCCTGCGTAAAGCAGGAATGGCAGACGATGCCCATGCTCATCGACATGGACGCCGCGCCGTCCGTCCTGTACGTAGGACAGACCACCTTCAAGATAATGCTCAGGACCGTATGGGTCATCGCGGCCATAGCGGTCATAGATTACGCCTTCCAGAGGTGGCACTTCGAGAAGGGCTTGAGGATGACCAGGGAAGAGATCAGGGAAGAGCACAAGGATACCGAGGGAGACCCGGTTGTCAAGGCCAGGATCAGGTCCTTGCAGAGGGATATGGCCAGGAAGAGGATGATGCAGGACGTGCCAAAGGCGGACGTCATCCTCACCAACCCGACCCACCTGGCTGTCGCCCTTAAATATGACAGGACAAAGGGGAACGCGCCGGTGGTGGTGGCAAAGGGCGCGGGCCTTGTAGCCGAGAAGATCAGGGAGATCGCGAAAAAGCACGGCGTGCCGGTCCTTGAGAACAAGCCCCTCGCCAGAGGCCTCTTTAAGAGCGTGAAGATAGGGATGGAGATACCGGCGAGCATGTACAAGGCCGTTGCCGAGGTGCTCGCGTACGTCTACAGACTGAAATCGAAGGCGAGGAGATAAGGAGTGGCCATGGCTGGACTGACAGACACAGCTAACTGGAAAAAAAGGGCGGACCTCATGCTGCCGCTGGGCATCGTGGGCATCATCTTCGTGATGATCCTTCCGGTGCCGCCACTGGCCCTCGACCTTTTCCTTACCTTCAACATAACGGCGGCGATAATAATACTGCTTGTGGCGGTCTACGTAAAAAAGCCGCTTGATTTTTCGACCTTCCCGGTACTGCTTCTTGTCACGACGCTCTTCAGGCTCTCGCTCAACGTCGCGTCCACGAGGATCATCCTCCTCCACGGGGCTGACGGCCCGGAGGCCGCGGGCCAGGTCATAAAATCCTTCGGTAACTTCGTCGTCGGCGGCAATTACGCCGTCGGCTTCATAGTCTTCGCCATACTCGTCATCATCAACTTCGTCGTCATCACAAAGGGCGCCGGGCGCATAGCCGAGGTGGCCGCGAGGTTTACGCTCGACGCGATGCCCGGCAAGCAGATGGCGATAGACGCCGACCTGAACGCGGGCCTCATAGGTGACGACGAGGCCAGGCGGAGGAGGAAGGAAGTCTCGCTCGAAGCCGACTTCTACGGGGCCATGGACGGCGCAAGCAAATTCGTAAGGGGAGACGCCGTGGCCGGCATCCTCATCACGGTGATAAATATAGTCGGCGGCCTCATCATCGGTGTAGCCCAGCAGGGCCTTCCGGTAGGCGAAGCCGCCAAGGTCTATACGCTCCTTACCGTCGGCGACGGGCTTGTAGCCCAGATACCCGCGCTCATCATCTCTACCGCTGCCGGTATCGTCGTATCGAACGTCAACTCGGAGGCTGGCTTAAGCGACAGCATCGGAAAGCAGTTCCTGTTTTCTCCCAAGCCTTTGCTCATCGCCTCCGCCATACTCTTCGTCTTCGGTCTCATACCCGGACTGCCGCACATAGCCTTCCTCACGTTCTCGATCGTGACAGGCGCGGTGGGCTACATCGTCTACAAGACCGCCGAGGACAGAAAGGCCGAGGAGCTCGAACAGGAGAAGGCCGCTGCCAGGCCCGCCGCGAAGAAAGAGGCGGTGGACGAGGTACCGCTTATAGATACCTTGAGCCTCGAGGTCGGCTACAGGCTCATCCCGCTTGTCGATTCCTCCGAGGGTGGAGAGCTCCTTGAGAGGGTGAAGGCCATAAGGAGGCAGTTCGCCGAGGAGATGGGCATCATGGTGCCGGCTGTCCATATAAAGGACAACCTGCAGCTTAAGCCCGCTGAGTACCTCTTCCTCGTCAAGGGCGTAGAGGTCGCGAGGGGCGAGCTCCTTGCTGGCCATTCCCTCGCTATAGACCCGGGTAACGCACAGCCGGGTCTCGACGGCGTGCCTACCACCGACCCGGCCTTCGGCCTGCCGTCGATCTGGGTGCCTGACGCGCAGCTTGAAAAGGCGCAGCTCATGGGCTACACGGTCGTGAACCATTCCGCTGTAATAGCCACGCACGTTACAGAGGTCATAAGGGGCCACGCCAACGAGATACTTGGCCGCCAGGAGGTTCAGGTGCTTATCGACAGGGTGGCGAAGACCCATCCCAAGGTGGTCGAAGAGCTTGTCCCGGGCATGCTGAGCCTCGGAGGCGTGCAGAAGGTCCTGCAGAACCTCTTGAAGGAGAGGGTCTCTATAAGGGACCTGCAGACCATACTGGAGACCCTTGCCGATTACGCGTCGATCACTAAAGATACAGACCTCCTCACAGAGTACGTGAGGATGGGGCTCGCGAGGCAGATAACCAAGAGCCACATCTCATCTGACTACACTATCCAGGCGATAGCCTTGAGCAACGATATCGAGGACGCGATAGTGAAATCCGTGCACGAGACCCCCCAGGGCTCCTTCTTGACGATCGAGCCCGGGCTCGCGCAGAGGATACTCGGGAAGGTCAAGGAGGGGCTTGAGGAGGCAATGTCAAAGGGGCACCAGCCAGTGCTCCTTGTTTCGCACCAGACGAGAAGGTTCGTCAGGAGGCTCACCGAGAGGGTCTTTCCGGCGGTGACCATCCTTTCTCACAATGAGATATCAAGTAACGCACGGGTACAGACACTAAAGGTGGTGAGGTTATAGCATGCGGATCAAACGGTTTACAGCCTCTTCAGTCAGGGAAGCGATAAAGGACGTAAAGGCCGAGTTCGGGGAGAACGCCCTGATACTGAGCACCAAGCGGCTCGGGGCTGGGATGCATGAGGTGGTCGCAGCCATAGATTATGACCTGACAAATCCGATAAGCCTGGACCTTGATGATAGAAGAAGCAGGCAAACGGCTCCCGTCCAGGAAAGGAATACCGGGACGCTTGCCCCCCAGGTCGATGACTTAAGGAAGGAGATCAAGGAGCTAAAGGAACTTAAGAAGCTCTGTATGGCGATGGTCTCCAGCTCCGGGAGCCCGGTCTCAGATATCTTCAACAGGCTTGAGGAGAACCTGGCGGCAGGCGGCGTGGACAGGCGCCTTGCCAGGAAGATACTGATGAACACCTTAAGCGGCGTGACCAAGGAGAAGGCCGCTGACATAGTCTACCTGAAGTCGTGCATAAGGAAGAAGGTCTATGAAAGGATCGCTGTCGCCGACCCGCTCGCCGGTAAAGGTGTTGTCGCCTTTGTAGGCGCCGCGGGCGTCGGGAAGACCACGACTATCGCAAAGCTTACGGCGGTGAACGCGCTCAGGAAGAAGAGGCGGACGGCTCTCATTACGATGGACACATACAGGATAGCGGCCGCCGAGCAGCTCAAGGTCTACGGCAAGCTCATGGGCGTGCCTGTGGAGGTCGCCAGGGACCTTAACGAGCTCAGGGGCTGCATCAAAAATCATGATGACAAGGAGCTTATCCTCATCGACACGGCCGGAAGGAGCCAGAGAGATTCATCCGGCATGAACGAGCTCAAGGCCATGTCAGCCGCGGCCCCTGAGGTGAAGTTCAACCTGGTGCTTAATTCGCAGACAAGGGACGAGGCCCTTTACGAAGCCATAAAGGGGTTCGGCGCGCTTCCCATCGACTCGCTTACGTTCACGAGGCTGGACGAAGGCACGGTCCACGGGCCTATATTGAATGCCATGGTACTGGCCAAGAAGCCTGTCGCGTACCTTTCAACGGGAGCGCGCGTGCCGGAGGACATAGAAGCAGCCTCAAGGGAACGGCTCATGCAATTCATAATGCCGAATTAAGGAGAAGGGAATGGATCAGGCTGTGACACTAAGAAGATTTGCCGAAGAGAACCAAGAAGTCCCAGTGACGAGGGTCATATCGGTCAGCAGCGGCAAGGGCGGGGTTGGCAAGACCAACTCGGTCATAAACCTTGCCATAGCGTTTTCGAGGATGGGTAAAAAGGTGCTTCTCCTTGACGCGGACCTCGGGCTCGGCAACCTTGACGTCCTTCTGGGGCTTGCCCCCAGGTACAACATGGGGCATCTCCTTCGCGGGGAGAAGAGCATAGGCGAAGTGCTCGTAGACGGCCCGGAGGGGATATCCATACTCCCGGCCAGCTCAGGGGTCCAGGAGCTCACCTCTCTTTCCGCGGAAGAGAGGCTTGCGCTCGCTTCTCACCTTGAGGAGCTGGAAGAGGCATTCGACATAATGATAATAGATACGGGCGCCGGGATATCGAGCAACGTCCTTTTCTTCAACGTCGCGGCGCAGGAGATAATGGTCGTCGTAACTCCTGAGCCGACCTCGATAACAGACGCCTATGCCCTCATGAAGGTGCTCCTCCACAAACACGGCGAGAGGAGGTTCAAGCTCCTCGTGAACGAGGTAAAGAACAGAAAGGAAGGGATCGAGGTCTACAGGAAGATAAGCCTTGCCGCCGAAAGGTTCCTGAGTATCTCGGTAGAGTACGTCGGCTGCGTGCTCCTCGACGAGAACGTGCATAGGTCTGTAATCAGGCAGAAGGCCGTAATGGAGCTTTATCCTGAATCGAAGGCGAGCCAGTGCTATCAGGACATAGCGAAGGAGTTATGCGCTTCCCCCGCGCAGGATGGACTCAAGGGCGGGATGCAGTTTTTCTGGAAGCAGTTCCTGACGAGAAATATCTGAAACCGGGATCCGAATCCTAAGAAGAGGAAGTGGGACATGCAAACTATCGCGAGACCAGACAGAGACAGGCTTCTTGAGGAGAACATACACCTGGTGAAGATAATCGCCTACCAGGTAGCCGTGAACCTCCCGCCTCATATCGACGTCAACGACCTCATAAGCGCCGGAACGATAGGCCTCCTTGAGTCGATAGACAGGTTCGACACAAGCAAGGGCGTCCAGTTCAACACCTACGCCTCCATAAGGATCAGGGGCTCGATACTGGACGAGCTCCGGAGCATGGACTGGATGACCAGGTCGATGAGGGACAAGTCGAACCAGCTTGAGAAGGCCTACGACGAGATAGAGAAGCGGACCGGGAGGCCGGCAGAGACCGAGGAGGTCGCCAAGTTCCTGGATATCTCCACCGACGCCCTGAACAAGATCCTGAGCCAGGTAAGCGCTCTTAGCGTCATGAACCTCGAGGACCTCGGTATGAACCATGACGACGGCATGGACATCCTGGAGTGCATAAAGGATCCGGAGGGCGTTGACCCGATGACCGTCGTAAAGTTCAACGAGATCAAAAGGAAGGTCGCCGAGGCGGTAGAGGCGCTCCCTGAAAAGGAAAAGCTCATCATATCACTTTACTACTATGACGAGCTTACGCTCAAGGAGATAGGCAAGATCCTTGACATAACCGAGTCCAGGGTCTGCCAGCTTCACAGCCAGACCATGCACAGGCTAAAAGGAAGGCTCAAAAAAATACTTTAAGGACTTTTCGCGGCGCGCGCAGAAAAATTAAAGAATTACCGTCTTTTACCCGATAAAAGGGAAGGGTGAATATGGAAAATAACGATTCTATGAGGGAAATGCTCGTTTCCCAGGACCCTTACCTCAGAAGGGACGCGTGCGAAGCCATCGGGGATGGCAGGATGGAGGAGTTTATCCCGGCCCTGGTAACGGCCCTTAGGGACGATGACCCTGGCGTAAGGGAAGCGTCCATCCACGCGCTTACCTCAATAGGCGGCGAAAAAGTGGCCTCTGCCATAGCGCATCTGCTGGGTGAAGAGAGTGCTGTCTTGAGGAACATCGGGATAGAGATACTCGAGCTCCTGGGTCCTGACGCCTTTATGACGCTTGCCGGGCTCCTGGACCATGAAGACGACGATATTGTAAAGTTCGCTGTTGATATTATTTCAAATACGAGGGAAGAACGCTCGCTTTCTATCCTCTTCCCGCTTATAAGCCACAGGAACCCGAATGTGAGGGCCTCTGTTGCCGTCTGCCTTGGAAGGCTCAAGTCGCCTGAAGCCGTGCCTGTGCTTTTAAAGGCCCTTGAAGACACAGAAGAATGGGTAAGGTTTTCCGCTATCGAGGGGCTCGGCCTTGTTCGTGACGGAAGGGCCCTTGAACCGTTGATAGGGCTTATAAAGACCGATTCCGGCCTGATAAAAGAGGCGGCTATAGACGCCGTGGCGAAGCTGTCATCTATCGAAGACGCGGTAGCCGTGCTCGCAACACTCAAGCCGATGGTGCGCAAGGGCAGGTCCTTCAGCACAAACGGCATAGTAGAGCTCATGGAAAAGGTATTCTCGCCGGGATCCGATTTCAGGCCTTCGCTGGAGTTCAAGAAGACGTACTTCAGCTTCTTTTCAAAGGCGTTCGAGGATGAGGACAGGCATGGCAAGTTAAAGGCACTGAGGGGGCTGGCGCTCCTGAGGCTCCCGGCAGGGGAAGGCATCGACCGGGTATTCTGTTTTATCGAGGCTCAAAACGAGCTGGACGAGGAGACGGAGGCCTTCCTTGTAGATACAATAGTCGCGCTCTCGGGAAGGCGTCTCCTTCCAGAGCTTAAGGAGAACCTTAAGCAGGGCTCAAAGTGCCTCAGGATAATCGTCAAGGCGCTCGGAGAGATGAAATTAGCTGCCGCGGTCCCTGTCCTGCAGCACCTGGTGGCCAGGGTCGCGAAGAACGAGATGAGAGAAATAGTCGTCGCGCTCGAGTCCATCGGATCGACCAGTTCGATAGAGGTGCTCTATCAGTTCCTTGAAAGCTCTGACGGCCACACGCGGAAGATCGCCGCCAGGGCGCTTTCCTCACTTGCCGGGCCATCGGCGGTCTCTTCTCTTTTCGATGCCGTGCGCAGGGAGTCTTACAGGGACGTGATGGAGGAGATAACAGACAGCCTTGCCCTGATACCCGCTGATTCCGTGAGAAAAGGGTTTATAGCCCTGCTTGAGGCTGATAACGAGCAATTAAGGGAAATGGGCGCAAGGGGGCTCGGCGCCATAGGCGACGAAGAGGCCCTCGACGTGCTTAAAAAAGCGGCGAAGGACACCAGCCACAACGTCAGGAAGGCCGCCTACAAGTCGATGGCCAGGCTTGGCATCCCTTACGCCATAGACGAGATCGTCAAGGGATTGAACGACGACAATGACGACGTGAAGCTCTCGGTCCTGAAGGGGCTCGGCGGCTGGAGCGGCGAGAAGATTAAATCCGCCCTCGTGCACGCGCTGATGGACAGGAACATATGGGTCAGGTATCACTCTGTGCTCCTCCTGGGCGAGCTTGGCGAGCACGATGTGGAAGGACTTATAATTGAAAAACTCGTAAAAGACGAGGCGCCGGTGAAGGCGGCCGCCGCGAGGGCTCTTGAGAGGCTCGGGGCAACCGAATCGGTCGATATACTGATGCAGTTCGTGGACCACCCGGATCCCAGCGTAAGGGGCGCTGTAGAGAGCGCTATAGAATCGCTTAGATGCTGACATTAGGAATAAATAAACCGGCTCTCTCCAACGAGACATTCCTGCTTGTGAGGGACATCATATACAGCAGGTGCGGTATCTTCTTCCCGGAGAACAAGAAGTACCTGCTGGAGACCAGGCTCGCGAGAAGGCTCGATGAGAGAAACCTCAAGACCTTCGAGGACTATTACTATTTCCTGACCTATGACAGGGAAAAGGACAGGGAGCTTCAAAACCTCTTCAACTCGGTCGTCACGAACGAGACGAGCTTTTTCAGGGACCCGGTGCAGCTCGATGCCTTCAGAAAGGGCGTTGTGGCGAAGGTCCTCGATGAAAAGGGTCAAAACGGAAACAGGAACATCAAGATATGGAGCGCGGCCTGCTCTACCGGGGAAGAGCCTCTTACGCTCGCGATGATGCTTCTTGAGGACGGGGTTCATCTGAAGGGATGGAATATAGAGATACTCGCGACTGATATAAGCGAAAACGTCCTGAAGGCGGCGGCGGCCGGTTTCTATGAGAAGTACGCGCTTCGGAATACTCCTGAACATTACCTGAAAAAGTACTTCAGCCCGGCAGGCGAATCGTACACGATAAGCAAGCGGGCGCATGAGATTGTGAAGTTCAAGAGGATGAACCTGATGGACTCTCTCGAGACCAGGATGGTCAGGGGTATGGACATAGTCTTGTGCAGGAACGTGCTCATATACTTCGATGACGCCTCGAAGAAAAAAGCCATAGGCCATATCTATGACAGCATGGACAGGGGCGGCTATCTCTTTGTAGGATTTTCAGAGTCGCTTCACAGCATAACGAGGCTTTTCAGGCCTGTCAGCATAGAGCGTTCCGTAGTCTATAAAAAAATCTGATCCGAGAGGCTGTTCTATGGAGAAAAAGATACTGGTAGTCGATGACTGCGATACGACAAGGAAACTGCTGTCGTATATCATCAGGGAGAAGGGGTATAAGATAATCAGCGCCACAAACGGCATCGAGGCGCTGGAGATCATGGCCACCGATCCCGCCGACCTCATCGTGACCGACCTGAACATGCCGCAGATGGACGGCTACGAGCTTTCGAAAAGCCTGAGGGGGCAGGATTCCTACAGGGATATCCCGATAATAATGATAACCACAGAGGCCGGAGAGGCGGACAGGAGGATGGGCATGGAGGCCGGCGTGACCACCTATCTGTCGAAACCTATCTCGCCGCAGAGGCTTTTATATGAGATAGAGAAGCTCATCTGACAATAAACCCATTTCGCGTTGATCAGGAGGGAGAAGGATGCTGGACAATAATATGAAGATCCTCGTAGTGGACGATTTTTCCACGATGAGGAGGATAATAAAGAATATCCTCCGCGAGATCGGCTACAACAACGTGGACGAGGCGGACGACGGGACCACGGCGCTGGAGAAGCTGAGGACAGGCAAGTTCGATTTCGTCGTCACGGACTGGAACATGCCGAATATGCCGGGGATAGATCTCCTGAAGCACATCAGGCAGGACGATTCTCTCAAGAACACGCCGGTCCTTATGGTCACGGCGGAGTCTGCAAAAGAGAACGTCGTCACGGCCGTACAGGCCGGAGTAAACAACTATATAGTCAAGCCGTTTACCGCTGCGGCCCTCAAGGAGAGGATCGACCTCATCCTGCAGAAGGTAAACCAGTAGCAGCACGGAAGCCGCGGACGCGTTACTAAAAAAGATTTTTCGGGAGGGGATAAGATGAGCCGACAGGACTGGGGTGTAGTGATGAATAAGATACGCGAGGAGCTCTCGGGCCTCGCTAAGTTCATAGACAAGACAAGGAACGGGCTTGATACGATAGAGACGACCGTAAAGATGGGGGCCGAGCAGTTCCCGGAGGCTTCCAGCCAGCTCTCCGACGTTACCGGCGACCTTGAGAACGCCGCGAACAAGATAATGAGCATAGTAGAGGGGCTCCTGGCGGAGCGCGACAGGGCAGGTTCACTCCTTAAATCCCTCTCTGAATGGGCCGCCGCCCCTTCTATAGACCCGGGCAAGGGGGCAGCCTTGATAAAAGAGATCGACGGGATAAATTCCAAGACCAAGGACGACCTGGTGGAGCTTTTTACCCACATGTCCTTCCAGGACCTCACCGGACAGAAGCTCAAGAAGGTAATAGGATCTCTTGCGGTAGTAGAGAAGAAGCTGCTGGAGATAGCGTTGAGCTTCGGACTTGAGGACAAGGCCTTTGCCATCTCCGAAGAGCCGAAGCAGCAGAAGGAATTGAAGATGAACCAGGACATCGTCGACAAGCTCCTCAAGGAGCTCGGGGCTTAAATCCAAAGGGGGAATGCCATGTCGTTTCCTTTGGACGAGATGGATGACATAATAAACGACTTTCTTACGGAGTCGTCGGAATCGCTCGAGAGCCTCGATCAGAAGTTCGTCGAGCTTGAGAAGAACCCTGGCGACCTGCCGCTCCTTAACGAGATATTCAGGTCGATCCACACCATTAAGGGCGCTGCGGGCTTTCTTGGATTCCAGCAGATGGTCGACGTCACCCATGTGACCGAGGACGTGCTGAACAAGCTCCGGAAATCCGAGATGAGGGTGACCTCCGGCATCACCGACGCCATACTTCAATCGGTCGATCTTATTAAAATACTGCTGAACAACATCCGTGAAAAAAACGGAAGGCAGGAGGACACGGCCCCTCTAACGGGTCTTTTGACTGACATACTCAGCGGCAAGCTGGCAGAAAATGAAAAAGAGGCTCCCCCGGCGGCCGTTACGGCCACTGCCATCGCCGAGGAGGAGCAAAAGCCCCGGAAGATTGAGGAGAATAAGCCCCGGAAGGCTGAGGAGCATAAAGCCCAGAAGGCTGAAGAAGGCGCCGCCGCCTCAAGGGACCAGTCCATAAGGGTCGATATAGACAGGCTCGATACGGTTTTGAACCTCGCCGGAGAGCTGGTGCTTTCCAGGAACAGGCTCATGAAGCTTGGCTCCAGGCTCGGCGGAAGCGGGATCACTTCAGAGCTTGAGACGCATCTGAACGAGGCGATAGCGCAGCTCGACCTCGTCACGTCGGATCTGCAGCTCGGCGTCATGAAGATAAGGATGCAGCCCGTAGCCAAGGTCTTCAATAAATTCCCCAGGATGGTAAGGGACCTCGCGAGGCAGACAGCCAGGGAAGTAGAGCTTGCCGTAAGCGGAGAAGAGACGGAATTGGACAAGACCGTAATAGAAGAGATAGGCGACCCGCTTGTCCACCTCATAAGGAACTCAGTCGACCACGGGATGGAGTCGCCCGAGGAAAGGGTCGCCAATGGTAAGCCCAGGTGCGGTACCATTGGGCTTTCCGCGTATCAGGAAGGCAGGAACATAATCGTCTCGGTCTCTGACGACGGCAAGGGTATGGACCCTGAGGCCATAAAGAGGTCGGCTGTAGAGAAGGGGCTTTTAAGCCAGGATGACGCTGAAAAGCTTTCCGCCAAGGACGCTTTTAACCTCATTTTCCTGCCCGGCTTTTCTACCGCGAGCAAGGTAAGCAACATCTCCGGAAGGGGCGTGGGAATGGACGTGGTCAAGACCAACATCTCAAGGATAAACGGCACGATATCGGTCGATTCAGAGGTGGGCAAGGGCACCAGGATAACCTTCAGGCTGCCGTTGACGCTGGCGATAATCCAGGCCCTCACCGTGGAAGCGGGCGGGGAGATATACGGTATACCTCTTTCCAATGTCGTCGAGAACATCAGGGTGACGGCCAGCGACATAAAGACGATAGAGGGTAAAGAGGTAATAAACATAAGGGACAAGGTATTCCCGGTGGTCCGGCTCGGGAGCCTGGTATCCGGCGGCGCGGTCCCTTCAACGCAATCTGACTGGAAGTATATTGTGATAATAGGGATAGGCGAGAGGAACTTCGGCATACTGGTCGAGAGGCTTCACGGCCAGGAAGAAATAGTGATGAAGTCGATGGGCGAGTATCTTAAAGGGACGGAAGGCATAGCCGGCGCCTGCATAACAGGCGACGGGAACGTGATATTGATACTGGACATGGCAGGGCTGCTCGCTTCCCAAAGCCTTGGCTACGTGCATTGAAGGAGAATCAGTGAAGATAAGGGTCCTTGTAATTGACGATTCCGCCTTCATGAGAAGGGTCATAAGGCAGATGCTCGAGGCGGACCTTGAGATCGAGGTCGTCGGCGCAGCCAGGGACGGAGCGGAGGGCGTTGAGATGGCCCTACAGCTCAAGCCAGACGTCGTGACCATGGATATAGAGATGCCCAGGATGAACGGGCTCGAGGCTACCGAGATGCTGATGGAGAGGATGCCGTTGCCCATAATAATGGTCAGCTCGCTTACAAGCGAGGGCGCGAAGGCTACCTTCGAGGCGCTTGACAAGGGGGCAGCCGACTATATTTCCAAGAACCTCGTCACCTCTGCTTTTGACCTCATGAAGATACAGGACGAGCTTGTCGCAAAGATAAAGGCCGTAGCGAAGAGGAAGCCACAATTCGCCACGCTCCGGTCCGAGCAAAAACCGGTTGTTGCCGCTCCAGCTCCACCGCTTCAGAGGAAGGGGTACGCCACTCTCAAGATGGCCTTTGTGGCCATAGGGGCTTCAACAGGTGGGCCGAGGGCGGTCCAGTCGATACTCACCAACCTTCCGGGCGGCATGGATACGTCCTTTCTTGTGTCGATACATATGCCCAAGGCCTTTACCGGGCCGTTTGCCGAAAGGCTTAACGGCATCTGCAAGATCCCCGTCAAGGAGGCCCAGAATGGGGAGCCGATAGGCGCCGGGAAGGTATTCCTCTCTCCGGGCGGGATGCAGACCAAGGTCAGGAAGAAAGGCGTCACCGGGCTCGCCTTCGAGATAGACGAAGAGCCGAAGAGCGCTCTCTACAAGCCTTGCATCGATATTTGCATGACCTCTGTAGCTGACAGCTACCCGGGGAGGGCGCTTGGTGTCATCCTTACCGGCATGGGCCACGACGGCATGGAGGGGATGAGGCACATAAAGGAGAAGGGCGGAAAGACACTTGCCCAGAACGAGCAGACGTGCACCGTCTATGGCATGCCCAAGTCGGTCATCGAGGCGGGCCTGGCCGACAAGGTAGCGCCTCTGGAACTGATAGCGGCTGAAATAGTGAACATGATCTGAACCGGAGACCCTCGCTTATATGGATATATTGACAATATTAGGCATCGTCATTGGGTTTGGCGCGATCCTTGGGGGGCAGGTCCTCGAAGGCGGGTCTATAGAATCCATCATGCAGGCGACCGCGGCCATCATCGTCTTCGGCGGCACTTTGGGCGCGGTCATGGTCAACTACCCCATGCACGTGGTCTCGCTCGCCATCAAGAACGCGAAGTTCGTCCTCTTGAGCCAGAACTCCGACCCAAATAAGACGATAAAGCTCCTGGCTGAACTTGCCGGGGTGGCGAGGAAGGACGGCCTGCTCGCGCTGGAGAACAGCATAAAGAAGGTCCAGGACCCGTTCCTCCGGAAAGGGCTCCAGCTTGTAGTCGACGGCACTGAGCCGAAGCTCACCCGTGAGATACTCGAGATCGAGATAGAGCATAAGGAAGAGTATAACCTCACCTCGGCCAAGGTATTTGAGTCCGCCGGAGGGTATTCGCCTACGATAGGCATACTCGGCGCGGTCATGGGGCTCATTCACGTGATGGAGAACCTCTCTGACCCGCAGAAGCTTGGCGCCGGCATAGCCGTGGCCTTCGTTGCCACTATCTACGGCGTAGGCGCGGCGAACCTTGTCTACCTTCCTCTCGCCGGGAAGATGAAGTTGAGGATAAGGGAAGAGGTCATCATGCAGGATATGATAATCGAAGGCCTCATCGCGCTCTCGGAAGGCGAGAACCCGAGAAGGGTCGAAGAGAAGCTTGTAGGCTTCCTGAGGGACTCGCAGAAGAAAAAATAACGGGCCTGTTGGCTCCGCTTTTTATTTCGCAGGGGTTATATGGCAAGAAAAAAACGGCATGAGGAGCATGAGAACCACGAGCGCTGGCTGGTATCATATGCGGATTTCATCACGCTCCTCTTTGCCTTCTTCGTCAGCATGTACGCCATCTCATCGGTAAACGAGGGAAAGTTCAGGATATTGAGCGAATCGCTTGCCATAGCCTTCAACCCCTCTCTTTACACCTCTACGAGAAAGCCCGAGGGGCCGCGGTTCGTAAGGGAGGAGCGCTCCCACATGTCTGATGAGTTCAATGACATGTTCAATAACAACTATGAGAAGGTACGGACAGCCCTCGAGGACCTTGAACAGGACAAAAAGCTCACTCTCATCAAGGACGAGCAGAAGATAACGATAAGGATATCCGAGAGCATGCTCTTCACCCCTGGAACGGACGTCCTTCTCCATGAGGGGCTCGCCGTGATGGACGAGGTGGCAAGGGCGCTTGCCGAGCTGCCGAACAGCATAAGGATAGAGGGGCATACCGACAACATCCCGATCTCGACCGAGCGCTTTCCTTCCAACTGGGACCTCTCTACCGGCAGGTCGCTCCGGATACTCAAGTACTTCATAGACCATCACAGGTTCGATCCGAGAAAGCTTTCGGCGCTTGGCTTTGGCGAGTACAGGCCCATCGACACCAACGACACCCCTTCCGGCAGGATGAAGAACAGGAGGGTAGACATAATGGTGCTGAACCCGGAAATGAACGCGAGATAGCTGGCGGACTAAATAAATTCAAGTTCAAGGGCGTAACGTCCGAATATTTAAACATAGCTTAGGGCGTGGCGGCCAAAGGAGGCTTTTGAGATGGACCCGAAAAAGGAACTCGACTTGAGGGAAGTCCTGCAGCTTGTGACTTTCAGGCTTGGCAACGAGGAATTCTCGCTCGATATCCTGCGAGTGCAGGAGATCATAAGGCATATGGAGATAACCAGGGTCCCGAAGGCCCCTGACTTCGTCGAGGGCGTGATAAACCTGAGGGGCAAGGTCATCCCTGTGCTCGAGCTCAGGAAAAGGTTCGGCCTTGGCTCCAACGAGAGGACCAACGAGACAAGGATAATAGTCGTCGAGGTCGACGATAAGACTGTCGGGCTCAAGGTGGACGCGGTGTCAGAGGTCTTAAGGCTCCCGGCTGACAGGGTCGAGCCTCCGCCGGCAATAGCCACAGGGGTGGATTCTGATTATATCAAGGGGGTCGGCAAGCTTGACGGCAGGCTCCTTATACTCCTTGATGTGGAAAAAGTGCTTACAAAGAGTGAAAAAGACGCGCTTGGGGCGGTTGCCTGAGCACGCTGTTAATAGACCTGTGTCCAGTTCCAGATAAAAATAGCCTGTTGTTACCCGTTACCGGGCCTCGCCCGGAATGAGAGGAGAGTAAGATGGCTCAGCCAGCAAAAAGCCTTGAGGATGTCCTCAGCAAGTCTCTTGAGCTGCCGGTCCTCCCGGCGACCACACAGAAGGTCCTCGTGATGATGGCCGACCCGGATATATCCATAGAGAAGATCAAGAGGCTCATAAGCGCTGACCCTGGACTTACCACCAAACTGCTGAAGGTGGCAAACTCGGCCTTTTACGGGAGCTACAGGAATATACAGAACCTCACGCAGGCGATACTGAGGCTCGGCCTCAACTCGGTGAGGAACATAGTGGTGGCCACATCCATGAAGAACGTCTACAAGAGGTTCGGGCTCACCGAGAAGCTTATCTGGGAGCAGATGTTGGGCTCGGCCCTGGCCGCTAACGTGATAGCGAAGCAGACCAGGAGCTCTGACCCTGAGGACGCCTTCATAGGCGGGCTGCTGCATGATGTGGGAAAGGTCGTCCTCAACAACGAGTTCCCTGACAAGTTCGCCATGGTGATGCAGAGGGTCTACAATGACTCCATCCCCTTTGATGTGGCCGAAAGGGAGTACTTCGATTTCTCCCAGAGAGAGGTCGGCGCCTTTATCGTCAAAAAGTGGGGCTTCCCGGAGACCCTTGAATCTCTTATACGCTCTTTCGACGACCCGGAGGCGCTGTCAAAGGAGAAGTACCTCTCGAACCTTGGCAATGCCATAACCCTGGCTGACAGGATGTGCCAAAAGTTTGGCATGGGATGGAGGAAACCTGGCGGTGATGAGGTCTCTTACGGTAATCTGCCGGAGTCCCTTGGCATAACCGGCGGCAAGTTAGATGAGCTTGCCGAGAAGGTGAAACTATCGCTTGCCCAGAGCGAAGATTTCCACTGACCCGTTTTTCTTATAGATTTTCATCCTTTCAGGGGCCTTAAAGGCCCCTTCTTCATTTCCTCTCTCACTTTCCATCTATATCCCTCATCTACTGCAGGCACAGGGCACGTCTTTTGCAACTACATGAACCCCGAGATGCTTTTGACACAACTCCGTACTGGGAGGTCTGGATATGTTCTTTTGGGGCGCTGTTCTTTGTGGCATCAATATCGCTTTCATGTGCGGGATATTCTATATCGTTCTTTTCAGGAGAGGGGCCATGAGGCAGCCTTTCAGTCATACCGCCGGCGATGCCCTTTTGAAGGAGCTTAAAAATGAGCTTTCAGAGGTGCGAAAGGCCTCCTTCAGGCTTGGCGCCGATATTGAACGGTACGGCAAGGGTTTGAACGAAAGGCAGGCGGCGATCGAGGATATGATAAGAAAGGCTCAGGCCGTAAGCGCCAAGCCGAGCCGCGATGACGGGGGCGAGGACGTATACACCAGGGCCCTCAATATGTACAGGTCAGGGATACCAGCGGGCGAGGTGGCCAGAAGGCTGGGGCTGCTTACCGGCGAGGCCGACCTGCTCTCCGCGCTTAAAAGGATGTAGTGGGAAAAAAAGTCCATGAACGGGAAAAAACGTTCATCATGGCCATAGGGCAAAGGGCTTTTTCAGCAAGCGTTGACAGGTTTTCGGTCTTGGCACGGCTGTTGCAACTGTTGCAATTTGAAGCCATTGCCGTGTAAAGGAGGTCCTCGATGGACAAGGGAATATTCGTTGCGCTCTCAGGAGCCGTCATGCAGGAAAGAAGGATGGAGGCCCTCACAGATAACCTCGCCAACGTAAATACCGCAGGGTTCAAGGCGCAGAGGCCATTGTTTGAGGACGCGATAACCGATATCTTCCGGGTAAGGACATTCGGAAAACTTGATGAACTTACGATCGACATGGGGCAGGGGCACGCGCAGAGGACCGAGCGGAAGTTGGATGTCGCCATAAATGGCGACGGTTTTTTTGTCGTGGAAACGCCTTCCGGTATGAGGTACACGCGGGACGGGAGCTTCACCCTGAATAACGAAGGCAACCTCGTCACCATGGAAGGGTATCCCGTGATGGGAGACGGCGGCAGGATAAAGCTTTCTACGCCTGAGGTGCTGATAGACGGAGCCGGCGCGATACACGTTAACGGTGCGGTTGCCGCGAAGCTTAAGCTCGCCTCATTCATCGACACGGCTGCCCTTAGAAGGGAAGGCGGATTTTTCGCGCCGCTCCCGGGCGCGAAGGAGACCCCGGCGAGCCCCAATACCCAGGTAGAGCAGGGATATATAGAGGCCTCCAACGTGAACGCCGTGAGGGCCATGACGACCATGATAGAGGCCATGAGGTCATACGAGACCAATACGAAGCTTATCCAGAGCATGGACGACATGACAAGGAAGGCCATAGAGGAAGTTGGCAGGACTTAATCAAAGGAGGGTATGAAATATGATAAGGGCTTTGTGGACCGCCTCTACCGGTATGGAGGCGCAGCAGATGAATATAGACATAATCGCGCATAACCTCGCCAACGTCAACACGACAGGCTTCAAGAAGAGCAGGGTGGACTACCAGGACCTTCTCTATCAGGAGATAAAATCAGCCGGAGCCTCTTCGTCCCCCTCGACCATGGTCCCTACCGGCATACAGATAGGCCAAGGCGTCAGGACGGTATCGACAGAGAAGATATTCAATCAGGGCAACTTCAAGCAGAGCGGCAACCCTCTTGACATCGCGATAGAAGGCGAGGGCTTTTTCCAGATATCCAGGCCCGACGGCCAGACAGCCTACACAAGGACCGGCGAGTTCAAGGTCGACAGCGAAGGCCGCCTCGTCACCTCCGACGGCTATATGATAGAGCCTCAGATAACGATACCCTCTGACGCGCTCGCGATCACGATAAGCGCGGACGGCATAGTGTCGGTCAAGCAGCCTGGCATAGCAGCGCCCACGCAGGTCGGGAACCTCGAGCTTGCGAGGTTCATAAACCCGTCCGGCCTTCAGCCGGTCGGAAGGAACCTCTATACTGAGAGCGCGGCCTCTGGTGTTGCCACGGTTGCCGCTCCGGGGACCGACGGGCTCGGTACGCTTGCCCAGGGCTTCCTTGAGATGTCCAACGTGAGCGTGGTCGAGGAGATGGTATCAATGATAGCGGCGCAGAGGGCTTACGAGATAAACTCGAAGTCCATCCAGACGACCGACGAGATGCTCCAGACCGCAAACTCGATGAAGAGGTAACCGATGTCGCTCCTTCGCTTTTATATGATAGCCCTCTTCTCGCTCCTCGTCCTTCTTCCAGTACAGTCGGAAGCGGCTACTGACGCGGTCTCCTTTATCAAAAGGGAGCTTTTGAACGGGCTGCCATGGGACAAGGGATCGGTTGAGATAGACGAGGTGGAGACACCAGGGCTCGATCCCGCCCAATACGATTCTTTAAGGCTCGACTTGCCCAGGAGGATCACCTCTCCAGGCAGGATATCGTTTTCGCTGGAGCTGCGTTCAAAAGGCCGGGAGGCGAAGACCATTTGGGGAAGGGCGAGGGTCAGGGTCTTCACGGAAGCTGTCGTCGCGCTTAAAGCTTTAAAGGGCAGGACAAAGATCGCCGCCTCTGACCTTAATGTCGCCAGGGTCGAGCTGGAGGAGGCAAGGGATGCCTTCTCGACTATTGAAGATGCTGTTGGCCAGGTGGTGCTCCGGCCGATAGCCGCCGGGAGCGTTCTGCAAAAGGATTATGTAAGGCCTGAGGTCATTGTGAAGCGTGGAGAGCGTGTGGCCATCAGGGTAGAGAGCGGCAATATCATGATAAGATCCGCCGGTGTCGCGTCTGAGGACGGGTACAGGGGAGGGACGGTCGCCGTAAAGACCGCCTCCGGGAAAGAGGTGCTCGGTACCGTAGCCGGGCCGGGCGAGATAATCATCAACTTCTGAGACGGTGCCATGAAAAAATTGATAATCATACTCGCGGCAGCTGCCGTGGCCGGATGCGCGGCGCCCCAGATAAAAAAGATCGATACCGCGTCCATTCCCGTTAAAAGCGGCACGGTGCCATCAACGACCGGCTCCATCTGGCCGGGTGAGACATCGAGGAACGCCCTCTTTCAGGACCTGAGGGCTAAAAACGTCGGCGACATAGTCACGGTCCGTGTCTCCGAGAAGACGAGCGCGATAAAGGAGGCGAGCACCTCGACGTCGCGCTCTTCGACCAACGACATAGCCGTCTCCAAGCTCTTCGGCCTGCCGTTGAACCTGGGGATGAGAAACTTCTTGAACCAGGGTCAGCCCTTCAGCCCGGAGATAGAATCGAGCTATGAAGCTGACTTTGACGGAGCAGGCACCACAAAAAGGAGCGGAGAGCTCAGCGCCGTCATAGCCACAAGGATAGTAGAGGTGCTTTCCAACGGGAACCTCGTGTTGGAGGGGCGCAAGGATACCATAGTAAACAACGAACAGCAGTTCATAGTCCTAAGCGGCATAGCGAGGCCCGAGGATATAAACGAGGAGAACGTAATCTCCTCCATGCTCCTGTCGGACGCGAAGATAGAGTACTCGGGCAGGGGCGTTATAGACGATGAGCAGTCTCCGGGCTGGCTCAGGAGGATACTCGACAATGTCTGGCCTTTTTAAGATCTTATACATAGCGGTCTCATTCCTCTTTTTTTCCGCTTATGACGCCGGCGCGGCGAGGATAAAGGACATCGCCTTCATTGATGGGGTAAGGCCAAACCAGCTTGTGGGCTACGGGCTTGTAGTCGGACTCAGCGGCACAGGGGATAAATCGAGCGCTGTCTATACGACACAGTCGATAGCGAACATGCTCAACAAGATGGGGCTCAAGTTCGACCCCAAGGCCATCAAGGTCAAGAACACGGCCGCGGTGCTTGTCACAGCCGAACTGCAGGCCTTCTCCAAACCCGGCTCCGAGATCGACGTGGTGATCTCATCTATCGGGGATGCTACAAGCCTTCAGGGCGGGACCCTCATAGCGACCCCTTTGAAGGGGCACGACGGCTCTGTATATGCCGTCGCGCAGGGGCCGCTTGCGCTGGCCGGGTTTTCTGCCGGAAGCGATACCGTAAAGGTGTCGAAGAACCACCAGACCGCCGCCAAGATACCCGGTGGCGCCATAATCGAAAAAGAGATAGCTCTGGACATAGCCAACAGGCAGGAGCTTTATCTGTCGCTCCGTAATCCCGATTTTACGACAGCCGAAAGGGTCGCCAGGTCCGTGAACGACTACCTGGGCTTACGCGGGGTAGCCACGGCCGTGGACGCCGGCAGGATAAGGCTCCTTGTGCCTGAGCAGTTCAGGAACGTGGTCGTGTTCATCTCGAAGGTCGAGGGTATAGACGTAAGCCCTGACGCCGTCACGAGGGTAGTCGTGAACGAGAGGACCGGCACGGTCGTGATGGGCGAACACGTAAGGATATCGAAGGTCGCCGTATCTCACGGCGACATCTCGATAGAGATAAAGACGCAGTACGCCATATCCCAGCCGCCCCCACTGTCCAAAAAGGGCGAAACGGTGGTAGTACCTTACGACAATATGGAAGTAGAAGAGCAGAAGTCCCGCCTCATCGTCCTGCCGGAGAGCGTAACACTCGGCGAGGTGGTGAGGGCCCTTAACCTGGTAGGCGTTACACCAAGGGACCTTGTGGCGATACTTCAGGCCATTAAGGCATCCGGCGCATTGCAGGCCGAACTCGAGATAATATAGTAAACCGCAGGAGAGAAAGCATGGGCGCGAAGATATTTGGAGAAGAGCTTGCTATACAGAAATCATCGGAGATACCCAAGGAATGCAAGCGGTACATATCTCACCACGTGAGGAACGGTCTTGTATCGATTATGGGCGCCGCGATGAGGCTCAAGGACGAACCGGGGGCCCTCGATGATCTCGAGTGCTGCATAAAGCATATCGCTGTCGACCTTGAAAAGGTCGGCCTTTAAGGGAGCCTATGAACAGTATCGGGCCGATAACGCCAGGCAGGACTGATGAGTTAAAGTCCCTTGCCAGGGATAACCCGGCAGAGCTTAAGAAGGCGGTTGCCGACTTCGAGGCCCTGTTCATAAACCAGATGCTCAAGACCATGCGCGAGACTATAGATAAAAATGAGCTTTTTCATGGCGGCAGCGGTGAGGAGATATATACATCTCTTCTCGATACAGAGCTTTCAAAGGACATGGCGCGCGCAGGCGGCATAGGGCTTGGAGAGATGCTCCTGAGGGAGCTTTCAAAGGTGGAGAGCGCGGTAGAGGGCGAAACAATTAAAACAGAGCTGCCTCCGAGGCTCCCGGCTGTAACGCCCCTCAGGTCCGTAGCGCCTGAGCCCATCAAAGCCGTACCATCCGCGCCTCAAAGACAGGTCCAGGAGCCAAAGGCGCTCTCAGGCGAGGCAGAGCCTTTCATATTCCCGTTAAAGGACGCCAAAAGGGTCAGCTCTGAATTTGGCAGGAGGGTAGATCCATTCAGCGGCGAAGTAAGGTTCCACCACGGCCTCGACATAGCAGCGAGGCAGGGGACGCCTGTCTACCCCGCTGCCCCCGGCAGGGTAATATTCAGTGGACTTAAGGGAGGCTACGGCAATATGATCGAGGTACTCCATGACAACGGGTACGTCACAAGGTATGGTCATAACTCAAAAAATATTGTAAAACAAGGGGATATGGTAATACCTTCAGAACCTATGGCATATGTCGGCTCTACAGGCAGGTCAACAGGGCCGCACCTGCACTTCGAGGTCTTGAGGCAGGGGACTGCCATAGACCCGAAGAGCATATACGGTTAAGAGGGGGTTGGTGCTGGATTGTCCGGAAATTTGACGCTAAGAGGGCGCGCTCTCCTAAAGTTTTTTAAAAAGATCGCCGATATGACTGGTAAGAGACCGGATATCCGGCACTTTAGGAGGGTTCAATGAAGATCGGCGGTAAAAAGCCAGGCGGCGTAGGAACTGACAATTTTGTAAAGAAGACCGGTGAGGGCGGGGGGAACGTAAAGAAAAATGATGCCCCCGGGGGGAACCCATCAGGCGACAGCGTTGATATATCGTCCAAGGCGAGGGAATTAAACAAGGCGAAGGCGCTCCTTGATTCGGTCCCTGATGTAAGGGTAGAGAAGGTAGAAAAGCTTAAAAACGATGTGGAGAACGGGGATTACGAAGTTGACGCCGGCAAGGTCGCCGAAAAGATGATAGAGCGGGCTGTTCGAGACGCCCTGCACACGAAAAAATAGGATGCAGACAGACAAGCTCATAGACCACCTAAAATACGAGATCCGGCTTTGCAAAGAGCTCGTGACCGTGCTCCAGAAGGAGACGGAATCCATGGCCGGGCGTGATTACAAGTCGCTCTATGAGGTCGTAGGCCAGAAAGAAAACCTCGTAATGAGGTTGAACGTCCTCTCCCAGGCAAGGGGCAATCTGATCGAAGAGGCGGCCTCCGCCCTGGGGTTATCCCGGGAAGGCGAGGCTCCGTCCCTGTCATCGGTTATAGAGCATGCCGGGCCAGGGAAAAAGGAATTAGACGACTGCCACAAGACCATCCTTTCTCTCGCCTTCAGCATCAAGGAGATAAACAGCCTTAACAGCCTTGTGATGGAAAGCTCTCTCGAGAACGTAAAGAAGACGCTCGGCTTTCTGGGGAACTTCCTCCAGTCCAGCGTCTATAAGCCCGGCGGCACCATAGAGGAGTTCGCGGTAAAGGGCACACGATTGAACAAAGGGGCCTGAGATGTCCAGCCTTAACGCCATATTCAATATCGCCAAATCGGCGCTCATGGCCAACCAGAAGGCCATGAACGTGACCGCTCACAATATTACCAACGCGAATACCGACGGTTACACAAGGCAGAGGGCGATCCTTTCCACCAATAACCCGGTCAACTTCGGGGGCTTGTACTTCGGCACAGGCGTCAACGCCACAGGCATCCAGCGCGTCTATGACTCCTTCCAGACTATCCAGCTCAGAAGCTCGATGTCGCTCCTTTCCAAATACGAGACCACGGGCCAGCACCTTTCGGCCATGGAAGCGATATTGAACGATTTCGACGGCTCCGGCTTGAGCACCAGGCTTGACGCCCTCTTCAATTCGTTCCAGGAGGTGGCCACAAACCCGTCGTCCTACGGGGAGAGGTCTGCCCTCCTTGCCAACGCCGGGGTCCTGGCCGATACGTTCAATACCATCGATTCGAGTATCAGGCTGAACGTAAGCAATATTAACAGCACCATAGAATCGAAGGTGACCGAGATCAACAGCCTGACCTCGCAGATAGCCGGGCTCAATCTGCAGGTGTCGGCCTCTGAGCTATCAGGCCTCCAGGCCAACGACCTGAAGGACAGGAGGGACCTCCTTCTGGACGACCTCGCGAAGATAGTCGATATCTCGGTCAGCGAAAACGAGAACGGGCAATCGGACGTATTTTTAGGTGGATCATTCATAGTAGCAGGGAACAAGGCCTCTCTCGTGAGCCTTGAGGCCGACCCAGGAGAGGCTGGGTCATACGATATTATTCTTAATGGCGCCACGATAAACGACAGGATCTCGGCAGGCTCTCTGAGGGGAGACCTCGACGCGCTCGATTATTACAGCCAGGTCCACGACAAGGTGAACCTGCTTGCGGCCACGCTCGTGAAAGAGGTCAACCTCCAGCACTCGGCCGGGTACGGGACAGACGGCTCGACCGGGACGGATTTCTTTTCTCCGCTTTCGGTCTACTCAAGGGCAAATAGCTCCAACACAGGCGGGACTGTCATATCCGGTGGCACTGTCACGGACTTGAGCCAGGTGACCCTCGACGATTACGAGATAAGGTTTTCAGGGCCGGCATCATACACGGTCGTCAATACAGGCACAAACATGGTCGTCTCAGGCGGCGCGTACACCTCCGGGTCTGCCATAACCTTTGGCGGGCTGAGCGTCACCGTTACCGATGGCTCAGGCACGCCGGCAGCCGGGGACAAGTTCTTTGTAAGCGTCAGGGAGAACGCCGCGAGGGACTTCTCGGTGGCCGTGACGGACCCGGCGAAGGTCGCTGCCTCTTCTACCGCCGCGGGGGTCCCCGGGGACAACTCCAACGCCCTTGCCCTTGCCGACCTGAGGGACGCGGCAACCGTTGACGGCTCCTCTTTCGGGAGGTTCTACAGCCGTATAGTGACCGACCTGGGCACCGATGTTAATAGCGCCAGGCTCAACGCCGACGCCCAGGGGATGTTCACTCAGGAACTCGTGGCTGCGAGGGAGTCGACCTCAGGTGTATCCCTTGAAGAGGAGGCGATAAACCTCGTGAAGCTCCAGAGGGCTTACGAGGCGGCCGCGAAGCTCATGGCGACAGTCGACCAGATGTTTGAAACCCTTTTGGACATCAGATAGGAGGGGCTGAATGAGGATCACTCAGAAGCTCTCATATGACGCGTACGTAAACGATATATTCAAGCGGCAGGAGGCCATCTACCGCCTGAATAAGCAACTGGCCACGCAGAAGAAGGTGAACGCGCCATCGGACGACCCTGTGAACGCGCACAACATCCTCACCTCTAAATCCCTCCTGTCGAGGTTCGGGCAGTATGAGAGGAACATTGGCACGGGGCTAGCGCACCTCGGGGTGGCAGAGCAGGCGCTCGACAGGGCCAAGGACGTCGTCATGAGGCTGCAGGAGCTGGCTGTCACGGCTTCAAGCGGGACGGCGAACTCAGAGTCGATGGGCATGATAAAAAAGGAGGTCGACAACCTCTTTGACGAGCTTGTAAGCATAGGCAACACCAGCTTTGACGGCAGGTATGTCTTTTCCGGGTACAAGACCGACACCGTGGCTTTTGACGCCTCCGGGGTCTACCAGGGCGACGCGAACGTCCAGTCGATAAAGGTAAGCCCGACGAGCACCGTGGTCATAGGTGTCAACGGCGGCGAGGCCTTTAGCGGCTCTGGAGGCGGGACCGACCTCATGGCGGCTGTTTCCGCCCTCTCTTCAGCCCTTGGCTCAAATGATGCCGCCGGTGTGCTGGCGGCAAGGGACGGGCTTGACGCCGGTTTCAGCCAGCTATCCAACGCGGTCTCCGACATAGGGGGCAAGGTCTCCAGGCTTAAGGCCGCCAATAGCGACATTTCCGTCTATACGCTTGAGCTTGAGTCGACGATCTCCACTCTTGAGGACGCCGATATCGTGGAGCTTATTACAAGCCTTAAGTCCGACGAGGTGGCCCTTCAGGCCTCGCTGTCTTCGGCTGGAAAGGTCTTCAGCCTCAATATCTTTGATTACATCTGACGGATGAGTCCAGGGATGGACTCTTAAAAAAAAGCCAGGGAGGGCGAAATGCTTGTACTGACAAGGAAGTCGGGAGAAGGGATAAGGATCGGCGATGATATAAAGCTCATCGTCGTTGAAGTGAAGGAAAACCATGTGAAGCTGGGCATAGAGGCCCCGCAGAGCTGCCCGGTGCACAGGGAGGAGATATACCTCAGGATACAGGAGGATAACCTCAAAGCGGCGGGCCTGCCCGGGGATATCGCAGACGCCTTGAAAGGATTCATGAAAAAATGAACGTAGCCGCCAATACCGCTTTACAGGTAAGTTTTCCCACAAGCCGCTTCGGGCAGGTCTCGGTCGCCGAGGACAGGATAATCCAGTTCGTACATGGGATGCCTGGGTTCGAGAGGCTGAGAAGGTTCGTCCTCATCGACCACGACCAGGAGGGCATGTTCAGGTGGCTGCAGTCCGCTGAAGACCCGGGGGTAGCGTTCCTCCTGACCGACCCGTGCGCCTTCAAGCCCGGGTTTTCGGTCCCATTGAAGAAAGGCGAGACCGAGGCGCTTGGGGCCTCTGGTAATGAGAGCCTTTTGACCCTCGTCATGGTCTGCGTCTCCAAGAACAAGCGCGAGATAAGCCTGAACCTCAAGGGGCCGGTCATCTTCAACGCCGATAACATGAGGGCCGTCCAGTGCGTTATAGACAGGGACGACTATCCCTCAAGCTTCCTCATCAAGGTCTGAGACGGGCCGGAAAAATCTTCCGGCACGCCAGGCAGGATTTTCGCCATCGACCTGAATTAATCGTCATATATTTGACTTGCACAGGCGCTCTCGGCCTTGAAAATCCTTTTCGCCAGACCCCTCCGCTTCTAACTGCTTGAAAAATCAACGATAATTTTAATGCGTTTTTGGATGCCGCAATTGGCACGTTCATTGCAAATACTTCTGGCAAAACCAGAAGGAGCGTTCTATGGACTTGAACGGCAGGACTATTCTCATTACCGGCGGCACCGGCTCACTCGGCAAGAAGCTTACGGGCAAGATCCTTGAGCGGTATAGGCCTAAAAGGCTGGTGATACTCAGCCGGGACGAGCTGAAGCAATCGGAGATGATGCAGTCCTTTCCCGACCCCTGTCTGAGGTTCTTCATAGGCGACGTAAGGGACAAGGAGAGGCTCTACCGGGCCTTCGACGGGGTCGATTACGTAGTCCACGCGGCGGCGCTCAAGCAGGTCCCGGCAGCCGAATATAACCCCTTCGAGGCGATAAAGACAAACGTCCTCGGCGCCCAGAACGTCATAGACGTATGCGTAGACCTTGGAATCAAGAAGGTCGTTGCCCTTTCTACTGACAAGGCCGCCAACCCCATCAACCTGTACGGCGCGACAAAGCTCTGCTCGGATAAGCTCTTCATCGCAGGCAACTCCTACGCCGGAAGCAAGCCCACAAGGTTCTCTGTTGTAAGATACGGCAACGTGGTCGGAAGCCGCGGAAGCGTCATCCCGCTTTTTCTCAAGATGAAAGAGTCGGGGGTGCTGCCGGTTACCGACACAAGGATGACCCGTTTCTGGATAACCCTTGACCAGGGCGCGGAGTTCGTGCTCGCGTCCCTTGACAGGATGAAGGGCGGCGAGATATTCGTGCCCAGGATACCGAGCGCCGCGATGACGGACGTAGCGAAGGCCGTCGCCCCGGAATGCTCGATCAAGGTCGTCGGCATAAGGCCCGGCGAGAAGCTCCATGAAACGCTCATATCAGAGGACGACGGAAGGCTCACCCTTGAGTATGAAAATCATTTTGTCATACAGCCCCAGTTCCCATGGTGGGGCGAGGAGAGGAAGAACGGCGGGAAGCCAGTGCCAGAGGGCTTCGTCTACTCAAGCGACAGAAACTGCGAGGTCTTGAGCGTCCACGCGATAAAAAATATCATACAGGAGTTCTCCAATGGCGAAAAGGGCCATATCTTACGGGCGGCAAACAATTGACGAATCGGATATAGCCTCCGTCGTCGAAACACTCCGCTCCGGGATGCTCACTCAGGGGCCGCTCGTAGAGGAATTCGAGAGGGCCATCGCCGATTACACCGGCGCGCGCTACGCCGTCGCCTGCTCCAACGGCACCGCCGCGCTCCATCTCGCCTGCTTGGGCCTGGGGCTTGGGGCAGGGGAGAAGGCCCTTACATCGCCATTGACCTTTCTCGCTTCCGCCAACGCCGCCCTGTATGTGGGCGCGAGGCCCGAGTTCGCCGATATAGACGGACTGACCCTCAATATCGACCCTGTTGAAATAGAAAAGAAAGTCAAAAAGGACCGCTCTATAAAGGCCATCATCCCGGTACACTTCGCGGGCACCACGTGCCGCATGGAGGAGATCAGCGAGATCGCCGTGAAGTACGGCCTTAAGGTCATCGAGGACGCCTGTCACGCCCTTGGGGCCGAGTGGACCGATTCAGCCGGAAAGGTCCATAAAGCCGGCTCATGCAGCCACTCAGACCTTGCCGTCTTTAGCTTCCACCCTGTTAAGTCCATCACGACCGCCGAGGGCGGGGCGATAACCACTAATAATAAAGAACTCTATGAGAAGCTGAAGGCCCTTAGAAGCCACGGGGTTGTGAAGGACCCGGCAAGGCTTCAACGTGGACAGGGCCTTCCCTGGTATTACGAGATGCAGCACCTGGGCTTCAACTACAGGCTCTCTGACATCCAGTGCGCCCTTGGCATAAGCCAGATGAAAAAGCTGGATAGCTTCGTGGAGAGGAGGGCCGGGATAGCGGCCATCTACGACAGGCTCCTTTCCAAGTATCCTTTTATCAAGATACCGCACGCCGGGTCGCAAACCCGGAGCGCATGGCACCTCTATCCCGTTAGGATCGCCTTCGATGAGCTTGGGGTTCAGAGGCAGGAGCTCTTCAGGCTGATGTCCGCCATAGGCATCAACCTGCAGGTCCATTATATTCCTGTGCACCTCCAGCCATATTACCGGGAACTCGGCTTCAGGCCGGGGGACTTCCCCGTGGCTGAGAGACTATATGATGAAGAGGTAAGCCTTCCCATATACCCCCTTCTTTCAGATGAGGAGGCGGGGGCGGTCGCGGAAGGGCTTATCTCGACGCTCGCGTGCCTTTCAGCGCCCGCGCAGAGGGCGGAAGCGGTTTAAAGGAAGAGAGGCCAAAGATGATGCCTAGATACGAATGCGTGGATTGCGGCAGACTTTACTGGGGCTGGGGGGCGCGTCATCTGATGAACTCCGGGAGGGGCATGATATGCCCTGAGTGCGAGGGCGCGCTCGTCGAAAGAAAAGATAGTGAGCCTAAGCGCGAAAAGAAGGCGGACGGCACAGAGGCGGCCTGACGCGCCATTACACAAAAGGAGCCAGATTCAGGATGAGGAATATCATACATATCGGCAAAAGGGCGGTTGGCGCCGGATATCCTGTCTACGTCATCGCGGAGATAGGCTCTAACCACGACTCTGACCTTGAGAGGGCCAAGGAGCTTATAAAGGCCGCCAGGTACGCGGGGGCGGATGCCGTAAAGCTCCAATCGTTCACTGCTGAAGGGCTCTTTAATCCCCTGAGGCCCGATGAATCCGGCAACTGGGTGGCGCATCCCGCCTATCCGGTCATTGAAAGGCTTACAGTGCCTGAGGACTGGCATCCGATACTCATGAAGTACTGCGCCTCTGTCGGCACCACCTTTCTTTCAGCCCCGTTCGACTCTGGAAGGGCTGAACTATTGAACTCGATAGGTGTAGAGGCCTTCAAGCTCGCCTCAGGCGAGGTCACAAACGAACCACTTCTCAGGCAGGTGGCCTCTTACGGCAAACCCGTAATACTTTCAACAGGTGCCGCCTATATGGAGGAAGTAAGGCGCGCGGTAGAGGTTATAACCGGCGCTGGCAACTACCAGGTCGCGCTCCTCCACTGCGCTTCCCTTTATCCGCCGTCATACGCGGACGTGAACATAAGGGCGATGGTGAGCATCAATAGGGAGTTCGGCTGCCCCGTCGGTTTCTCCGACCATACGCCGGGGAATACTGTGCCTGTGGCGGCAGTAGCCCTGGGCGCTTCGATAATAGAGAAGCATATCACCTTCGACAGAGGGCTCAAGGGGCCGGACCACCCGTATGCCATGGAGGTAGACGAGTTCAGGCACATGGTCGCGGAGATAAGGAACCTTGAAGCAGCGCTCGGGGACGGGGTAAAAAAACCCTCGCCCAACGAAATGGCCGAGAGGACGGGCGCGAGGAGGTCGATATACGCGAAGGTCAATATCCCCAAGGGCGAGGTCATAACCTCGGAGAGCTTGAAGCTCGTGCGCCACGCGTACGGGATGGAGCCAAGGGAATTAAGCGGCATCATCGGGAAGGTCGCGTGCAGGGACCTCTTGAAGGACATGCCGGTAAGGAGCGAGGACATATGCAGGTAAGTACGAAGATGAAACCGGTAATCGCGATCGTGCAGGCGCGCATGGGTTCCACGAGGCTGCCCGGAAAAGTCATGAAGGGCATAGCCGGAAGGCCGATGCTCTGGCATGTCGTCAACAGGCTAAAGGCGGCAAAGTCCATAGACGACATCATAATAGCCACGACCGACCAGCCGGCTGACGACTTGATAGCCGAATGGTGCGCTCTTAACGGAACCGGCTGCTACAGGGGTTCTTCAGACGATGTCCTTGACAGGTACTTCTACGCGGCTCGCGGGGCCAAGGCGAATACAATCGTGCGTATCACCTCGGACTGCCCTCTTCTTGACCCTGCCCTCGTTGACAGGGCGGTCCTCAAGTTCGCGGAGGGCGGTTTCGATTACGTGAGCATAGACCCTTCCTTCCCGGACGGTCTCGACGTAGAGGTCTTCTCTTTCGCTTCCCTTGAGAAGGCCTACATGCAGGCCGGGCTTTCCTCAGAACGCGAGCATGTAACCCCGTATATCTGGAAGAACCACCAGCGTTTCAGGGTCTGCAAGATAATGAGCGCTGAAGACCTCTCTCACATGCGCTGGACAGTTGACGACGAAAGGGACTTGAGGCTCGTGACAGCGATATACGAAGGCATCGGGGCCGGCGAAAGGGTCTTCCACATGGAAGAGATATTGAGGTTCCTTGAGAAGAACCCGGGGCTCCTTGAGATAAACGCGGAGACCACGAGGAACGAGGGCTACGCCAGGTCCATCAAGGAAGACAAGTCGGTCCAGAGGGCCGGCTGAGAAGATAAAAAGAGGTGAGAGGCGCTGTTATGAATCTTGCAGAGAAAAAAGAACTTAAGACGAGCCTTTTTCCTGAATCAGACAGGCTATGGGAAAGGGCGGCCGCCGTCATACCGGCTGGCACGCAGACCCTCAGTAAAGGGCCTGACCAGTTCGTGAGGGGGATAACACCAAAGTATCTTAAAAAGGGCAGTGGCTCCCATGTATGGGACGTTGACGGCAACGAGTATATCGATTATCCGCTGGCCCTCGGGCCGATCCTTCTGGGTTACGACTACGCCCCGGTAAGCGAAGCGGTCATAAGACAGGTGAGGGAGGGCACCACCTTCACCCTGATGCACCCGCTTGAGGTAGAGGTCGCCGAACTGCTCAAGTCCATTATTCCATGCGCCGAGATGGTCAGGTTCGGCAAGAACGGCGCTGACGTCACAAGCGCGGCGGTAAAGGTAGCGAGGGCATATACCGGCAGGGACCATATCGCGTACTGCGGCTACCACGGCTGCCAGGACTGGTACGCTGTCGTCACTCCCAGGAACAAGGGCATCCCGAAGGCGCTTGCCGAGTACATGCACCCGTTCGATTACAACCGGATAGAGTCCCTTGAGAAGGTTTTCGCAGAGCACTCCGGCAAGATCGGCTGCGTGATAATGGAGGTCCCAGGGACAGACCCGGCGATCGACCCCATGACCGGGAAGAACTTCCTCCAGCTCGTGAAAGAAGCAGCCAACAGGAACGGCGCTCTCTTTGTCCTCGATGAGATAGTAACCGGTTTCAGGTACTCTACCGGCGGGGCGCAGAAGTATTACAACGTCGTCCCGGATCTTGCCTGCTTCGGCAAGGGCATGGCCAACGGCTTTGCCATATCCGCTATAGCCGGAAGGCGCGAGTTCATGAAAGAGCTTAACGAGGTCTTCTTCTCCATGACATACTCCGGGGACACCATCGGGCTTGCCGCCGCCAAGGCTACCATAAACGAGGTGCTTGCAAAACCTGTCGTCGAGCACATATGGGAGATGGGAGAGATGCTCCATAAGGGCATCAACGGCTTTGCCGAGAGCATCGGCCTTCCTTTCATGATAACCGGCAAGCCGCCCAGGGGAGGCATCTCCGCAAAAGACAGCTCTGGTAAAGACGACCTGCTCCTTAAGAGCGTATTCCTCCAGGAGACGGTCAAAAGGGGCATCCTTTACGGCGGCCCTGTTTTTATAAGCTATTCACATACCGCCGAAGACATACGGAAAACGATAGACGCCTCCTGCGAATCCCTTGAGGCGCTCAAGAAGGCGATAGAGAGCGGCGACCCGGCAAGCGTCCTCGAAGGCGAGCCTGTCGGAGTGGTATTCAGGCAGAGGAACTGAAGTAAAAAGAAGAGGAGAAAATGGCAGATGATAGCAGATACCAGGGTCCTCGTCGTTGGCTGCGGTTCCATAGGCAGGCGTCATATAAAAAACCTGAGATCATTGGGGATAAGGAGCTTCATACTGTGCGACACAAGCGAGGAGAGGCTCAGCAAGGCGGCTTCCGGCATCGATAACCCGGTCCTGACCACAAAGTTTTCGTGCGCCGTAGCCGAGATGCCTGAGGCGGCTGTAGTATGCACGCCTTCATCGCTCCACCTTGAAATGTCGATGGAGCTGGCGAAGAACGGGGTCCACCTGCTGATAGAGAAGCCCCTTTCGCATACCCTGGAAGGCATAAAGGAGCTTGAGCATCTCGTTGAGGAGAAGGGTATAGTGGCCATGATGGCCATGTGCTACAGGTTCCATCCTGTATTCACCCGCATCAAAGAGCTCCTTTCCTCGGATGCGATAGGCAAGGTCTATCACGTGAACTACTTCGGAGGCCATTACCTTCCGGACTGGCACCCCAACGCGGATTACAGGGTAGAGTACGCCGCGAGGAAAAAGCTCGGTGGCGGGGTGGTCCTGACCAGCATCCATGGCCTCGACAATATCAGATGGCTCCTGGGCGAGGTCGAGGAGGCCCATGCCTTCGTCGACAAGGTGAGCGACCTTGAGATGGACGTCGAGGACCTCGCCACAGCCGTGATGAGGCTCAGAAACGGCGTTTACGTGAACTGGCAGACCGATTTCCTCCAGAGGGCTAACCAGCACAGGATGGTAATAGCAGGGTCAAAGGGGACGATAAGGGCGAACTTCATCGACGGAACGGTAGAGACCTTCTCCGCCGACTCCGGGGCCTGGCGCTCGGCCAGGCTTACGTTCGAGACGAACGACATGTACGTCGGCGAGATGAAGCACTTCATGGACTGCGTTGACAGGCGCATTGCCCCATGCCCGGATGTCAAGGATGGGCACATAACGCTCAAGTTAGCCCTTCAGGTCAAGGGTTCGAGAAACCTCCACGATGAAAGGGAAGGGGTATGCAAAACGGCGTGACTTTCTGGACAGAGGGCGGGTCGTCCATTGGCATGGGGCACGTGATGCGGTGCGTTCATGTCGCCCGCGCGCTTGAAAGTGAAGAGCTTCCCCTTCATTTCCTCGTCAACAACGAAAGGCCGGTTATTGAGAGGCTCAATTCAGAGGCGCTCTTTCATATCACTTATCCGTTGACTGGCGCTCACGCGAGCCACCTCTCCGGCGGCGTTGTCGTGATAGACACCAAGAGGGACGTGAACGTGCAGGTGCGCCACCTTAAGGAGGACGGCAAGAAGGTAGTCCTCATAGACAACAGGTCTTCCGTTGACGCCGACGCGGTCGTCATGCCGACCCCGCTTTACAGCGGCGGCAATGAGAGGGGCCTCTTTTCAGGGAGCGATTACATCATAATAGGCGATAACTTCAGAAAGGCGTGCACTCTCAAGACTCGCAAGCACTCGCTTCCGTTGAAGGTGCTTGTCACAATGGGAGGGTCAGACCCGTTTGACCTGACCGCGATGGTCTTGAAGGCGCTCCATGACGTCGAAGGCATAGAGGTAACGGTTGTAATAGGCCCGGCGTTCCGTAACGCGGAGGGTGATTGGCCGAAGGACGAGAAGTTCAGGTTCGTCCGAAATGTCAAGGACATGGCCCCGCTCATGCGTGAGGCTCATATAGGCTTCACAGCGATGGGCACAACGGTATTTGAGCTGGCTTACATGGGCGTGCCATCTGTGATTATCGGCAATTATGCGGACGACAGGGCAGACCTCGATTCAATCAGGAAGCTCGGCATCTGCTTGAGCCTCGGCTTCTACATGGACGTAAAGCCATGCCACATAAAAGAGGCTGTAGACTTTTTCAGGAATGAACGCGCTTACGATGATATGTCTATTAACGCGCGCCGTTTGACCGATGGGAAAGGGGTCTCGCGGATCGCGGGGCTTGTAATGTCGCTTCTCAATGGCTTGAGATCTCCGGGGGAGGAAATGAAATGGGCCACAAAGGGAGCCTGATATGCGGCACGAACGGCTTCCGCGTGATTGACTGCGCGGACTGCGGCTTCATCCATATCGACCCTGTCCCGCGCCCGGAAGAGCTTCAAGAGGTCTACGGCGAGGAGTATTACAGGGATGAAAAGCCCCTTTTTATTGAAAGGGTCATGGAAGATCTACCCTGGTGGCAGGGCGTCTATGATGACAGGTACGATTTTCTTGAATCGAAGCTTCCATTGGACAGGCGCGCTATCCTCGACATAGGCTCTGGCCCGGGCTATTTCCTCAAACGCGGGATGGACAGGGGGTGGAAGTGCCTGGGTGTAGAACCTTCAAGGCAGGCTGCAGCGCACTCTAAGGGGCTCGGCCTGGAGGTGAGTAACGCTTTCTTTAACAAAGATACCGCCTCGTCGCTTGCGAGCAAATTCGACGCGGTCCACCTCTCAGAGGTCCTTGAGCACGTCCCCGACCCGGCAGGAATACTCAAGGCCGCAGCCGGCGTGATGGAGACGGGCGGCGTTATATGCTGCGTGGTGCCCAATGATTTCAGCCCCGTGCAGAAGGTCCTTACGGAAAAACTCGACTTCAGCCAGTATTGGCTGGCCCCGCCCCACCATATAAACTACTTCAGCTTCCCGACCTTGACAAAGCTCATGGAGAGGTCAGGGTTCAGGGTCATAAATTCGACGTCGATGTTCCCGATAGACTTTTTTCTGCTCATGGGCGACAACTACGTCGGCAATGACGAGGTCGGAAGGGCAAGCCACGCGAGGAGGAAGAAGCTCGATATTTTTCTTAATGAGCCCGGCCTCAGGGACTTCAGGAAGGAAATGTACGAGTTAATGGCGCGACACGGCATCGGCAGGGAAATGGTCATATACGGGGTGAAAAAGTGATCGACAACTGCATGATATGCGGCAGCGGTGAGGCAAGGCCTGCGGCAGAGGTATCAGGGTACAGCTACGTAAAATGCGCAGGATGCGGTGTCGAGAGGATGGGGGCCTATCCCACGCCCAGGGAGATAAGCGACTTCTATGAAGCCGGGTACATGAAAAAAAGGGCCGATAACCCGTCTATACATATCCATTTTTCAGATGAGTACAGGGAGGCGTACTTTGCCGAGAAGGACCTTACATTCTCTGACCTCCGCCTGGCCCCGTCAACGCTTGCCGGAAAGCGGGTCCTTGACGTAGGCTGCGCCAACGGGCAGTTTGTGGAGTATATGAGTAGAAGCGGCGTAGAGGCCGAGGGCATAGATATATCGAACGAGATGGTCGGTGTTGCAAGGCAAAAAGGGCTCAACTGCGCTGTCCGTGAGCTGACTGATATGGATGGAGAGTACGACCTTATAACCATCTGGGACGTAATAGAGCACATGATAGATCCGAAAGCTGCGGTCGGGAAGGCGAGGGCTCTTCTTTCACCCGGCGGCGAGATCATCATCCAGTCTCCGTGCACAGGTATGATATCCGAACTTTTCGCGGGAAAGTGGCTCTACTACATGCCGGTAGAGCACATACACCTTTTTTCGCAGGAATCGCTCTTCGACCTCCTTTCCGGCGCCGGGTTCTCGGTTGTAAGCTGGGTGAGGTTCGGGAGCTGCAACCCCAAAGGCTCCATACCGGACGTCAACAAGAGGGCGATGGACACCATAGCCAAGCGCCTGGGGTTTGGGGACACCATTGCCGTGAGGGCAAGGAGGATAGGGTAGTGATGGACAGCTTTAGCCTCAAGGGTAAGACCGCGCTTGTCGTTGGCGGAGGAAGCGGCCTCGGGCAGGCGATAGCCATAGGGCTCGCCGGCGCAGGAGCCTCTGTCATCGTATCCGGCAGGGACAAGGCCAGGCTCGGCGCTACCGTCAATATGATAAAGGAAAAAGGCGGAGCTTCTTTTGCCGTTCAGATGGACGTACTCGATAGCGCCTCCGTCACAAAGGGCGTAACGGAGGCCGTAGATATAAACGGTGGAATAGACATACTGGTCTACTCGGCAGGCGCCCACCTTAAAAAGCCAACGCTCGAGGTAACTGACGAGGAGTGGGGCCGGATAATAGATACGAACCTCACGGGGGCCTTCAGGGTCTGCAGGGCCGTCGGGGCGCAGATGGTCAGGCAGGGGCGCGGCAAGATGATAAATATAGCCTCGCTCGGCTCTTTTGTCGCGTTGAAGGACGCTGCCGCGTATACGTCGTCAAAGGCGGGTATCGTCCTTTTGACCAAGAACCTCGCGGTTGAGCTTGCTCCTTCTGGCATACAGGTAAACGCGATAGCTCCTGGAGTATTCAAGACGTCTCTGAACGAGAGCGTGCTGGTAGGAGAGAGGCTCGAGAGGATACTCTCCAACACGCCGATGAAGCGGCTCGGCAGGGTCGAAGAGATCGCCGGGACCGCGGTATTTCTCTCTTCATCGGCATCTGATTTCATAACGGGCGCGGTGATCCCGGTGGACGGAGGCTTCCTGGCATGGGGGATATGAGGAAAAGATCGATAATGATCCTCGGAGCCGGGGTGATGCAGATACCGCTTATAAAAAAGGCCCGCGACCTCGGCCTCTTTGTCATCGCCACAGATAAGAACCCGGAGGCCGAAGGCCGTGCTTCCGCAGACCATTATGCTGCCATCGATATAAAAGATGCCAGGGCGCACGCTCTATGGGCAAAAGCCAACAGGGAAAAGTACAACATATGCGGCGTGGTGGCAGGGGCTGACGTTGCGATAACAGCCGCTACGGTATCTAACGCCCTTGGCCTCCCCGGAATACCTGTAGATGTAGCGGAGAGGTCGAATAACAAGTGGCTCATGAAAAAGAGGTGGCTTGCCGACGGTGTAGCCACCCCTTACGCGGAGGAGGTCGAAAGCCTCGCTGAGGCCAGGGCCGCGGCTGAAAAGGTCGGTTACCCCTGCATGGTCAAGGCCATAGATAACGCCGCGTCAAGGGGTTCAAGGAGGATAGATTCAGGTGCGGAGCTTGAAGACGCGCTCATCGACGCCAAAAGACACTCCTCGACAGGTACCGCCCTTATAGAGGAGTTCGTCGTTGGGGAAGAGCAAAGCGTTGAGCTTATAATCCACAACGGGGTCCATTACAGGTTTGGCATTGTTGACAGGCACTTCGGCTTCCAGCCCTTTCCGATAGAAGTAGGCCATACAAACCCGACGAGACTTTCCCTGAACATCCAGGAAAGCCTCTACAGGCTCGCAATCGAAGCCGCCGCTTCCCTTGGCATCGAGTTCGGCCCGTATAAGGCCGATACCATCATGACGAAAAGGGGGCCGATGGTCCTTGAGCTTCCCGCGAGGCTTTCCGGCGGCTTCCATTCGCAGTACACGACACCGCTTGCCACAGGGCTTGAGCCGCAGAAGATGGCCATAGCGCTCGCCGCCGGCCTCGATATTAAAAAGGAATTTTTCGTGCCGTCGCGCGCGAGGGTCACCGTTTGCAAGGCCGTCTTCCCTGAGCCCGGAAAGGTCATGTCGATAGAGGGGCTTGAAGAAGCCAGGGCGCTTTCCGGGGTCGATGAGATATTTCTCATGGTCAGGCCGGGGGAGGAGATAGCGCCATACAGGAATTGCGGCCACAGGGTCTGCTATATAATAGCGAGCGGCGCCGACTACAATTCCGCGGATGAGAGCTGGCAGATGGCCGCTTCGACCCTCAAGATAGTAACCGCCACGGAGAAGGCCTATGCGTAACCCCGTAAAGATGAACGCGGGCAGGGGAAGGGGGCTCAACAGGGTCTTTTCAGATGAGCTCAGCCCGCTTGCCCTTGATATGCTCGTCCTTGACGCTGGCGATTCGTTTGAGCTCGATACGGCTGGTTTTGAGACGGCTATCGTACCGATGAAGGCTCAGGTAGAGGTCCTGTGCGAAGGAAGGTTTTTCACGCTGAAAAGAGAAGACGTCTTCAGCTCTCGCGCCTCTTCCGTGTGCCTGCCAAGGGACTGTAAGGCGACGATAAGGGCCTCGTCCTATTCGGAGCTTGCGCTCTGCAAGGCACGGACAGATGAAAAGGGTGAAGCCTTTCTCGTCTCTCCCGCGCAGGTGCGTGAGAAGACAGTCGGCAGGCAGTTATGGGAGAGGAAGGTAGTCGATATAATAGGCCCTGACCAGAACGCCTCCCGGTTAGTCCTGGGCGAGACCTTCAACCAGCCTGGGGGCTGGTCGAGTTTCCCGCCGCACAAGCATGATACCCCCGTACCAGGCCATGAAGTCAGGATGGAGGAAGTTTATCTTTTCCGGCTTAACCCCGCGGAGGGGTTCGGCACCCAGACTATTTACGGGGAAGAGGGGTCGTTCTCTTTCATGGTCGGGGATTATGACGCTGTGACTATTCCATGGGGCTATCACCCGGTCTCCGCCATGCCCGGCTATGGCCTCTACTATCTCTGGTTCCTTGCCGGGGACGGCAGGACCTTGATGCCCAACACAGACCCGAACTTTAAGTGGCTGGAGGAGAGATAGATGCTCAGCCTTTATACCCTTTTCCACTGTAACCTCGCCTTCTCTTCCATCCCGAGGGAGCACTTCCCGGCGATAATCGAGAGGTGCTACGCGCCGATACTCGCTCTCGCTGAGAAGGGCTTCCCGGTAGCCCTGGAGATGACCGGCTGGACCCTTAAAGAGGTGAACAGGATCGACCCGGCCTTTCTGGAAAGGCTCCGGTCGTTATTGCACGATGGAAAATGCGAGTTCATAGGATCGGGCTTTTCACAGGCCATATTGCCTCTCATCCCAGCCGAGGTGAACAGGTGGAACCTTGAGCTTGGAAATAAATATTACCATGACCTGCTGGGCAGGAGGCCGAGGATAGCCCTCGTGAACGAGCAGACCTTCTCAAGGGGGATAGTAGACCTCTACAGAGACGCAGGGTATGAGGCCCTGATAATGGACTGGAACAACTCATTTCAGCATAACAGGTATCCAAAGGAATATAAGTATTACCCGCAGAGGGCCGCGGGCCTTTCTTCCGACATAGACGTCATCTGGAGCCATTCCATCGCCTTCCAGAAGTTCCAGAGGTGCGTGCACGGCGAGATAAGCGAAGCCGAGTACCTTGATTATCTCTTCTCTCATGCCTCCACCGGAGAGCGCGGCTTCCTCGTCTACAGTAACGACGCGGAGGTCTTTAGCTACAGGCCCGGCGGAGAGCCTACGAAAGAGGACGAGTACTTAAGGATATCCGCGCTCCTTGAGAAGATAGCGGCAGACCCACGGGCCTCGCTTGTAACCCCGGGAGGGCTTCTCAAGTCCCTGAAGGGTAACCCTGACTCCGGCAACATCATTCAGCTTGAATCGGCTGAAACGCCCATAGTCTGTAAAAAGCAGGAGAAGTATAACCCTCTTCGCTGGGCGGCAACCGGCAGGGACAGCGTACATCTCAATACCGAATGCCACAAGGTCTATGAGAACCTGAAGGCCCTCATAAGGCAGGGCGCCCTTGAGAAGGAGGCGATCGATGACTTCAAGGAAGTACTATGCGACCTGTGGGGGAGTGACTTCAGGACAAATACCATAGATGAGAAGTACGCGTACTTTCAGAACAGGCTCGGTTGGCTGAAGATGGAGACAGAGCGCCTCCTCGGGAACCACCAGCACAGGACCCCTCTTTTGGCCTGGGTATACGGCAGCAGCACAGTCGCTCACGCGCCCTCTACCCCGGACGAGGAAGAAGGCACAAGCGTCTCCGGAGAGTTCAGGCCAGAGGCGGTCTCGTCGGAGAACGTTCTCAAGGTATGCACCCCGAAAGTCCATGCCGAGTTTATCGCTAACAAGGGCTATGCGCTTAAGTCGCTTGTCTTCCCTGACGTTTCAACCTCGCCGCTACTCGGCACATTGCCCCACGGCCACTATGAGGACATAAGGCTCGGCGCGGATTTCTTCAGCGGCCACCTCATCCACACCACTCGCGAAGGAAAGCAGACTACCGACTTGATGAAATCGCAAGTCGAGGTAAAAGAAGAACGTGAAAAGGTGAGCGTGATCATAAAAAGCCAGCTTGGGATAGGTATCCTCTGGAAGAGATACGAGATCTCAAGGTCTGCCCCGGAGATTAAGCTTACCTACAGGCTAAAGGTCAACGGTCTTGTGGCCTCGTCGCTCCGGGCTGGGATATTTACGCTCGTTCCTTCCGGCTTTGACCGCGACGATCTCTGGTTCGAGACGGTCAACGGCGGGGCCGGGGCCGAGAGGTTCTACCTCAAGGGGCATGATCTGTCGCACGAAGAGCCGGTAAGCCAGAGCGTGTCGGCGAGCTCATGCCTCGGCGCCACCGAAGGCTGGATAAGGATAGGAGACAGCAGGAAATCTATTGAGATATCTACCGACAAGTCCAGGCTCTATACTGTTCCGATGATAAGGTACATGGAGCTTCCGGGTGAGGACTCGTTCTTCATGAGGGTATATCATTCTCTCGGCGAGTTCGACGATACCGCATGGTGGGTCTGGCGGGGCTACAATGAGGCTGAATTTACCGTGAAGGCCAAAAGGAGCTGAAAAAGATGGATATTCTTGACAAGAATATCGAAGCGATACGTAAGAATAACATGGACCTGGCTCTGCGCCTTTCCGGCTATAACGGAGAACCGGTCCCGATAGAGCAGTCCAGGTCCGGGGCGCCGACATTTAAATACCAGGGCCGCCTCTTTCACAGCTCCTATGACCCGGTGAAGGAGGCTCTTTTGCAGGCCGACGAGATTCTCTCCAGAAAGCCCGGCTGGGTGCTCCTTTTCGGGTTTGGCTGCGGACACCTCGCTCAGGCGCTCCTGAAAAAAGGCAGGAAGAACATCATCGCCTACGAGCCATCTGCCGAGATACTCGCTGGTGCCGTTGCCGGATGCGACCTCGCACGGCTTTTAAGCGAAGTAGACGTCTACGATAATCTTCCGGAGTTTCTCGCCAGGGTAAGGTGCATAGACTGCTTTGAGGACATATTGTGCTACAGCACAAACCCATATAAGGCTGCTTTCCCACGGGAGTTGCTTGATTTCATAAGCAAGGTCAACAACGCCCAGACGATGAACAAGGCAGGCGTTTGTACCGATATAAGCTCCAGGGATAAATGGGTCGAGAACTACCTTGAAAATATGAAGTATTTCCCGGCTTGTCCGCCTGTGGATACGCTTAAAGGCGGCTTTCACGGCGTACCGATGATAATAGCCGGGGCAGGCCCTTCGCTTAAAAAGAATGCGCACCTTCTGAAGGAAGCGAAAGGCAAGGCCGTGATCGTCGCGGCTATCACCGCCTATAAGCCGCTCCTGAAGTACGGCGTTGTCCCGGATTTCATCATAGCCTCGGAGAAGGTAGACCTCCCTGAGTACTTCGCATATGATGAGAACGACCTTGAGACAAGGCTCATACTCGGGGACGCCTCGCACCCGGATATGTTCACAAGGCAGGTCGGCGGGAAGTTCGTTTTTTTCAGCGCCTACTCTGCCCTGAGCCAGGAGCTTGCGCGCCATTGGGGCTCTCATTACTTTCCGTCGATCGGCGGAAGCGTTACGACCGCGGCCCTTGATATAGGCGTGATGTTCGGTTGCGACCCAGTCATCTTCGTGGGGCAGGACCTCTCCTTTGGCGAGGGGGCCACGCACGCGCCCGGAGGCGTTTACGTCAGCCAGGATATAAAGATAGACAGGGAAAAGGGAGAGGTCCTGATCGAAGAGGATTATGTGACCCTCAAGGAGAAGGCAAAGAGCAGGTTCAATCTCCTGTGGCTCAAGGGCCTTGATGGGAAGCCGGTGGCGAGCAAGTACGACTGGGTGACATTCCATCAATGGTTTGAGGACTATATGGCGCATATGAAGAAGATTGGAAACGCTACAAGGGTGCTTAACGCTACCGAAGGCGGCGCGTATATCGAAGGCATGGAGCACGTGACCCTCAGAGAAGCTCTTGAGAGGCATATAAGGGAAGATCTTCCGATAGAAAATATAATCCGGCAGGCCGTCGCTGGAAGGCAGGCCCCTGATATTAAAGCGGTCGCCGCGTCTCTGGAGTCCATGCAAAAGGGGCTAAAGGAAATGCGCGTTTCAGCCGATTCTATAGTCAAGGAAGCGGAGCAGATAAGGAAGTCGGTCACCGGGGGGCAGGCAGGCCCGGATGCCATTAAAAGCGCGGATAGGATAAAAAGGCTCGAGGATAAGCTCTTCAAGGACGCGGAGAAGTCGACTTTTATATGGGAATCGCTCATGACGACCACTTACAAGCTCAAGGAATACCTTAGACGACGAGAGGGCGGGGAAAACGAGGCGAGTGTCAGTAAGGAGATTGAGACCATCTCCGAGGCCTACAGGGATGTTTCAAGGATGTGCGGACGCTATGCACAGGTCCTCTGGGGCTCGGCAGAGGGGTTGAAGAAAGCTCAAGGCTCTTGTGGCCGGGCAAGCGTTGCCGCCTTATGATAAAAAACGATAGGAGTGAGGTAATGACCCAAGTTTACCTGGATGGCATAAGGCTGGATTTTGAGGATAAGGGCAATGATTCCACCATCGGCGAGCTTATCGACGCCGTGGAAAGGGACCTCACTGGCAACAGGAGGTTCGTAATGGAGCTGTGGGTCGACGGCGAAAGGCTCTCTGAATGGAGGGGGAGCAAGGTGCTCAAAAGGCCCATTTCGGGCTATGAGGACTTCAAGCTCAACACCGCCTCGATGGAAGAGGTCGCTCTCGAAGGGCTCGACCTTGTTCAGGAGTATATCAGGGTCACAAGGGATAACGTCCCTTTATGCGTCGGGGAATTGAGGGTAGGGGGCAGCACCAGGGCAGACTCTGCCTTCGCGTCCATCTTCGATGGGCTTGTAGAGATCTTGAGGACGATGGACGCCCTTGCCAGGGGCGGCGAGAAGTACAATATGGACCTCTTCATGGAGAATCCGGCCTCGTACTTCAATGCGATAATGAGGTGCCTTGAGGAGATGAAGCAGGCCAAAGAGAACGGCGACAGCGTCCTTCTGGCCGACCTCCTCGAATACGAACTCCAGCCCTTCCTGGAGGCCATGGAGGAGAGGATTTTTCACTTTAACGCGTAGAGGATCGATTTTGCCCTCAAGTCGTAGCTCTGGGGCGCCGATAAAGTAACAAAGGATTCAGACAAACAGGGCCGGAAGGGAGGAAGAACAGAGTTAAAGGCCGGGTGCTGATACCCTGGAAGCAAAAAACAAAAAACGGCAAGGATGCCGGATCAAAACACTAAGGAGGGTATTACAAATGTCACTTACCATCAATACCAACGTATCGGCTCTTATCGCTCAGCAGAACCTGGCTACTTCCAACGCACAGCTCAAGGTAAGCGTACAGAGGCTTTCTTCCGGTTACAGGGTCAACAGCGCAGCCGACGACGCCGCGGGCCTCGGCAGGGCCGACCAGCTGAGGAGCCAGTCCAGGATGATCCAGGCCTCCATCAGGAACATCAACGACGGCGTCAGCGCCATGGAAGTGAGCGACAAGGCCGCGGAGCAGATAACCAATATCGTGACCAGGATGGGTGAGCTCGCCGCTTCCGCCGCGCAGGGCACCCTGGATTCGACCAACAGGTCCTATTACTCCGATGAGTTCGACACGCTCATCAACGAGATAGACAGGATAGCCAACACCACGGAGTTCGGCGGCTACAAGCTCATAAACGGCAACGAGACGTCGATATCCATGTATATCGGCTTCAAGACCTCGGCCGACGACAGGCTTACCGTCACTCTCGCGGCCCTTACCGCCGGTACGGCCCTGGGCCTGTCAGCCGGCCTTCTCGACACCCAGGCTGGCGCCCTGAGCGCCATCAGCTCTGTAAGCACCGCGCTCAAGACCATAAATGACGCCCGCGCGGTATACGGCGCTTCGACCAACAGGCTTTCAGCCGCTCTTAGCAACCTCCAGGTGACCTACACCAACTACCAGGCCGCCGAGTCGAGGATCAGGGACGCTGACTTCGCCTTCGAGACCGCGCAGTACACCAGGAACCAGATAATGGTCCAGGCCGGCACATCGGTCCTTGCGCAGGCGAACTCGATACCGCAGAACGTGCTCTCGCTCCTCAGGTAATAAGCGCACCATTCAACAAGAGCCTCAAACGGGCGCTGGGAGGCCGCAGGGCCTCCCAGCCCACCCATGAGGAGGTAGTATGGGCATAGATATAAGCGCCATCAATTCGATCCAGAACGAGTACGCCGAGCACCTTAAAAAGGCTCAGGTACGGACACCTGAGGCAGTACGCGAACAGGGGACATCCCCAAAAGACGGCCCTGCCGGAGAGTTGGAGGCCGCAGCAGCCGACGTCCAGATATTTTTAAAAAGGCTTAATGCGGAACTGAGGTTCGAGGTCGACGGCGAGCTAAACGAGGTGCTCGTCAAGATTGTAGACCCTGAGACCAACGAGGTCATAAGGCAGATCCCGGCAGAGGAGCTTATTACGATAAGGAAGAGGATGAAGGAGCTTGTAGGCGTCCTCTACAGGAACAATACCTAAAAAGGCCCGCAAGGGAGGCTTCCATGAGCATCACCGCCACTTCAGGCGTAGTCAGCAATATAGATTATCAGTCGCTGATAACACAGCTCGTCAATGTCAGAAAATATTCCATTAACCAGCTTGAGTCGGAGAAGTCTGCGCTCAAGTCCGCCCAAACCGCGTATTCTAACCTCAGCACCAAGATAAAAAGCCTCATCACAGCCGCAGATGCCCTTAAGAGCGGCTCTGCCTTCAGTATCTTCAAAACAACTACAAGCGAAAGCTCGTATTTTACGGCTACCGCAGGCTCGACCTCGGCGGCTGGTTCGTACGAGGTGACCGTCAATAGCCTCGCAAAGGCTCACAGGATAGCCGCCGACGGTGTGGCAACAGACACCACCGTCATAGCCTCTGCCGCAGGTTCTTTCAGTTTCCAGGTCGGATCCGGCGATGTCCAGACCGTCTCAGTGGACTCGACCACCACCCTTGCCGGCCTCCGGGACTCCATAAACGCCCTCGATGCAGGGGTCAGCGCCACTGTCGTGAACGAAGGCACAGGCGCCAATCCATACAGGCTGGTGCTCACGAGCGATACGACCGGCACTGGCGGCGCGGTCACCATCACACAGAACGATACAACCCTTGCCTTCTCGACGACCCTCCAGGCCGCGCAGAACGCCTCTGTCACGGTTGACGGCATCACCTTCACAAGGAGCACGAACAGTGTCTCCGACATAATCACCGGCGTTTCGCTCGACCTCACCGTCGCCGACCCGCTTAAGACTATAACGCTTACCGTAAGCAGGGACTCCGAGGAGATCGGGAAGAAGGTAAAAGCCATCGTCGACGCGTACAACGGTGTTGCAAGTTACGTAAAGGCTAACAACAGGTATGACAGCGAGACCAAGAAGGGAGGGCCCTTCTTCGGAGACGGCGTTGCCAGGAGCGTCTGGGAAGACCTGAGGAGGATAATGACCTCGGCCGTAAGCGGCCTGCCTGATAGCATGAACAGGCTGCAGCATGTAGGCGTCAAGACCGGTGATGACGGTCTCATGGCTTTTGATTCGTCTGCCTTTTCAACAGCCCTCTCCGGGAGCTACGATGACGTAGTGAAGATGTTCGTGAAGGGTGAGAGCATTTCCGGCTTCGGCGACCTCCTGTATGAGGCGGCAAGCGATATCGATGATTTTGTCGACGGCAGGATAAAGGGGCGCCAGAACGGCATTGACAAGAACATCAAGAGGCTGGATGATGATATAAGGGAAAAGGACGCTCAGCTTTTCATATATGAAGAGCAGCTTAGGAGCCAGTTCACCACGCTTGAGACCATGCTTGCCAGTTTGCAGTCGCAGAGCAACGCCTTGGTCAATTACTTCGGGGGTTAATTGATGAACGGTGTATCCAGATACCGGAACGTCCAGGTCATGACCGCTGACAAGGTCACTCTGGTGATCATGCTTTATGATGGGATACTGCGCTTCAACAAGCTTGCGCAGAAGGCGGTTGCCGATGGCGATATCAAGGGCAGGGGGACGCACCTCAACAGGTCCCTTGAGATAATAGGCGAGCTGGCCAATTCCCTTAACAGGGAGGAGGGCGGCGAGATAGCCGGCAACCTCTCCAGGCTCTACGATTTTTGCGCCATGTGCCTTACAGAGGCCAACCTCAAAAACGACGCGAGCATGATCGAGGCGGCAAACAAGGTGATAACCGAGCTTAAGGCCGGCTGGGAGGCGATCTCAGCGGATAGACATAAGCAGGAAAGCCCCTCTGCCGCAAGGAGCATCAGCTGTGGAGTATAGCAGGGGCGAGTGCCTTGAAAAACTTAACAGGTTGCTTGAAATATCAACGCTACAGGTACGTTTTATAAAGGAAAACCGCTTGGAAGAGTTGTTGCTTTGTCAGGCGGAAAGGGACCTCCTTTTTTCATATCTTTCTCAAAACAGTCCTCACAGGGGTGACCCGGAGCTTAAGGCGTTGGCCGACAAGATCCGCGAAAACGACAAGCGTCTGCTCTCAGAGCTCTCAACAGTAATGGGCTCCACCTCCTCGAGGCTCGGACATTTGAAAACCGGGCGCAGCGCCATCAAGGCATACGGCCAGGGCCAGGGCCCTGAAAAACGAACCATCGGCTAACAAAAAAACAGGCCATCTCACGCCTGTATGTCTCCTCGGACCTCTCATAAACACATCTTATTTCGCCTCCCCGCCCTCTATGGCCAGAATCTTTCCAGCATGATGTTTTTTTTATAGTTTTTTTGTTAAAAAGAGTAAAAAAAGGTTAAGTTTGCATGCCCTTCTGTCGATATGAGATTGTCAGATGATCCAACAGGGGGTTTTTCTGTGGTCAAGATAGATAGCGCCATCGCCTCGCAGTCTTTACAGGGCTATGAGAAGCCTAAGGAGAAGGAAGCGGAAAGAGAGCTCCGCAGCGCTGACACAGTCAGCATCTCCGCTGAAGGCAAAAGGCGTCATATCCTCGGGCACGTGCTGGCTAATATCTCCGAGCCGGTCAAGAGGGATAAGAAATGAGCATGCGCTGAGCGTTGCCGCATGCGCGCTTGCGCGGACGCGCCCAGGTCTCGCCTGAACGCGTCTTAAAAACTTTTGAGTCTTTCAAAATAACGGTCGTTTAAAAAAGACAGCTTGTAATTATGGCTGACGAAAAATTCAAGATACTCATAACCGATGACGACCTCGACCTGAGGGAGCTACTTACTGAGGCCATAAGGAACTGGGGCTATGAGGTGTCGCTTGCCAGGGACGGCGAAGAGGCGCTTAAAAAGCTCAGGATGGACCACTTCCACATGGTCATCACAGACCTTATGATGCCGGGCATGGACGGGCTTGCCCTTCTCCAGCGCATAAGGGAGCTTGACAAGGACATACTCGTTATCATCATAACCGGCTACGCCACCATCGAGACCGCGGTAAAGGCCATAGAGAACGGCGCTCATGACTACATAGCCAAGCCGTTCAGGCTCGACGAGCTGATGGTAGTGATAAAGAACGCGTGCGAGAAGTTGAGGCTCATGATCCAGAACAGGGCCCTTCTGGAGGAGCTCAGGACCGCTTACGGCGAGATAGCCGTCCTCAAGAAGGCGCTCGGGACCGGCGACGCCATCGCGGCGGACGATCTCCAGGGCCACGACGTCGCAATTGACGCGGTGCAGCGCGAGGTAAACCCGTTGAGGCATCAGGAATATCTGAGGGAAGCCGACAGGTTCTCGAGGAAACCCTCACCCAAAACTTAGGAGAGGTCATACTTTGCAGGCGGCAACGGTTTTGCAGATAGAGCATATACGGATAATGCTCGTGGATGACGACTCGAACGTCAGGGAAGTACTTGCCGAGATACTGACCAGGAGGGGATGGAAGGTCTCGGAATTCAGCGGGGCGGAGGACGCGATCAAAGCGCTGCGTCACGAACACTTCGATGTTGTGCTGACTGATATCAATATGCCAGGCATGAGCGGGATGGACTTCCTGCACCTCGCAAAGGAAGCCGCGCCGGATATCCCGGTGGTGATGGTCACAGGCTACCCGTCCATAGACCTCGCGGTCGAGGCGATAAAGTTCGGCGCGGTGGATTTCCTGCCCAAGCCTTTCAAGGCAGAGGAGCTGGAGATCATCGTAAGGAAGGCGGTCGGCAACTCGAGGCTCGGAAGCAGGCCCGGTGACAAGACCAGGGCCATAGGCACTTTGCCGGACCTCGCGAGAAAGAGGCTCGAGGAGAAGATAAAGGAGCTTTCGATACTTAACACCATAAGCGAGTCTTTGGACGATGTTGACGAGAAAGAGGATATCTTCAGGAAGACCATGGACATCGCCCAGATAATCTCCGACTCTGAAAAGGCCTTCGTGCTCGTGGCCGAGCAGGAAAACGGCGACCTTACAGTGAGGGGGGCTTCAGGGTACGACAATCCGATAACAGGCTACAGGTTCAGCCCCAAGACCGGGCCGTTCAGGGAGGTGTTGTCCAAGAAGTGCTACTCGTATATGATGGTTGACGGCGGGACGCTTGGTCCGCTCGTGCCTGGTACGGAGATGACCCCGGTCCTGCTGGCCCCGCTTATAATCAACAGGGAGGTCGTGGTCATACTCGGCCTTGCGGGAAGGTCCGGCGCCAAGGAGATAACCAACGACGCGCTTGCCCTTCTCCTTAACCTCACCGCCAAGGCGTCACTCAAGCTTGAGAACATAGCCCTCTCGGAGAACATATTCCAGAGCATCATAGGCGCGCTCAATTCGCTCCTGAACGCCCTTGACGCGAGGGACACCTATACGAAGGACCACTCCCAGAGGGTCACCCAGTACGCGGTCTCTATCGCGCGCTCCATGAACTGCCCTCAGGACGTAATCGACAGCATCAGCTTCGCGGGCCCGCTTCACGATATCGGGAAGATAGGCGTCCGCGACGATATACTCCTCAAGGGGGGGACCTTCACCATTGAGGAGAGGGAGATCATGAAGGGGCACGTAGTGAGGGGCGAGGAGATATTAAGGCCGCTGAATCTCCTTAACTCGGAGAAGTCTGTCGTGCTCTACCATCATGAAAGGTGGGACGGGGAAGGATACCCCAGGGGCCTTGCCGGATGCGAAATACCGCTTGTGGCCCGTATCTTCAGCGTGGCGGATACCTTCGACGCCATGACCTCTACCAGGCCCTACAGGCATGCGCTCGGCCTCGAAGTGGCCAGGGAAGAGATAGTAAGGTGCCGTGGGACCCAGTTCGACCCCGATGTCGTGGACGCTTTCCTTGAAAGCGAAATACTGAAAGGGTAGCCAGATGGAAGAAAATACATCAACCGAAGCCAGGCGCGAGTACGTAAGGACGAACGACCTCATCCCGGTCTACTACGAGGTCCTTCGTGGAGATGAAGAATCCAGGTCCATACTGGACTGGGAGCTTCTTTTCGACGATATAGAGCCCAAGCCTGAGGAGAACCCCAAGCTATATGAGCTCCTCTTCGACATAAACCAGAAGCTCAACATCCTTTTAAACGAGATATCTGAGAAGAACGGGTTCAATCTCCCGGTGGCCAGGGAGGTCAATATCTCCGGAGGCGGCTTGAGGTTTATCGCCAAGGACAGGTTCGAGGCTGGCGCCAGGCTTATGCTCAAGACCTTTCTGCCGACCTACGCCCACGTCATAAGGCTCACGTGCGAGGTCGTAAGGTGTGAGCCTGCCGTTGGCGGCTACGAGGTGGCGGTCATGTACGCCGGCCTCGATGAGACCACCAGGGACAAGATAATAAAGTACATCTTCGCCAGACAGAGAAAGCTCCTTCGCACCGAAAAGGGAAAGCCCGAATAAATACCCCTATCTCTTAAGCATTTGCCTTGTCTTCCAACCCCGCGCCATCTATAATCAACAAAACGCGAAAAATGGGAACCTTTCTGTAGAAAGTGTTCTCCAATAAAGTCACACGCACTGTTGATATGCCGGACCTTTTAAAACAGGTAAAAGATACCATAAGGAAGCATGAAATGCTCTCCGGCGGAGAGGCCGTGGTAGCGGCGGTCTCAGGCGGGGCCGACTCCGTAGTGATGCTCCACGCCCTCTGGTCGTTAAGGGACGAACTCAAGCTTAAGATAATCGTCGCCCACCTCGACCACGGCCTCCGTGGAGCTGAATCGAGGCGTGACTATCTTTTCGTCAAGGGGCTCGCCAGGAGCATGGGCCTTCCTTTTGAGGGCAGGCGGCTTAAAAAAGGAACGCTCAAGGCCATCGGCGGCTCTGTGCAGGAGGCTGCCAGAAATATAAGGTACGAGTTCCTGGATGAAGTGGCGCGCAAGTTCAAGGCCGGGAGGATTATTCTCGGTCACACGCTTGACGACCAGGCTGAGACTGTGCTCATGCGACTTATAAAAGGCGCGTCACTTTCAGGGCTTACTGGCATACCTCCCAAAAGGGAGAAGTATATAAGGCCCCTTATCGAGACCAAAAGGGATGATATCGAGGGATACGCAGGAGAGGCAGGCCTTAAGTTCGTGGTCGACTCATCAAACCTTGAGGCTAAGTACCTTAGAAACCGGATAAGGCTCGGCCTCATCCCTGCCCTTAAAAAGGAGTATAACCCGAAGATAACAGAGACCATCGCAAGGACCGCGGCGCTCCTTGCCGATGATGACGATTATCTTGAAGGGAGAGCGAAAAAAACGCTCGACAGCGCGTTGGTCTCTTCCGTCAGAGGCTCTGTAACCCTCGACCGTAAAAGGCTACTTCGCCTCCATCAGGCGCTCTCATCCAGGGTATTTCTCATGGCGGCTCGCCTGTTGGGCAGGGAGACGGAGCTTTTGAGCGCCCACGTCGGGTCGTTTTTAAGCATTGTAAAGGGCAGGAGGCCTAACGCGTCGGTCAAGATGCCGGGCGGGCTCAGGGCAGAGCGGGTCTATGACAGGGTTACTCTTACGTGGGCGCTGGAGGAGGAATTCCCTGAGTACGAGGTAGAGATACTGGTCCCGGGAAGGACAATGATAGCAGGCGCAGGCGTGATAGTCGCCAGTATACTGAAGCCTCCATCCAGATTCAAAAGAGAGAAGGACGCGGCCTGGTTCGATTATGCACTGCTCAAGGCCTCTGGCCGCCTTATCGCCAGGCAGGCAAGGCCCGGCGACAGGATGGTCCCCTTCGGGATGAAGGGGAGGAGAAAACTCAAGGATATTTTCATAGACGAGAAGGTACCCATGGCAGATAGAAAGCGGACCCCGGTCGTCATTTGCGGCGAGTCTATCATCTGGGTCGCTGGCTTAAGGCAGTCTGCTGGTTTTCGGGTGGGCAAAGGTATCAAGAAGGCGCTTAAGCTGGAGTTTAGAAGGGAGTGACCATTTTCCCTTGAGATTTCCTATTGGATTTGTTAAATTCATATACTTTACAAGCCTTTTGCAGCGGGGGTGAAATGCTCAAGCCTTACAAGGGGATATGGCCCAAGGTCCATGAGAGCGCCTTTATCGAGGAGAGCGCTCAGGTCATCGGGGACGTGGAGATAGGCGAGGGCTCAAGCGTATGGTTTAACGCCGTTGTCCGCGGCGACGTCCATTACATAAGGATAGGCGCCTGGACAAACGTGCAGGACAATTGCACCCTGCACGTCACCAAGAATACCTATCCGCTCATCATCGGCAATGACATAACTATCGGTCATAACGTCGTGCTGCACGGCTGTACTGTAAAGGACAGGTGTCTTATCGGCATGGGCGCCATCATCCTCGACAATGCTGAGATAGGCGAGGACACTATCGTAGGCGCAGGCGCCCTTGTGACAGAGGGGGCGAAGATACCTCCCGGTTCTCTCGTGCTCGGCATGCCGGCGAAGGTGGTAAGGGTGCTTAGAGATGATGAAAAGGCACGCATACTCAAGTCAGCGCAGAACTATATAGAGTATTCCAGTAACTACGTCCAGCCCGGGGCCTCGGAGCCCCTTTCAGGAAGGAGTTAATGTTCCAAGACCTTTCTTTCTTAGGACTTATCCAAAAAGGCGGCATTACCGTTGTAGTGCTCGCGCTCCTCTCCGTCGTCTCCATCGCCATAATGCTCGAACGCGCCTGGGCCTTCAAGAGGTTCAGGAGGGATCTGTTCGAGCTCTTCCCGGCCATTAAAAGGGCGGTAAACGAAAGCGGCCTGCCTGCGGCATACCAGATGTGCAAGGCGAGCAGCTCTCCGCTTGCCCCGGTCCTCCTCTCCGGTTTTGAGAGGTCAGGGAAGGGCAAGGACGAGGTCTCTTCCGCGATGGAGCTTGCCGGCAGGATGGAGCTTACGAAGCTCGACAGGTACCTGGGTGTGCTCGGGACCATTGGTTCTACCGCCCCCTTCATAGGGCTTTTCGGGACAGTGCTCGGCATAATAAGGGCCTTCAGCGACCTTGCTATCGCCGAGGGCGCAAGCCCTGCGGCTGTGGCCGACGGCATAGCCGAGGCGCTTGTCGCCACCGCAGCCGGGCTTCTGGTGGCCGTTCCTGCTGTAGCGGCTTATAACTTTTTCGTGAGGTCGGCTGCCTCCCGCGCGCTCGAGCTTGAGACGTGCGCGTCCGAATTCATAGAGCCGATAGGCGCCAATGGGCTGGAAACCAAGAAATAGCCACGAACGCATGATGTCGGAGATAAACATCACGCCGCTTACCGACGTGATGCTCGTCCTTCTTGTCATATTCATGGTCACTACCCCGCTTATCATGACCAATGCGTTCAAGGTAAAGCTCCCAAGGGCGGTAAGCTCTGAAGCTGAGCCCGGAAAAGGCGCGATAGTCACGGTGAGCCAGGGCGGCGAGATAGCCTTGAACGGCAGCCCCGTCGCCATTGACAGGCTGAACGAAGCCTTGAAGTCATGGTTCGGCTCAGGAGGGGATAAGACGGTGGTCATAAGGGCTGATGGAGGGGTCCGCCATCATATCGTCGTAAAGGTCCTTGATACGGCAAGGCTTGCGGGGGCCGAGAGGCTCTCTATCGCCACAGAGCACGAGGCGGGCCGATAACCTGATGAGATACGCTTCGATCGACGTCGGCACAAATACCCTCCGGCTTCTTATCGCGGAGCCTGAAGGCAGAAATCTCAAGCCTGTAGTCTACAAGAGGAAGATAACCAGGCTCGGCGGCGGATATACCGAAGGCGCCGGGATCGGGACGGAGGCTGCGGCAAGGACTTTTGCCGCCCTTGAGGAATTCAGGGGTGAGATAGACAAGACAGGCGCATCGACTGTCATGGCCTTTGCCACAAGTGTCGTGCGCAGAGCCGCGAACAGAGAGTGGTTCACAGATGAGGTCCGCAGGCGCGCAGGGATCGATATAACGGTAATATCCGGCGATGAAGAGGCCCGCCTTTCCCTTGCGGGCGTCCTCTCCGTCATAGATGATAGAAGAGGCAGGAAGCTCGTGATGGACATAGGGGGAGGGAGTACCGAATTTATCGCCACACAGGACGGCGCGGCAGTTGGCGCGTGGTCGATGGAGATGGGGGTGGTGCACCTGACAGAAAAGCACCTTAAAACCGACCCCCCTTCAGAAGACGACCTCGCTTCGATCGAGGAGGAGGTCAAGGGTATTATCTCTGAGCTTAAATCCCGCATGAGGCGGGATGGCGTGGAAGTCGAAGAGTATTCAGGCGGCCGCCACGCCTCTTTCGTGGGCACCGCCGGGACCATTACCACGCTTGCCGCGATAGACCAGGACCTTGCTGTCTACGACAGGGCCAGGATAAACAATTATACGCTTAAGAAGGAACGCATAACGTCCATATACAGGTATATCGCGGGCCTTACGCTGGAAGAGAGGGAGCGGGTGCTGAACCTTGAAAAGGGGAGGGAAGATCTTATTATTCCCGGCACCGCTATAACCCTCCTGGCCATGGACGCGTTCGGTTTTACAGAGGCAAAGGTAAGCGACGCCGGGCTTCTCGAAGGGATAATAATCGACAGGCTAAAGCCCGGTGTCGTGGCGCTTAAATATTAGCAGGAGGTTTTTTTATGGAACCGCTGAAGATAAGGACGGCTTTGACGTTTGACGATGTCCTTCTGGAGCCCGCGTACTCGCAGGTGCTTCCGAGGGACGCGGACATATCGACCAGGCTCACCAACGAGATAAGGCTCAATATACCGCTTATCAGCGCGGCTATGGATACCGTCACGGAATCGAGGATGGCCATATCCATCGCTCTCGAAGGTGGAATAGGGATAATCCACAAAAACCTCTCCGTCGATGACCAGGCGGCCATGGTGGACAAGGTCAAGAAGTACGAGTCGGTCGTCATCACAAGGCCGCTTACATTGAGCCCGGAGCAGAAGGTGGCCGACGCTCTGGACATAATGAAGAAGGAGAACATCTCCGGCTTCCCGATAGTGAAGGACGGGGTCCTCGTCGGCATACTCACGAACAGGGACCTCCGGTTCGAGCTAAACCCGGCAAGGAAGATCTCGGAGATAATGACCAAGGACGTGATAACCGCCCCTTACGGCATATCCATAGAGAAGGCCAAGGAGATACTCCACAAGCACAGGATAGAGAAGCTCCCGGTCGTTGACGCCAAAAAGAGGCTCAAGGGGCTCATAACCGTAACCGACATCGTAAAGAGGGAGAAGTTCCCCAATTCATGCAAGGATAAGTACGGCAGGCTCAGGGTAGGCGCTGCTGTCGGCATATCGTTCGACAGGGAGGCAAGGATCGACGCCCTGTTAAAGTCCGGCGCTGACGTTATCGTCATCGACACGGCCCACGGCCACAGCAAGGGGGTCCTTGAAGCCGTGAGGTCCACGAAGAAGAGCTTCAACTGCCAGCTCATTGCCGGAAACGTCGCTACCGCCGAGGCGGCGGAGGCGCTCATGAAGGCCGGGGTGGACGCCATCAAGGTCGGGGTGGGCCCTGGGTCAATCTGTACGACAAGGATAGTGACAGGCATAGGCGTCCCTCAGATAACGGCGGTGGCCGATGTCGTCAAGGTCGCCAGGAAGAAGAACATCCCGGTCATATCGGACGGCGGCATAAAGTACTCAGGGGATGTCACAAAGGCGATAGCCTCTGGCGCCGATTCGATCATGATAGGCGGGCTTTTCGCTGGAACCGATGAAAGCCCCGGTGAAACTATCCTTTACCAGGGCAGGACGTTCAAGCTCTACAGGGGGATGGGCTCTATCGAGGCCATGAAAAAAGGCAGCAAGGACAGGTACTTCCAGGAAGACGTTGAGAGCGAGCTTAAACTCGTGCCGGAAGGCATAGAGGGCAGGGTCCCGCACAAGGGGCCGATAGCGGCTACCATCTTCCAGCTCATAGGCGGGTTGAGGGCCGGCATGGGGTACTGCGGTTCCAGGACGATCCCCGAGCTTCACCAGAAGGCCAGGTTCGTGAAGATTACCCCGTCGGGCTTGAGGGAGAGCCACGTGCACGACGTTACCATCACAAAGGAAGCCCCGAACTATAAGCAGGAGGTATGAGCCGTACCATACGGCAATATCCAGCTATGGACATACATTCACAGAAGATACTGATCCTCGATTTCGGCTCACAGTACACCCAGCTCATAGCCCGCAGGGTCAGGGAGGCAAAGGTCTACTGCGAGATACACCCCTACAACTGCGGCCCGGAGTTTATAAGGGACTTTAACCCCAGGGGCATAATCCTGTCCGGCGGCCCGTCGAGCGTCTACGACAAGGGCGCCCCGGTTTTGCCGAAGTCGTTCTTCGACGATGTAACCTCGCCTGTCCTCGGCATCTGCTACGGCATGCAGCTTACGGCGAAGCTCCTCGGAGGCAATGTCGAGCGCTCCATGAAAAGGGAGTACGGCGGGGCCGACCTCCATATAAAGAAGGCGGACGTCCTTTTTGACGGCCTTGGCAAGGGGCCCTTGCGTGTATGGATGAGCCACGGCGACAAGGCCCAGAAGCTCCCCGATGGCTTCAGCACCATCGGCACGAGCGAGAACTCGAGCATCTGCGCCATGCGGGACCGCGCGGGCCGCGTCTACGGGGTACAGTTCCACCCGGAAGTGGCGCACACGCCCAAGGGCGACAGAATATTGAGGAACTTCGTCATGAAGGTCTGCGGCTGTAAGCCCGCGTGGACCATGAAGTCGTTTATAGATACATCCGTTACCGCCATACGCGAGAAGACCGATGGCGCCAGGGTCGTCTGCGGCATAAGCGGTGGGGTAGATTCGGCGGTCGCCGCTCTTCTCGTACACAAGGCCATAGGGAGCCGCCTTACCTGCATATTCGTCGACAACGGCGTACTGCGTAAGGGCGAGGCTTCAAAGGTCGAGAGCACCCTTAAAAAGAACTTCAATATGAACATAAAGAGGGTCGACGCCTCAGAGCGGTTTTTAAAGAAGCTCAAGGGCGTCATCGACCCTGAGCGCAAGAGGAAGATAATCGGCGGCGAGTTCGTGAGGGTATTCGAGGAGGAGGCCGGTAAGTTAAAGGGCGTTAAGTTCCTGGCGCAGGGCACCCTTTACCCGGACGTAATAGAGAGCGTCTCCTTCAAGGGCCCGTCAGCCACCATAAAGAGCCACCATAACGTCGGCGGGCTCCTTAAGAAGATGAAGCTCGGCCTTGTTGAGCCTCTTCGGGAGCTTTTCAAGGACGAGGTGCGCTCTCTGGGCAGGGAACTCGGCATGAACGAAGAGATTGTCGGCCGCCAGCCCTTCCCTGGCCCCGGCCTTGCCATAAGGATCATAGGCGAGGTAACGCGCAAGAGGTGCGAGATATTAAGAGAGGCCGACGCCATCGTGCTCGAAGAGATAAAAGGCGCGGGCCTGTACTCAAGCATCTGGCAGTCCTTCGCGGTCCTTCTCCCCATAAAGACAGTCGGGGTCATGGGGGATGAGAGGACCTACGAGAACACGGTGGCGCTAAGGGCTGTAGAGAGCGTCGACGGCATGACAGCCGACTGGGTGAGGCTCCCGTATGACGTTATGGAGCGCATATCAAGGAGGATAATAAACGAGGTCAGGGGAGTGAACAGGGTAGTGTACGACATCAGCTCTAAACCGCCGTCAACGATAGAATGGGAGTAGCCAAGCATGGTTGAGGACCTCAAGGGCAAAGAGACCTGGCGTGTATTCCGCATCATGAGCGAGTTTATCGAGGGCTTCGACGAGCTATCGGACATCGGGCCAGCCGTCTCCATATTCGGCTCCGCGCGACTCGACAGCAACAAGAAGTACTACAAGCAGTGCGTGGAAGTTGCATCCCTTCTTTCAAAGAACGGCTACGCAGTCATAACAGGCGGCGGCCCGGGTATAATGGAGGCGGCCAACAAGGGAGCTTCGCACAACGGCGGCCTCTCCATCGGCCTCAATATAACGCTCCCAAGGGAGCAGAAGGCGAACAAGTACCAGAACAGGGCCCTTCACTTCAAGTACTTCTTCGCCAGGAAGGTCATGTTCGTAAAGTATGCGGTGGGCTATGTCTGCATGCCCGGCGGCTTCGGCACGCTCGATGAGCTCTTCGAGGCGTTGACCCTCATACAGACGCATAAGATCTACCCGTTCCCCCTCATACTCTTCGGGAGGGAGTACTGGGAGCCGCTCATGCATTTCATAAAGAACACCATGTTAAAGCACAAGACCATCGACCCGGATGACCTCGATTATATAGACATAACCGACGACCCGAATGAGGTCCTCGCCATCATAAACAGGCACATGGACAAGAAGACCAAGCTCATCAAGGGCGCGAGGCCCAAGGCCAGGGAAGAGGGCTCGACCAGGATGAAGAACAGGAAGATAGTCCCGTAAGGAGGGCTTATGTCAGAATGCGGCCATAACCACGACAGCCACGGCCATGAAGAAGAGCTTAAGGAGGTAACGGTCACCCTCGAGGAGGAGCAGATAGAGGCGCTCGAGGAGATGGCAGCCGAATACAGGGAGAAGCTCGGGCAGGCCTGGGACCTAAGCGCCATGCTGAGGGTCGCCGTGGGCCATTTCCTTACCAAGATGGGGAAGATGACTTAGAAGGCTGTTGAAAAACAGCCTGGTAAAGCAATCCATGGATGGATTGCCAAATTGCGAGACTTGAAAAATCGAGCAATTTGTAAGATTTGGACTGATTCATTCAGGCCAAATCTTAGTTGAAAAAGTCCTGGATGGACTTTTTCAACATCCTGTTAGAAGGCTGCCAAAGAAGTCCAATCCGGGGCGTACAAGTCACGTACGCCCCGTAAAACTTCCGCATAGTACGTCCCGCCACGCTTGACCAAACGAGAGCCGTTGATATACTTTACAGGTGCGGCTTCCTTATTCACCCATATCCTTATAGATAGCCAAAAAAAGCAGGGGTTGATATGAAGATGAAAGCGTTCTTTGTATCCTTTCTTTTGCTATTCCTTTCCGGCTGCGTCTTCATAACCATACCAGGGGTAGAGCCTCCAGCCGAGAAGACAATAGGCGGCAAGGGGGGGAATAAGGTCCTTTTACTGGACGTCTCCGGCATATTGAAGGACGATGACTCTGGCGGGCTACTCGGGGTCAAGTCGAGGCCGAACCTTACCGCGAGGATAAGGGAGGAGCTCGACCTGGCCGCCTCGGATGGGTCGGTACGGGCGGTAGTGCTCAGAATAAACACACCAGGCGGGTCGGTCACGACGAGCGACATACTTGCCCATGAGATAGAGAGGTTCAAAAAGAGGAAGAAGGTCCCGGTAGTGGCCGAGCTAATGGACATGGCAACCTCAGGAGGCTACTATATAGCATCATCAGCCGATATAATAATCGCGGAGCCGACTACCGTTACCGGGAGCATAGGCGTCGTCGCCTTCAGCGTGAACGCGAGCGGGCTCCTTGAGAAGATCGGCATCACCAACCAGACCATCAAGTCTGGGGCCTTGAAGGACATGGGCTCTCCGCTTCGCCCGATGACTGAAGAGGATAGAAAGGTGCTCCAGTCTGTCATAGACGGCATGTACGAGAGGTTTCTCGATAAGGTCATGGAAGGCAGGCCGGGGAGCTTCACCAGGGATGAGCTCAGGGCGGCCGCTGACGGGCGCATCTATACCGCGCGGCAGGCGCTTGATCTCAGGCTCATAGATTCCATCGGCTACCTCGACGACGCGATAGAGGCGGCGAAGAAGGCGGCCGGGATCAAAGAGGCCCGGATAATCACTTACGCGCATCCGAGGGCGTATAAGAACAATATCTACTCGGCCCTCGCCCCTTCCATAGGGCCGTCGTTGCCTGAAACGCTCGTTATAAACCTCGACGTCGGAAGGCTCGCCGATAGCGGGATGCATTTCATGTACATGTGGCTTCCCTGAAAGGGCTGTATCCGATGTGACTTGAGTTGTGGCATCCGTGCCGCATTTATGTTAAGCTCACGTGCATAAAAAGCCTTTAAGGGAGCAGCGTGATACAGTCCGGACCGCGGGGCAGACGCCACATTAAAGCTGTTGCCGCATACGCCCTTCTTATAATCCTTTTCTATTCCCCCGTGATATTCGGCGTGAAAAGCCTATTGCCGTCCCTGTACCAGCCGCACGGCGTTGTTGAGGGAGGCACTTACAAGGAGATGAAACGCACCCCCGTAAACTCGTTCAACATAGACATAGCCACACCGGCCTATTACGAGTTCCCGATAAACAAGCTCACGGGCGACCTTTATAAACGTGGCGAGCTGCCGCTCTGGAACCCCTATCAGGGCGCTGGCACGCCTCTTGCCGCGCAGTTCTCCACAAGGGTATTCTTTCCGTACCAGATACTCGAGGACATAAGCCCCGTGTGGACGTGGGACTTTTATCTGCTCGGCAGGCTCCTCTTCTCGGCCTTCTTTACCTATCTTTTCCTTGACCTCCTGGGACTTACTTTCATGGCCGCGCTTGCCGGAGGCGCCTTCTACATGCTCCAGGGCACCTTCGTATGGTTTATCAACCTTGAACAGTTGATGAACGTCGCCATGATGGCCCCTGTGGTGATGTGGTCTACAGAGCTGCTCGCCAGGGCACGGCGCGGCTTTAAGATAGCGCTCCCGGCCATCGCGGCCTTCGGCCTCTCGATAGGCTTCATGTTACTCGCCGGACAGCCTGAAGTCGCTCTCTATGTCTCTTTACTCTCTTTCCTCTATTATATCGTGAGGGCAGGGAACGCGTGGAGGGATAGATGCTTCACAGGCTTTATCGCGAAGTACGCCTTCTCGTATCTGGTCGGGCTTTTCATAGCCATGCCTTTGATACTCCCGTTCCTCGAGCTGGTCAAATCCGGCTTTCACATCCACCCGATAGGCGGCGAGATGGGGATACAGATACTCCAGCACTGGGAATCGGTATTCGTCTACCTGACGCCGACGCTGGCGGAGTTCCCCACAGACCCGGAGATGATAAACGGGGTAGGGCTTCTCGTAAAGCTCAAGGACTCTTACTTCAGGTTCCTCCCTATAAACGGGGTGTGGGACATACTCGGCGGATATACCGGCATAGTCCTCATTTTCATCATCCTCTCAGGCGTCCTCTATGCGGCTTCAAGGCCCTCTTTCAGGAACAGGTCGCCACTCTATTTCTTCGCGGCCTTCGGCTTCGCCATAATACTCAAGAACATGGGGCTGCCGCCGTTCCGCTGGATAGGCTATATACCCGTATTCGACCAGGTTTGGACCCTAAGGTGGGCGGCCCCGGCGTGGGCATTTTCTTTCGCGGCGGCTGGCGCTATAGCGATTGAACTGCTCTGCTCCAGGAAGGATGAGGCTCAAGAAGGCCTTGATGGGGCCAGCTTTGGGCGGCTCGGCAGGTATTTCATGAGGCGGCCGCACATGGCTCCGACCGTAGCCTTTCTTTCGATCCTGTCATTCTATTTTGTTTTATCCTTTCTGCCTGTAATAAGGATGACCGTTGATAAAGGCTTTTATTTCAATACAGCCATGCTGCCGTTTGTCTTCCCTTCGATGTTCTTGGGGTCTGTCCTCACGATCTTTCTCCTTTGCGTAGCGTTCCTGATGGCATCCATGAACATGATGGGCAAGGCCAGGGCCTTATCGGGGCTTTTTGCCCTGGTCGTGCTCGACCTCTGGTGGGCTGTGCCAAGGGGCTATGACGAACGGTTCCTCTTCTACAAGCTCATACCTTTTACTATCGGTTTTGTGGCGGTCGTCTTCTATTACTGGGAGATGAAAAAGGAGGCTGCCGTAGCCGTGGCCGTCTTCCTGGCAGCCTCTTTTGGCCTCGACGCGTTCTCTCCCAAGGGGTTTCCGCAAAGGGAAGACCCGTTCAAAGAGGCCCCTTATGTAGAGTTCCTTCGGGATAACCTCGGAGAACACAGGGTCGCCGGCGGGTACGGGCTCCTTTTTCCCAACTTCTCAAGCGCCCTTGGCATAAAAGACATAAGGTACGTAAATTCCATCCTTCCAGGCACATACCAGTGGTACAGGAAGAACTACCTCCACGTGGATACTATAGAAGAGGGGCCTTCTTCAGGGCTCTGGTTCACCGGACGCCCGGAGAGGTGCAGGGCCAGGCCTTCAGAGGGCGGCGAAGACAAGGTTTACGACTTCTGGTTGCGCCCTGTGGAAGAGGACGTGATGAAGCGCCTGCGGAACTACTCCCTTCTGGGCCTTAAGTACCTTGTCCTGCCATGGGACCCCGGCTACGGGATACACGAGAGCGTATTTTCATTTGAGCCATATGACATGAGCTCTATACCTCTGGTCTATCAAAAGGAGGCGAGGGTATACGAGGTCCCCGACGTCCTTCCGAGGGCTTACGTAGCATTCGATTACGAGCTTGCGGACTCCTTCGAGAAGGCCCAGGAGATTGCCACGGGCGACGGCTTTGACCTCCATGGAAAGGCTGTACTTGAAGAAGAGCCTGGGATAGGCCTGGGGGCTAAAGGCAGATATACAGCGGTAATAAAGGATTACAAGGCAAATAGCTTGACAGTCGAGGTGACTACAGACGCCGACGGCCTCCTCGTTTTGACCGACCTCCATTATCCTGGCTGGCAGGCGTATGTGAACGGGAAGAAGGAGAAGGTCCTGAGGGTCAACGGATTGGTAAGGGGCGTTCCGGTAAGAGAAGGCGGCAGCGAGGTGGTATTTAAATATAGGCCCGCAAGCTTCATGGCTGGCACAGCGGCCTTTGCCGCTGCCTTCGGCTTCTGCGTATTCGCCCTTGTTACAGGCCGGAAGAGAAAAACGGATAATACGTCGAAGTAAAATTCATCTGTTAAAAGAAAGAGGCCGGCAGGATTTGCCGGCCTCTTTCTTTTTTTCATGCCTGCTCTCTATTTTTCAGCAGCTACCCCGTTAGGGCCCACGACCGAGATCACATAGGCGTTCAGATCAAGGTATTTTTTGGCGACCCTCAATACGTCATCGGCCGTTACGGCCTCGATCTTTTGTGGGAATTCCTTATAGAAGCCGTACCCAAGGCCGTAGAGCTCGTTATTGGCCATGTCAGCGGCCTGGCTTGAGACCTCCTGGAGGCCTATCTCATAGCCGCCTATGATAGACCTCTTTGCCCTGTTCAGCTCTTCTGCGGCAACCGGTTCGGTGCTTATCCTCTTCAATTCTTCCAGAATGCCATTTAATGCCTCTTCCTTTTTGTCAGGGGCTGAGGCTATGTAGGCACCTATGAGGCCGCGGTCAACGCCCTCCTTGGAGAAGGCGCTTACTGTGTAGGCCAGAGACTTCTTGTCCCGAAGCTCTATGAAGAGCCTGCCGCCCTGTCCGGAGAGGACTTCCGTCATGACCCTTAAAGGATAGCTGTCCTCATTACCTATCCTCGTGCCGAGGAAGGCTATGCCCATATGGGTCTGCTCCTTCTCCTTTACGGCACCTGTCTTTTCAATTGCCGTCTTGGGCGCCTCCTCAGGGGGAAGGGTCAAAGGGGCGCCATCTTTTTTTATGCCGCCCAGCATGGCCTTCGCCTTCTCGTAAGCCTTCCCGGTCTCTATGTCGCCGACGATCGTCAGCACCATGCGCTCAGGGGCGAAGAAGTCCTGGTGGTGTTTTAAGAGGTCCTCTCTCGTAAGGGAATTTATCGACTCCTTCGTGCCGATCGCCGGCATGCCGTATGGGTGCCTCTCATAGAGCTTCCTGTAAAGGAGCTTGAATGTGTAAGAGGGCAGGTTGTCTTCCTGCCGCTGTATCGCGGCGAGGGTGTCTGTCCGGAGCTTGGCTATTTCGCTCTCCGGGAAGGTCGGGTTTGCCAGCACGTCAGAGAGCATGGCTATCCCCCTGTCGAAGAAGGTCGAGAGGAACTTTCCTGATACGCCTGTAGAGTTCCATCCGGAGAAGCCGCTTACGCCCCCGGCTATCTCTTCCATCTCCCTTGAAAGCTCTTCACGCGTCCTCTTGACCGTCCCTCTTGTGAGCATGCTCGCGGTAAAGCCGCCTATGCCGTTCTTGCCGGCATCTTCAAACCTGAGCCCGCCTGGGAAGGCCGCATAGAAGGCGACCGTCGGGTTGGCGTGTACCTCCTTGATGATGAGCGTTATGCCGTTATCGAACTTGAATTTTGTCGTCCGCTCGGCCTTTTGCGCCTCAGCCGACTCGGCCTTCTTCTCCGCCGAGGCCCTGACAGCGGCCGATACCAGCTCTCGCGTAACGGCGCCTTCACTCGCTTTCGGAAGAAGTACAGAGACCGTCAGGTTATTGGGACGGAAGTATCTCTCGACCATCCTTTTTACGTCCTCGGCTGTAACCTTCCTTATGCCCTCGATGTACTTCTTCTCGTAATCGAAGTCCCCGAGGTTCGCCTCGAAGTAGCCGAGCTTCCCGGCCAGCCCGTCCATGGTCTCCCTCGAATAGACGAAGTCGCTTTCGAGGTTGAACTTGGCCCTGTGAAGCTCCTGGTAGTCAGGCCCCTCAAGCCCGAGCCTTGCCACCACGTCAAGCGACCCGGTTATGGCCTTTTCGACGTTGCCTGGCGAGAGCACCGCCGTTATGAAAAAGATGCCGGGGTTCTTAAGCGACATGGCATAGCCGGAGATGCTGTCGACGAGTTCGTCCTCAAGCTTGAGTTTCTTGTAGAGCCTTGAGGTCTCGCCGCCTGAAAGTATCATCTGGAGGACGTCTATGGCGTAAGTGTCCTCGTCCCTGGCTGAAGGTATGTGAAAGCCCATGCCAAGCTGGGCGTCCTGGACCTGCATGGCGAACTGAGCGCTCTTGAGCTCTTTCTGCCGCGGCTCCGCGGGCCTCGTACGTTCAGGCAAGGGCTTTTTCCTGAACGACTTGAACGACTCTTTTACGGCCTTGAGGGCGTCATCGTGGTCCACGTCCCCGACTATCACCAGCACCATGTTGTTGGGGACATACCATGTTTTGAAGAAGCCGATCATATCTTTGCGCGTGAAGCCCTTTACCGTGTCAACGTACCCGATGACGGGCCTTCCGTATGGGTGGACCTGGTACGAGTTCCTGAGGACTGATTTGAAGAGCTTCCTCCCCGGGTTGTCCTCGTTCATCCTTATCTCTTCGAGGACGACCTCAAGCTCTTTCTTTAATTCTTGAGGGTCGAGGGATGAATGCTGCACGGCGTCGCTTATGACGTCAAGCCCTGTTGAGAAGTAGCGGCTCGGCACGGTCAGGTGGAAGACAGTGTTGTCGAATGTCGTGTAGGCGTTGATATCACCGCCGACCGACTCTATCATGCTCGCTATCTGGCCGACCTGTTTGGTCTCTGTCCCCTTGAAGAGCATGTGCTCGAATACGTGCGAGATGCCGGCCAGTTTTTCTGGCTCATCCGCCCCACCAACCTTGACCCACATCTGGACCGATACGACCGGGGCCGAACGTTCTTCTTCAATTATCACCGTGAGCCCGTTGTCGAGCGTCGTCTTGTATACCTTGGCAGGCTCTGCAAAGGCGGCTCCGGCGAAGAGCAGGCATATGAACGATATTACGGCTACCGTTATTCTGTTGCGGACCATCAAATGCCTCCTTGGAAAGGTTCTGACCAAAGGGAAAGCATAAAACAAAATAGCCGTTTTTGCAACCGGCAAATGGTAAAAAGCTTTAAAAGTCGAATAGTTCCCTTGCTTGACACCCCTTAAAATAACCGATAGCCTTTATGTATGGATAACATCAAGATGGCAGGGAAAAGGGCGCTTCTCATAGCTGATTTGCAAAACGACTTCTGTCCTTCAGGTGCGCTTGCTGTATCTGAAGGCGATAAGATAGTGCCTGTGGTAAACGAGTATATCTCGCTTTTTCGCTCGGCTGGCCTTCCCGTATACCTCACACGCGACTGGCATCCGCCGGTTACGGTACACTTCAAGAAATATGGCGGGGTCTGGCCGCCTCATTGCGTTCAGGGCACAAAGGGAGCGGAGTTTCACCCGGACCTTGACGTTACCGGGTACAATGCCATCATAACAAAGGGCGACAATCCGGATGAGGACAGCTATTCCGCCTTTTCCGGCCATGATGACAGTGGAAGACGGCTCCTAGACGCGCTCAGGCGCGAAAATGTCACTGAGCTATATGTCGGAGGGCTTGCTACAGATTATTGCGTGAAGCAGAGCGCCCTTGACGGACTGGAAGAAGGGTTTAAGGTAACGGTTCTTCTTGATGCTGTAAAGGGTGTGGACCTTACGCCGGGCGACTCTGCCAGGGCTATAGATGAGGTAAAGAGAAAGGGTGGCAAAACGGCGACCATAGACACTATAGAGTTGCCGGAAAAAGAATCAGCCGGTGAGGAGAGCTCTGCAAGGAGAAAAAAGAAGGCTGGATAAGCCGCCTGATGGATCGTCAGATGCGTAACTATCCCCCTCGAAAGAGGGGGATAGTTTTTTTATCGATGGCCGTGAGCGGCGTGGTGCCTGCGAGAGTACGCCCATCCGGTAAAGAAGCCGGCCGCTAAAAACCAGAGGAGCCTTCTTTTGAAGCCTATCGGTATGTATCTGGTCTTTCTATCGGTCACCTCTATCACTCCAACTGGTCTTACCATGACACCGCCCCCTCCGCCTTCTTCAACCCCGGCCTTCTTGTGTCCTTTTTCGCCGCTTTTTTCTGTCCCGTTGCCGCCCCCGAAACCGTAAGCTATCTTCGCTACCGGTATTATCGTCTTCCTTGATGTCCTCACGGGGTCTCCATAGGCTGTCTTTGCCGTAGCGCTCGACTTTATCGTCCCGGAGATATCCTTCAAAAGGTCCTTGGTGCGCGCAAGCTTGAATAGCATGGCCTTCCTCCTTTCCTTGCGAGAGTGCGGATTGGGTCCTGTTTAAAGTATGCCAGAAAAGGGGAGGAAAGAAGAATGGGACACTAAAACACCGGCGCGTTAACGCCCGGGTCTTCGCTGTTTTTTAAATTTTTTAAGGTCAAGAGGTCTGGTTATCTGAGCAGGGTCGAGAAGTCTATTCCATTCGGCCTCTGTCAAAATACCCCTGCCTGTGACTATCTCCTTGATGGTCTTGCCTGTGCGGAGCGATTCCTTCGCGACCTCGGCGGCCTTCTCGTAGCCTATGAAGCTATTCAATACGGTAGCGAGCCCCTCTGAGCTCTCGAAGTTCCGTTCGCACCTTGTCGCGTCTGCCCTTATCCCTGTTACGCATCTGTCGGTAAAGGCAGTGACCGCGTTCGTGAGTATCTCTATCGAATGGAGGAGATTATAGTTTATTACCGGGAGCATGACGTTAAGCTCAAGCTGCCCCGCCTGCGCGGCAAGGGCTACGGTGGCGTCGGCCCCGATCACCTGAAAAGAGACCATGTCAAGCATCTCTGCCATAACCGGGTTCACCTTGCCCGGCATTATGGATGAGCCGGGCTGGACAGGAGGAAGGGATATCTCGGCCAAACCGGTCATTGGGCCTGAAGATAGCAGGCGTATGTCATTGGCTATCCTTATCAGGTCGAGGGCTGCGTCCCTCAACGCCCCTGAAAAGGATGAGAAGTCTGTAGAGCTGTTTAAAGCCTCGAAAGGGTCTTCGGGGCGTCTGAGGTCTTTTATGCCGCTCGCTTTTTTAAGGGCCTCAAGGGCCTTTTCCCGATAAAGAGGGTGCGTGTTGATGCCGGTCCCAATGGCGGTAGAGCCGAGGCTGGTCCTCTTTAGCCCTTCGCTTGCCCTCTTTATCCGGTCTGTTGAGCTACCTACAGCCGCGGCCCATGAGCCGAACTCCTGCCCCAGCGTCATCGGAACGGCGTCCTGCAGGTGCGTCCGCCCTGATTTTATTACGCTTGAGAACTCCCTGGACTTTGCCTTGAGCGCTGAGGCAAGCCCTTTCAAGGCCGAAATCAGCCCAACCGATGATGAGAGGGCGGCTATCCGCAGGGCGGTCGGCATGGTGTCGTTGGTCGACTGGCTCATGTTCACGTGGTCGTTGGGGTGGACGACGCTGTAGCTGCCCTTGCGCCCGCCAAGAAGCTCTATAGCCCTGTTGGCTATGACCTCGTTGGCGTTCATGTTATGAGAGGTGCCGGCACCGGCCTGGAAGACGTCGACGATGAACTGGTCGTGGAGAGAGCCGTCGATTATCTCGCTAGCGGCCCTTGCTATCGCGCTGCCCCGTTTTTTGTCGAGTAGGCCGAGGCTTGCATTGGCGTTGCAGGCCGCGAGCTTAACCATGGCGGTCGCTTTTATAAAGGCGGGCTTTGCGGTAAGAGCGCTTACCCGGAAGTTTTCAAAGGCGCGGAGCGTCTGAATGCCGTAGTAGGCGGCGGCAGGGACTTCTTTTTCGCCAAGGGAGTCCCTCTCAAGCCTGAAGCCTTTGTGAACGGGCATCTCGAATTCCCCCCTGATCTTAGCTCTTGATTATCTTCTTGTCAGGCGCCAACGGCTGGGTAACATCTATATGGCCGGCGATGGTATCCCTTTTCTGCCCCTCTACAAGGACCTGGACGTCCTTTATCTCCGGGAAGTTGAGCGACAGTGTGTTGACTATCGAGTAGATGGTGAGTATCTCGGCGGAAGAGCCGCCGGGGTGGTTCTGTATGACTTCCTTGCTTAAGTCTACCGTCGCGGTCTGTCCTTCCACCGTGACCGATAAAAGCCTGGTGCCGTCTGGCAACGTATTGCCGAGCGAGGTGTTCTCAGGCCCTTCCAATAGCTCCTCTATCGCGGCCCTGGCCTCAACTGAAAGAGCCCCTTTATCTATGCTCCTCTTTTCAGGCTTGAGGTAAAGCCCTTCGTTGTCGCTGAAATAGATGGCTACGATCTTTGTCTCTTTGGGAGTGGGCCTTCCGGCAAGCCAGACGAGTATTATTATCCCGATGATGACTGTAGCGGCGGCTATGGCTAATATCGTCCATATCCCTTTTTTGCTTTTTTTCCTTTTAGCCATTCTTCAGCTTTCGGTAAGAACAGCAAGCTCCGCTTCGTCGAGCTTGTCGCCGAAAAACCTCCTTCCGACTGTCATGAAACGCTCCGGAGAGTCTGTTACGAAAAATTTGTGTGAAGCTGAGCCTTTGCCGCCGTTCAGGAGCCCGGCGGCCTCAAGGGTCTTTTTTACCTCGGCGGCGGCCGAAGCGGCCGAGTCGATGAGGGTAACGGATGAGCCCATGACAGAGGCGATAGTCCTCTTGAGGAGCGGGTAATGGGTGCACCCGAGGACAAGGGTGTCAATGCCGGACTCCTTGAGCCCGGCAAGGTAACGGCCCGCGACCATCAATGTCACCTCGTCGTCAGCCCAGCCCTCTTCAACGAGCGGCACGAAAAGGGGGCAGGCCTTTACAAAGGTAGAAACCCCCGGGCTTGCCGCCTTTATCGCCGTGCAATAGGCGCTGCTCTTTATAGTCCCTTCAGTGCCTATTACGCCGATCCTCCCGGCGCGTGTGGCGGCAACAGCCGCGGCAGCCCCAGGCTCGATGACGCCGATAACGGGTATTTGAAGCTCGCGCGCCAGCCTGGGCACGGCAAAGGCCGATGCCGTATTGCAGGCGGCAACGAGCATCTTTATGCCGCGCTTCATGAGGAAGGCGGCTATCTCGAACGAGTAGCGTTCTATGGTCTCGGCAGACTTGCTGCCGTATGGGACCCTCGCCGTGTCCCCGAGATATATAGTGCTTTCGGCAGGCAGGAGCCCCGTTATCTCTTTAAGGACTGTGAGCCCGCCGATCCCGGAGTCAAATACCCCTATTGGTTTGTTGTTCATCTACGCCTGCGACCTTCCTATCGTCATGTTAAGTTTAGGTAAAGCGCGCCCCTCTGTCAATTCCTATTTGGGCTCTTTGGACGTTCCACTAAAAAACGTTGTATATTATATAATATGCGGTGACATTTTAAAAGAAAGCGGGGAGGGGGCTTTTTTGGAGAATAGCGAGATAGCGAAGGTCTTCTACGAGATAGCGGACCTCCTTGATATAAAGGGCGCCGACCTCTTCAGGATACGCTCGTACAGGAACGCAGGGTTGGCCGTAGAAGGGCTTCCGGAGGGGCTTAAGACCTTATTCGCCGAAAATGGCGAGGAAGGGCTAAAGGGCATCCCCGGCATAGGCGAGAGCACGCGCTCAAAGATAATCGAGCTTCTTGTCACCGGCAAGTGCAAGCACCATCAGGAGCTTCTCGTCGAGCTGCCCCCAGGGATGCTCGACATGATAAAGGTATCAGGGGTAGGGCCGAAGAAGGCGGCGTTACTTTATAAAGAGCTTGGGATAAAGACGATCGAGGAGCTTCAGAAGGCGGCTGAAGGAGAGCGGATACGGGACCTGCCCGGCTTTGGCAAGGTCTCTGAGGGGAAGATACTCAAGGGCATAAAGGACCTTAAGGCGCGCTCCGCGAAGTTCAAACTCTCTACCGTAGTGCCCTACGCCGAGACCTTTACGCGATATATGAAGGAGCTGACGGGGATAATCGACATAGCTCCTTCAGGGAGCTTCCGGAGATGGAAGGAGACCGTAGGCGACCTCGACATACTCACCACCTGCAAAGACCCAAAGGCGGTAATGGACCATTTCGTCAAGCACCCGGAGGTGAGGGAGGTGCTTTCAAAGGGCGATACGAAGTCGACAGTTGTGCTTGCCTCAGGGTTGCAGGTCGATATCAGGGTGCTTGACAAGAGGTCTTTTGGGGCGGCCCTGCAGTATTTTACCGGCTCAAAGGCCCATAACGTCGCCTTAAGGGACAGGGCCAAGAGGATGGGGCTTAAGATCAGCGAGTACGGGGTCTTTAAGGAAAGGGGAGAGGTCTGGGTAGCTGGTAAGGACGAGGAGGAGGTCTATAAGGCTGTAGGGCTCCCCTGGATACCGCCGGAGCTGCGTGAGAACAGGGGAGAGATAGAGGCGGCGGAGCATGGGTGGATGCCTATGCAGCTTAAGTCAACGGACATAAAAGGCGACCTCCACGTCCATACGAAGGAGAGCGACGGCAAATACACGCTTGAAGAGATGGCGGAAGCGGCCATGAAGATGGGCTACGAGTACATGGCTGTAACAGACCATTCAAAGGCGGTAGGCATAGCGAGGGGCCTTGACGAGGCGCGCCTGAACGCGCAGATAAGGGCGGTAGATGAGTTCAACGACAGGCTTAAAAGGCAGAGGAAGAAGTTCATGGTATTGAAGGGGACCGAGGTAGATATAAGGGCCGACGGGACGCTCGACCACCCGGAAAGCGTTTTAAAGAAGCTCGACTGCGTGGTAGCCTCCGTCCATTCGAGCTTTGGCATGGGCCTTGATGAGATGACGGCGAGGGTCATAAAGGCTATACGCACCGGCCTTGTCAATATACTCGGCCACCCGACCGGCAGGCTCATAGGCGAGAGAGAGCCATATCAGCTGGACATGGAAAAGGTCATGGACGAGGCTAAAAAACATGATGTCTCGCTTGAGCTTAACGCTTACCCGGACAGGCTTGACCTGAACGACGTCCACTGCCTTCTCGCGAAGCAGAAAGGGGTGATGGTCGCGATATCTACCGACGCGCACTCGATACACCACCTCGACAATATCAATTACGGCGTCCATACCGCGCGCAGAGGCTGGCTTGAGAAGAAGGACGTATTGAACACGAAGAGCTTGAAGGAGCTTTTGAAGGTGCTGAAGAGGGAAGGATAGGGATAGTCAAAGGCTTTTGCGCGTTATGACCACTCTTTGTTTAAATACAATTTTCAGGAATAAAAAACCGGGCCGGTCTTTTGACCGGCCCGGTTTTACTGACTCAACGCCTGACTTGTCAGGCCTTTGCCTTCCTCTGGCCTGCCTCAAGCGGTTCGACCTTGACCTTCATTATCCTGTTCTGCTCTACATCCACGATGGTGAGCCTCATGTCCCTGTGTACTACGAACTCGCCGCCCCTCGGTATGCGCTGGAGCTTGGCGAGCATGAACCCGGCAAGGGTGTTGTACTCTTCGGCCTCTTCCTCTATCTCGATGCCGAGGTTGGAGAGGTCGCCGAGTGAGGCCGATGCGTCGATTATCATGGTGCCGTCCCTCAAGCGCTCTACGGGGCCGCCGGCCCCTACGTCGTACTCGTCCTCTATCTCTCCGACTATCTCTTCGAGGATGTCCTCAATGGTCACGAGGCCGTCGAGGTCGCCGTGTTCGTCGACGACTACCGCCATGTGGAGCTTGCGTCTTTGAAGCTCGCGGAGGAGCTTGCTTATCATTATGGAGTTGGGGACGAAGTATGGCGTCCTCAGGATGCTTTTGATCTCTATGGCGCGCCCCTTCTCAAGGGCGCTGAAGACGTCCTTGTTGAAGAGTATTCCGACTATCCTGTCGGTGCTGTCCCGGAAGACAGGGTACCTTGAGAAGCCCGCCTCCGAGATGAACTTCAACATCTCGTCATGTGGCGTATCTATCTCTATGGCGCTTATCTTGTGCTTGGGGACCATTACCTCTTTGACGGTCTTGTCCGCGAACTCGAATATCCCGTGAAGGAGCTGGGCCTCTGTCTCCTCGAATATGCCGGTGGCGCGCCCTTCCCTGATGAAGTATTTTATCTCCTCCTCGGAGATGAATACCTGCTTGGCCGTGTCCTTGATGCCGAGGACCTTCATCACGGCAGAAGTGGACCTGGTAAGGAATTTGACGAAGATATCGGTAAGGGTGGATATGTAGTTCACCGGCCTTGCCGAGAAGCAGGCTATCCTTTCGGCGTACCTCAAGGCCAGGTGCTTTGGCACAAGCTCGCCTATTACAAGGCTTACATATGAGATGATCGCTACGATCGCGCCGAGGGCGAGGAGGTCCGCCAACTGTTCCGGGATATACGGGATCGAGTGCAGGAGGGGCTTTATATGCTCTGACGCAATGACGCCGCCAAGGACAGAGGCGCAGGTGCTTACTACAGTCACGCCGACCTGGACGGTTGCGAGGAACCTGTCCGGGTTTTCCTTCATCTGGCTCACGATGGAGGCCGAAAGGTTGCCGTCCTTCGCGAGTTTTTCGATTATGCTCCTTTTTGCCGATATTATGGCGATCTCGGCGCTTGAGAAGAAACCGTTGATAATGATGAGTATGAGTATTATTAAAGCCTCGAACACAAGGCCTTCTGCCGACACAAAACCCCCTGATTAGTTGTTGAAAAAGCTTTTCCAGCAGACTTTAGTATTGCCTGTCTGCGCTTATTTTATGAATATTTGATTATATCACAACGGGACTTCAAGGCGCAAAAATAAGGGGCTTGGGGACAAGACCAAGGCCCCTTCAGGGCGCCTCAGAACTTCCTTTTTACCTTGAAGGCTTCCATCCCCGGGAATACCGCCGTAGTGCCGAGCTCCTCTTCGATCCTCAGAAGCTGGTTGTACTTGGCGATCCTGTCTGTCCTTGAGGCCGAGCCGGTCTTTATCTGCCCGGCGTTTGTAGCTACGCTTATATCGGCGATGGTCGCATCCTCCGTCTCGCCGCTCCGGTGGGAGATGACCGCCGTATACCCGGCCCTCATCGCCATATCTACCGCTTCGAGCGTCTCGGTAAGGGTGCCTATCTGGTTCACCTTTACGAGGATGGAGTTGGCGACACCCTGGTCGATGCCGCGGCTCAGGCGGACTACGTTTGTGACAAAGAGGTCGTCACCGACGAGCTGCACCTTCGAGCCGAGATGCTTTGTAAGGAGAGCCCAGCCTTTCCAGTCGTCCTCTGCCAATCCGTCCTCTATTGATATTATGGGGAAGTCTTTCACGAGCCCTTCGAGGTACTCTACCATCTCGTCTGTGGAAAGCTCCTGCCCCTCAAGGGTATAGCCGCCCCCCTTGGAGAGCTCGCTTGAGGCGCAGTCCAGGGCGAGCGCTATTTCCTTGCCGGCCTTGTATCCGGCCGACTCAATGGCTTGAAGGATGACTTCGACCGCCTCCCGGCTGCTCTTAAGCTCCGGGGCGAAGCCGCCCTCGTCGCCAACGGCTGTGGAAAGGCCCTTTTTCTTGAGTATGCCCTTGAGGCTGTGGAATACCTCTACGCCGGCCCGGAGCGCTTCGCTGAAAGAGGTGAAGCCGGCTGGAACGATCATGAACTCCTGTATGTCGAGGTTGTTGTTGGCGTGCGCGCCGCCGTTGATGATGTTCATCATGGGGACCGGAAGCACCTTCGCGTTGGCCCCGCCTATGTACCTGTAAAGTGGCAGCATCGAAGCCGCGGCGGCCGCCTTGGCTATTGCCATTGAAACGCCCAGTATGGCGTTGGCCCCGAGCCTTTTCTTGTTATCGGTGCCGTCGAGGGCTATCATAGTCTTGTCGATGAGTACCTGGTCGGCTGCGTCAAGGCCGAGTATCTCCTTGGATATCTTCTCGTTTACGTTCTTTACGGCCTTAAGGACGCCCTTGCCCAGGTACCTTTTCTTGTCCCCGTCCCGGAGCTCTATGGCCTCGAACTTGCCGGTGGAGGCCCCTGACGGGACCGCGGCCCGTCCCTTGTACCCGCCGTCGACGGTTACCTCTACCTCTACGGTGGGGTTCCCGCGGGAATCGAGTATCTCCCTGGCGATTACGTCAACTATATTGGTCATGCACCCTCCTGAATAAGGTCCGTTTTGCCGCTAATTATACTTTTAGTTTGAAAAAAAGCAAGGTAAAATAGAACGAAGAATGGGCCTTACTCTCGTTTAACTATCTCCTTGCGCCACAGGCTTTGTAGGGATAATATGTGTTTTGCGGTTTAGGTTTAAATTTTACTGAAATTCCCGGTTTGTTAAGGACTTCTTTACCATGACGACCATTTCCATTTTGAGCCTTTTCGGCGGCATAGCGTTGATCCTTTTCGGGATGAGGCTTGCCGGAGAGGGTCTGCAGAGGGCGGCAGGCGCGAAGCTTCGCGGCTTTCTCCTTAAGGCTACGGATAACCGCCTGAAGGGGGTAGGAGTTGGGGCGGCGATAACGGCCCTCCTGCAGAGTTCGAGCGCGACGACCGTCATGCTCGTCGGCTTTGTCGGCTCCGGCCTCATGACCCTGGGGCAGACCATGGGCGTCATCCTCGGGGCCGACATAGGGACCACCATAACCGTCCAGGTCATCGCCTTCAAGGTCTATGACTATGCCCTCGGCCTTGTCGCCCTCGGTGTTGCGGCTACCTACCTGGGCCGCGGCCGGTGGAAGGACTTCGGCCAGGCGATGCTCGGCTTCGGCTTCGTCTTTTTAGCCCTGAAGATACTGATAGACACCTTTGAGCCTGTATCCGTGAACCCCCTGATGAAGGAGTTTTTGCTGGGACTCAGCAAAGACCCCTTTGCCGGGATCATCATCTCGGCCCTTCTTACAGCGCTTTTCCAGAGCAGCGCCGCGACCCTCGGCATAGCCCTCACGATGTCGCACTCCGGGCTGCTGAGCCTTGAAGCTGCCGTCCCCATCGTGCTCGGCGCGAATATCGGCACCACCGTAAGCGCTGTAATATCCACCATAGGGGCATCTGTAGAGGCCAAGAGGGTCGCCCTGGCGCATACCCTTTTCAAGGTGCTCGGCGTTATCATCGTCATACCGTTCCTCGGTTATTTCACTTCTCTTGTCGGTCTGTCTACTCCCGACGCTGCCAGGCAGGTCGCCAACGCCCATACCTTTTTCAACATAGGCATAGCTGTCCTCTTCCTGCCGTTCACGGGCCCCTTTACGAGGCTTGTAGGCCTCCTTCTCCCTGAAGCAAAGGGGCCTGAGAAGTTCGGGCCCAAGTACCTCGACCCGATCGTCTTAAGCTCTCCTACACTGGCCCTCGTACAGGCATCGAGGGAATCGTTAAGGGCCGCGGACATAGTCCAGGAGATGCTCGACAGGTCTATAAAGGTCTTCGAGACTAATGACCTGGACCTCCTGGAGGAGGTCCAGGAGCGCGACGACGACGTGGACCTCTTAGACAGGGAGGTGAAGCTGTTCCTGACCAGGCTTTCAAGGGAGAGCCTTTCCGGGGAGCAGGCAAAGAGGGAGCTTGAGATAATGCTCTTCTCGGACAATATCGAGAACATAGGCGACGTCATAGACAAGAACCTGATGGACCTCGCGCGCAAAAAAATAAAGGGCGGGCTCTCTTTTTCAGCCGAAGGCATGAAGGAGATAATGGAGCTTCACAGGAAGGTCGTGGAGAACTTCGAGATGGGGGTAGCGGCCTTTGCCGGGAGCGACCTTGAATTGGCACGCAGGCTCGTTGCCCACAAGCAGAGGCTCTCAGAGCTTGAGCGCGACTTGAGGCAAAACCACATAAGCAGGCTTCACAAGGGCTTCAAAGAATCGATCGACACCAGCGCCATCCACCTGGACGTCCTCACGAACCTCAAGAGGATAAACTCCTATATAACAAACGTCGCCTACCCCATACTTGAGCGTGAGAAGGGCTGACCTGCCTTTGTTGCAATCCGCCTGGTTAAGGCTATAATCCAAAGAGAATCGTCCGTTCCCTTCCAGGGGGCAGAGATGCTCTTCGGGTTGCTTGTCTACTCCATCCTTCTAACGGGGGCCGACCCCATAGAGAACGCCCTTGAGAGCTTCAGGCGACTCGACACCTACAGCGTTACCCTGAAGGCCACAACGGACAGGACGGAAATAATCCGTTATCACTACAAAAAGCCGGGTTTTATCAGGATGGAATTCGAGGAGCCGCACAAAGGGGCCATCCTTGTCTACGACCCCCTCAAGAAAGAGGTCGTCCTCAGGCCTTTCGGTTTTTTAAAGTCGTTCAAGATGCGCCTTGACCCTGAGAGCCGGATCATAAAAAGCTCGCGCGGACATACCGTAGATGAGTCGGACATTGGCGCGCTGCTTGAGGCCGCTCAAAAGCTCAGGGGCCACGGCGGCATGGAAATCGCCGGTGATGAGATGCTTGGGCAGAGGCGCTCAATCGTAGTAGAGGTGACAGGAGAGGGTGGCTACGAGGTGGACGGCATAAACAGATACCGCCTCTGGCTGGGAGCCGATGATTATCTGCCGCTTAAGGCAGAGGCCTATGACAGGGATGGGGGCCTTGAGGAGCGCGTTGTGATGGAAGACTTGACTACCGGCCCGGAGTTCCCTTCGGGCTTCTTTTCATTGGATTAGCCCATGAGCAGATATTCCATATCAAAGAAACTGAATGAGGCGTTCGAGCCGGCGGTCGTGAAGGCGAGGGCGGCCCTTGAAAGCGGCGGCTTCTATGTCACAAGCGAGCTGGATATGTCCGGCGACTTGAGGCGAAGCCTTGAGAAGGACTTCAGGGGTTATCGGATATTATCCGCTAACAACGCGGAGCTGGCCTATAAGGCCCTGGTGGTAGAGACCGAGATAGGCCTGCTGCTCCCTTGCCATGTGATAGTATACGAGAACGACGAAGGCGGCTCTACGGTAGCCTCGATAGACCCCTCGGTAGAGATGTCCATCATAGAGAACCCGGCCCTCGCCATAGTAGCGAAGGAGATGAGGGAGAGGCTGGAGAGGATCATAAGCGGTATCAGCTGAGTCTGCCTTTAACAACCGTCCGTCTGAAGTTTGGTCTTTTCCCGCCTGTCCGCCTCCCGGTTACGCTATAATCTAATAGAGGACTTTATGAGAAGATACGATGTGCTTGTGGTCGGCTCAGGCCCAGGCGGGCAGAAGGCCGCCCTTCAGGCGGCAAAGCTCGGCAAGAAGGTGGTCATAGTCGAGAAGAGCCCCTTTCTTGGAGGGGCCGGCATACACACGGGCACCCTGCCGAGCAAAACGCTCCGTGAGACCGCGCTGGTCTTCGCAGGGTTCAAGCAGAGGGCTATATTCGGCCTTCAGCTCATATTGAACAGGGATATTACGCTTAGCGAGCTGCTTCACCGCAAATCAGAGGTCATACGCCATCAGATGGAGGTGATCATAGACCAGTTCAGCCGGAACCGGGTGGAAATAGCCTACGGCGCGGCCTCTTTCCTGGATGAACACACGATGCTTTTGCAAAGCGGCGTGAATAACCCGGAAGAGTTCTACGCCGATTTCATTGTGCTCGCCCCCGGCTCAAGGCCCTCGCGCCCCGATGACGTGCCTTTCGATTCAGGCCATATATACGACAGCGACACCATACTCGAACTCGACAGGATCCCTTCCACCATGACCGTCGTGGGTGGAGGCGTCATCGGCTGCGAGTACGCCTGCATATTCGCGGCCCTCGGGGTTCAGGTGTGCCTGGTGGAGAAGAAGGCGAGGCTCCTTAACTTCGCAGACGAGGAGATCGTCACCAACCTCATGTACTGGATGAGGCACTCCGGGGTCACCATGAGGCTCAATGAGGAGGTCACGAATATTTCGGTTGACGCGGGCGGCAGGGTCTTGACGCGGCTTAAAAGCGGCAAGATAGCCGTATCTGAGAAGCTTCTTTATACCATGGGGCGCATGGGAAACTCGGATACCCTGGACCTCGGGGCCGTAGGCTTGAAGGCGGACGCAAGGGGGCTTGTCTCCGTGAATGACAACTTCCAGACCGCCATACCGCATGTCTACGCCATCGGCGACGTCATCGGCTTCCCGTCCCTTGCCTCGACCTCGATGGAGCAGGGCAGGCGCGCGGTATGCCACGCCTTCCAGAAGGAAGGCATCACATGCGAGCTTCCGGGGCTACTCCCTTACGGCATCTATACCATCCCGGAGATATCGATGGTGGGGGAGACGGAGGAGAGCCTTACGCTCAAGGGCATTCCTTATGAGGTCGGCTGCGCCTACTTCCACGAGGTGGCGCGCGGCCAGATAATAGGGGACATCCACGGCATGCTCAAGCTCATATTCGACAGAAATACGAGGCGCCTCCTGGGAGTCCATATAGTCGGCGAGAAGGCGAGCGAACTGATCCACATCGGGCAGGCTGTCATGAGCTACGGCGGGCCTGTCGATTATTTCAAGGATGCCGTCTTCAATTACCCGACCCTGTCAGATGCCTATAAAGACGCCGCCCTGAACGGCCTCAACAAGCTCTGAGGCGCGGCTGCCTTGACATATACAGCCCTGCAGACAATACTTAGGTAAAAGTACAGGACCTCCAAAACTTGCGGGGTTCAGGATGAGGCTTGTGAATACCGCGGAAACACTTGTCTATATACCTTCAGGCAAGGTAAGGCTCGAAGGTGCGCTCGCTATTCCCCAGGGAGCGCAAGGGATAGCGCTATTCGCGCATGGCAGCGGGAGTTCCCGCCACAGCCCGAGGAACAACTTCGTGGCGCAGGTGCTCCGCAAGGCTGGCCTTGGGACCCTTTTGATGGACCTCCTCACCAGGGACGAGGACATGGACTACGAGACGAGGTTCGATATAGGGCTCCTCTCTGAAAGGCTTGACGCGGCAACCTCATGGCTTGCCGATGAGGACTCGACAAAGGGCTTGAGAATAGGCTACTTTGGCGCCTCTACCGGCGCGGCCGCCGCCCTTAAGTCGGCTGCTTCCGCGGGAGAGCTTATAGGGGCGGTAGTGTCAAGGGGAGGGCGTCCGGACCTCGCTATGGGGGCTCTTGCCGGGGTTAAATCGCCGACGCTTCTAATAATTGGCGGCAAGGACGACCTTGTGATAGACCTTAACAGGCTGGCTTACGAGAAGTTAAAGGTGGACAAGGAGATGGTCATAGTCCCTGGGGCGACGCACCTGTTCGAGGAGCCCGGGGCGCTTGAAGAGGTCGCCAACCTCGCCGCGAGGTGGTTCCAGAAATACCTCAAGCCCCAGCGTAAGTGATCCAGGACTCAAGATCACCTTCAGTATAGACCCTTCACAAAATCCCCGTATCCGTTATAGATGATCGTAGGCCGCCTTTCGTTGGTGCCGATTATCTCTTCTGTCTCCTGCGACCACCTCGGGTGAGGGACATTCGGGTTTACGTTGGCGGGGAAGTCATACTCATGCGGGATGGCGGTATTCCAGAAGGTAGCCGGCCTTGTCGCGGTGAACTCTATCCTCACGATCGACTTTATGCTCTTGTAGCCGTACTTCCATGGCACTATGAGACGGATGGGCGCGCCGTGCTGCCTTGGAAGCTCGTGCCCGTAGATGCCTGTTACGAGCATGGCAAGCTCGTTTGTGGCCTCCTCCATCGTAAGCCCCTCTTCATAGGGCCATGGCTGCCAGAACTTTACCCGCTGCCCCGAAGCCCACTCGGGCCTCATGAAGGTTTGCATCTTTACGTACTTGGCCGTTGAGAGCGGGTTCATTCTTTTGATGAAATCCTTCATCGGAAAGCCGGTCCATGGCACAGCCATCGCCCATGCCTCTACACAGCGGAGCCTGTAAAGCCTCTCCTCAAGCGTCATCATTCGCACTATCTCGTCAACGTCATAGACCCTGGGCTTTTCTACAAGCCCCGCTACCTCGACGGTCCATGGCCTTACCTCCATCCTGTCCACGTGCTTCCAGACGCTCTTGCCTGATGAGAACTCATAGAAGTTATTGTACCGGCCAGCGATAAGCTCCTCCGTAAGCGGCCTGTCGAGTATGTATTTTTTATTCCTTAGCGCGGGATAGAGGTTCGATGTTGGCGTGGACGGTACCTTTATGACCCCTTCTTTTTCCTTATCCTCGAAGATGCCGAATATGCTGGAGCCGAAGCCGGATAGAAAAAAGCCTCCGGCAGCCGTATAGTTCCCCATCTCCCTCAAGAACCGTCTTCTACCCATGTATACGCTTTCTGGGGTCGCTTGAGCCTCTGGTATCTCCCATGGTCTTTTCTTTTTGATGAACATATTCAGATTATACCCCTGTTTTTAAGGCAAGTTGCGGGATGGCGTTTTTCCAAGTACACTCGTAAAAAAAAGGAAAAACCATGACATCACGCCTGCTATTCCTGGTCATTTCAGCGCTCTTCTTTTTTTCCGGCCTTGCCCGGGCCCAGGATCTTAATGATGTAACGCTCGTTGTGCCGGAGAAATACAGGCAGGGGGTCTTTGGCGATAAGCTGGCGCTGAAGGCGATGCCGGGGCTCAAGGTATCGGTCTTCTACGCAGGCTCTCCCGGGGCGAGGTTTATGGCCGCTGACAAGAGCGGCACAATATACTTGAGCGTGCCGGAGGATGGTGTTGTCCTCGCGCTGCCGGACAGGGACGGCGACGGGGCGGCTGACGAGCCGGTAACCTTCGCGCGGGGCCTTAAAAGGCCTCACGGCCTCGTATTCAAGGACAGGGCGCTGATCGTAGCAGAGACAGGGAGGCTCGTTGAATTAAAGGATGAAAACGGCGACCTTAAGGCCGATTCAACAAGGGTAATAAGCCGGGACCTCCCTTCAGGCGGTGGCCACTGGACAAAGTCGATAGATATAGGGCCGGATAACGCCATCTACGTCTCAACCGGCTCAAGCTGCAACGCCTGTATTGAAAAGGACAGGAGGAGGGCAGCTGTAGTAAGGTTCAAGGATTCTGGGAAGGCCGAAATATTCGCCTCAGGGCTGAGGAACAGCGTTGGGATCGAGTTCCATCCCAAAACAGGCGAGCTATGGGGCGTCGACAACGGCAGGGACGGACTTGGCGACGACATACCGCCTGAAGAGCTTAACAGGATTGAATTGGGCGGAGACTACGGCTGGCCTTTCTGTTACGGAAAAAAGCAGCCTGACACTGATTTTGGCAGTGCTGAGCGTTGCAAGGATACAGTGCCTCCGGCTGTCGAGATGCAGGCGCACTCAGCCCCGTTAGGGGTGGCCTTCGGTTATAGCCTCAAGTTCCCCGAGAGGCTCCGTAACGTCCTTTACATAGCCTTCCACGGATCATGGAACAGGAGCGTGCCGACCGGCTATAAGGTCATTGCGATACCCTTTGGCGATGGCAAACCGTCAGGGAAACCATTTGATGTCATCACAGGATGGCTCTCAGGCGGCGAGGCCTGGGGCAGGCCGGTCGACGCGCTCGTAGGCAGGGACGGAGCGCTTTACATTTCCGATGATAAGGCTGGGGCGGTATACAGGGTGACTTATGGCGGGGATTAATGTCTCGCAATGGGATTTTCAAGCTTACGTCCTACGCTACGCTGAAAGCGCGATATCAAATGGAAGCGATGGTGGAAGCGATGGTGGAAGCGATGGTGGAAGCGATGGTGGAAGCGATGGTGGAAGCGATGGTGGAAGCGATGGTGGAAGCGATGGTGGAAGCGATGGATATTCCTGGTCCCCCTCTTTCCTAAAGAGGGGTCAGGGGAGATTATCTTTGAATGATTTATAATCCCCCTTAGTCCCCCTTTAGAAAAGGGGGAGATTTCAGCAGGCTGCTGAAAAAGTCCATCTGCTTCGCTGGCTTCAGAAGCTCGTAGTAGTGGCGTACCTGCTGTTTAAACCATTTACTTGCTCCTCTTGAAGAACAATGCCGAAAGGGGCGGCAGCGCGATGTTAAGAGACCAGTGCCTCTTGTGAGATGGGACCTCTTCGGCGAAAACACCGCCGGCGTTACCTCTGCCGCTACCGCCGTAAACTTCAGCGTCGCTGTTTAACGCCTCCTGCCACCAGCCGCCTTCCGGGACGCCTATCCTGTAATCGGTCCTGTAGGCCGGGGTCAGGTTGCAGACGACGAGCATAGCGTCATTCGGGTCATGCCCTTTTCTTATGAAGCTTATGACGCTGTTCTCCCAGTCGTGGAAGTCTATCCACTCGTACCCTTCCGGGGAGAAGTCCAGCTCATGCAGTGATGGCTCGTTCCTGTAAAGGTTGTTCAGGTCAGATACCCACCTCTGTACGCCTGCGTGGTAAGGGTACTGCAGGACGTGCCATTCGAGGCTGTCGTCATGTGACCATTCCCTTACCTGCCCGAACTCCGATCCCATGAACAGGAGCTTCTTGCCGGGGTGGCCGAACATGTAGCCGTAGAGCGCCCGCAAATTGGCGTGCCTCTGCCATTCATCGCCAGGCATCTTCCCAATAAGCGAGCCCTTGCCGTGGACGACCTCGTCATGCGAAAGCGGCAGCATGAAGTTCTCCGTGAAGGCGTACCAGATGCTGAAGGTAAGCTGGTTATGGTAGTACTTCCTGTAGACAGGGTCCTTTGAGAAGTATTTGAGGGTGTCGTGCATCCAGCCCATATTCCACTTCATGCCGAAGCCCAATCCGCCGAGCCATGTGGGCTTTGATACCATCGGCCATGCGGTCGATTCCTCGGCGAAGGTCTGCACGTCAGGGAACTCATGGTAGATGGCCTCGTTGAGCCTCTTCAAGAAGCCTATGGCCTCGATGTTCTCCCTGCCGCCGAACTCGTTGGGGAGCCATTCCCCTTCTTTCCTCGAGTAGTCGAGATAGAGCATCGAGGCTACGGCGTCGACCCTTATGCCGTCAATGTGGTACTTGTCCAGCCAGAATATGGCGGAGCTTATGAGGAAGGACCTTATCTCGTTCCGCCCGTAGTTGAATATGTAGCTCCCCCAGTCAGGGTGATAGCCCTTCCTCGCGTCAGAGTGCTCGAACAGGTGTGTCCCATCGAAGTACGATAGCCCATACTCGTCGCCGGGGAAGTGGGATGGCACCCAGTCCAGGATTACTCCGATGCCGTTCTGGTGGAGGTGGTCTACGAGGTACATGAAATCCTGCGGGGTGCCGAACCTGCCGGTGGGCGCGAAGTAGCCGAGGGTCTGGTAGCCCCAGGAGCCGTAGAACGGGTGCTCCATAATAGGCAGGAGTTCGACGTGCGTAAAGCCCATCTCCTTTACGTAGCTCGCCAGATACGGGGCGATCTCGCGGTAGCCTAGAGACCTGTCCCCTTCCTCAGGCACCTTCCTCCATGAGCCGAGGTGCACCTCGTAGATCGAGACGGCCTTGTCAAGAGAGTTGTGCTCGCGCCTCGTCCTCATCCATTCCTGGTCGTTCCACTGGTAGCTCAAGTCCCACACGACAGAGGCGGTCTTGGGCGGGCATTCCCAATGGTAGGCGAAGGGATCGCCTTTCTGGACGCGGTAGCCGTTGTATCGGGATTTGATGTAGTACTTATAAAGGGTAGAGTGGCCGAGCCCGGGTATGAAGCCCTCCCAGACCCCGGACCAGTCGTCGCGGACCTTTAACTGGTGCGTCTCGGTATTCCAGCCGTTAAAGTCCCCTAAGACAGAGACGCCTTCGGCATTTGGCGCCCAGACCGCGAAGTGTACCCCCTTGACCCCGTTTATCTCTGTCAGGTGGGCGCCAAGCTTGTTGTAGAGCCTATAGTGGTTACCTTCCTTAAGGAAGTATATGTCGTGGTCCGTAATGTGGCTTCCGTCGTGCACGACCAGGTTTGCGGAAGGCGAAATGACACCGTTCATCGAATGGACCTACCCCCAATAGCTTTTTTGTGAGATAAATATAGCACATTTCACTCGATTGTGTGGACCCAATAGCGTTCGTGTTCCTGTTTTCGTCCTTTACGCGCCAAATTCTGTTGAATTTTCAGGCAGGTTTTATTATATTCACATATTGTCAGTACTTTCGAAGATGACAGAGAATAATAAGAAACTGATACTCGTCTCAAACGACGACGGCATAAGGTCTGAGGGGATACTCAAGCTCGCTACGGCTCTGAGGAGAGTCGGTATTGTGTACGTCGTCGCGCCCGACAGGGAAAAGAGCGCGACGAGCCATTCCCTTACGCTCCACAGGCCGCTCAGGGTAGAGGAGGCCGGGCCCAGGATGTACGCCGTTGACGGGACCCCGACCGACTGCGTGACGCTTGCCGTGAACGGCATCTTGCCCGGGAGGCCTGACCTTGTCGTCTCGGGCATAAACAAGGGCGGCAACATGGGAGAGGACGTATCGTATTCAGGCACCGTATCCGCCGCCATGGAGGGCACGCTCCTCGGGGTGCCTTCCATCGCCGTATCCCTGGCGGCAAAGGCGGATTTCAACTTTGCCCCGGCGGCCTCATTCGCGGCTCGCCTGTCGCGGTTCATACTCAAGCGCGGCATGCCCAAGGACACCCTCCTTAACGTAAACATCCCGGCGCACGCGCCCAAAGGCTACAGGATAACGACGCAGGGCAAGAGGTTCTTCAGCGACGCCGTCGTAGAGAAGGTCGACCCGCGCGGCAAAAAATACTACTGGATAGGCGGCGACCTGGAAAGGTGGGAAGGCGGAGCCGACGCGGACTTCAGGGCGGTGCAGGACGGCTATATCTCCATTACCCCCATACACCTGGATATGACAAATTACAGCTCTCTTTCCGAGCTAAGGAGCTGGAAGATAAGATGAGGCAGTTCACTCCTCCGGCGGCGATAAGGGTCAAAAGGGACATATACGAGCGCTCAAGGCAGCACATGCTCGACACCCAGCTTATCCCTCGCGGCATAACGAGGGCCGAGGTGCTCCATGCGATGCTCAGCGTGCCTAGGCACATCTTCGTCGACGGCGCGCTCCATTCCCAGGCCTATACCGATTACCCTTTGCCCATAGGCGAGAAACAGACGATATCCCAGCCCTACATGGTCGCCTTCATGGCCGAGTCCCTCGGCCTCACCGGCAGGGAGAGGGTGCTTGAGATCGGCACAGGCTCAGGGTACCAGGCTGCCGTCCTCTCGATGCTGGCGGAGAAGGTCTACTCCGTAGAGAGGATATCCAAGATAGCGGACAAGGCCCGCAAAACGCTCGACAGCCTCCTTTGCCGCAACGTCATCATACGCGTGGCCGACGGGACGCTCGGGTGGCCTGACGAGGCCCCGTTTGACGCCATAATTGTGGCGGCCGGCTCTCCTCAGGTGCCGCCCGCTTTGATCGAGCAGATGAGGCCTGGCGGAAGGCTTGTTATACCCGTGGGCGAGGAAGAGTCTCAGAAGCTCCTGAGGATCACTAAAACGGCGCACGGGGCCTCTACAGAGGTTCTTGGCGGCTGCAAGTTCGTAAAGCTCATAGGTAAAGATGGCTGGGGCAACGATAAGCCCCGCCCCTGACCACGGTGCCGATCCTGATGCCGATATCCCGCGTCATAACCTTCCTGGCCGCGTTTCTTTTTATCGCCTTTCTCATCTACGGCTGCGCCCCCGGTGTCTATCATAAAGTAAACAAGGGTGAGACCTTCTGGAGGATCTGCAAGACATACGGAGCGGATATGCAGGAGGTCGCCGAGCTTAACGACATTAAAGACCCGACCGCGATCAAGGCCGGGAGCAAGTTCTTCATCCCCGGCGCATCCAGGTTGAGGAAGGTAAAGCCATTTGTCCCGCCTTCGCCGGGGGCAAAAGACGAGGAGGCGGAAGGCGCCATCGTCGTCGAAAGCGGCAGGTTCGACTGGCCGCTCAAAGGCGAGATGATATCCCCTTACGGACTGAGAAATGGGGTAAAGCACGGCGGCATAGACATAAAGGCAAAGGAGGGAACGCCTGTCCTTGCGGCGGATTCGGGCGAGGCCATCTATGTGGAATCGGGGATGAGGGGCTACGGGAAGATAATCATACTTAAACATAAGGACGACTTTTTCACCGTCTATGCTCACAACAGCGAAAACCTTGTAAAGCATGGTGAAAAGGTCGAAAGGGGCGCCAGGATAGCCGCAGTTGGACGCTCCGGCAACGCCACAACGGCGCACCTGCACTTCGAGGTACGCCAGGGCAAGGCCGTCAGGAACCCGCTTTTTTTCTTGCCATAGCCGAGAAAATATTGTAAATAAAATAGAAACCGGATACCCAGCCCGAATAGCTTCTTTGTCCCGGACTAAAAGAAAGGGAAGGTGGAAGCCGTATGGAAAAGCACGAAAGAGCTTCAAAGGGCACTTTCATCAGGAGGCAGGTCCGAGGTGAAGAGAGCGAGGTCCGTGAAGGCTTTTCAACCGATTCTGTAAAGTCCTACTTCAATTCCATCAAGAGATTCCACCTGCTCACGTCCAGAGAAGAAAAACTCCTCGCGAAAAAAATATCAAAAGGCGATCAGGAAGCCAGGCGGCGCATGATAGAGGCCAACCTCCGGCTGGTGGTCAATATCGCCAAAAAATACATGAACAGGGGCTTTCCCCTGCCTGACCTCATAGAAGAGGGCAATATCGGCCTCATAAAATCTGTCGAGCGGTTCAGGGCCTCCAAGGGCTGCAAGTTCTCGACCTACGCGACCTACTGGATAAAGCAGTCGATAGAGAGGGCGATAGCGAACCAGGGGAACGTGGTGAGGCTTCCTATACACGTGACCGCCGATATCTCGAAGCTCAGCCGTGCCACGAGGGAGCTTATGATGGCTCTCAGCAGGGAGCCGGATTTCAGCGAGCTTGCCGAAAGGACCGGCTTCTCCGGCAGGTACGTAAAGAAGCTCGACCTGATAAGCAAGAAAAGCTACTCCCTCGAGGCCGTCCTCCCGGACGGGAGCGACCAGTCGCTCCTTGATAAGATCGAGGATCCCACTTATCCGCCCCAGATCGACATACTGGACATGAACAGGAAGGCCGAGCGTGTAAGGGCCTGGCTCAGCCAGCTTGACGAGAGCGAGCAGAGGATAATAAGGCTCAGGTTCGGCATCGGCACCGGCTACCCTGAGACCCTCGAGTCGATAGGCAATGTCTTCGGCGTGACGAGGGAGAGGGTGCGCCAGATAGAGGTGAAGGCCATGGACAAGCTCAAGAGGCTTGTGAAGGAGAGGGACAAGATAGCTTCTCTTGATGCCGTTTGAACTTCTGTGGTATCATGAAAAAGTTTCCTCCTGACAGGTGGTTGCTGAAAAACTCAAAATTAGGTTCAGGCTTCAAATGAGGTCACGACGCCGCAGGTCGGCCTTTTTCAGCAGCCTGCTAAAACTTTTCAAGGAGTAAAGGATGATTGAGCAGCTTAAGACTTCTATCAGGGATGTGCCGGACTTTCCAAAGAAGGGGATACTCTTCAAGGACATCACTACTCTGTGCAAGGAGCCCGCGCTCTTCCAGCGCATGGTAGACCTCATGGGGCACAGGTACATCGGAAAGGGCATAGACCTGGTGGTCGGCATAGAGGCCAGGGGCTTTGTGGTGGGCGCTGCCCTTGCCTACAAGATCGGGGCCGGGGTAGTGCTCGTGAGGAAGCCGGGAAAACTTCCGCACAAGACACACAAGGCGAGCTATTCTCTCGAGTACGGGAAAGACAGCCTCGAGATACACCAGGACGCCATCACCCCCGGGCAGAACGTGGTCATAGCCGACGACCTCCTCGCCACAGGCGGGACGGCAGGGGCTGTGGCGAGCCTGGTAAGGCAGATGGGTGGCAATATAGTCGAGTGCGCCTTCATAGTCGAGCTCGATGAGCTTAACGGCAGAGAGAAGCTTAAGCCGCATCCGGTCTATTCGCTTATAAAGTATTGAACGGAGCCAAGGTCATCCTGAGCGAAACGGATCGCCTGAGAGTTTTGGAGAGAGTTCTGTTTTTCAGAAGTATCTATAACCGGGCAAGGGCTCATGCCGCCTTGCCCTTTTTTCTATGCCTCCAATCGACCCTGTCCCCCCGATAGTCCTCATCGCGGTCTTTGCGCTTATCGCCATCCGGCAGGTGGGCACCTTCAGGCTGGCCATCTGGCAGATAATGCTTGCCGGGGCTCTTGCCGTGCTCGCGCTCGGCTCCATAAGCCCAGGCAAGGCGCTCGCCTCAATAGACCTCGACGTGATGATATTCCTCTTCGGTATGTTTGTGGTAGGGGAGGCGATGGTCGAGAGCAGGTACCTGCATAACGTTGCCCACAGCGTCTTTAGCAGGGCGAGGAGCACCGACGCCCTGGTCCTTTACATACTCTTTATCATGGGCTTCTTCTCCGCCTTCATCATGAACGACACGGTTGCGATAATCGGCACGCCGCTTGTGCTATTCTACGCTAAAAGGCATAATATTTCGCCTAAACTATTGCTTCTAAGCCTTTGTTTTGCCACTACATTAGGAAGTGTTGCAAGCCCCATAGGAAACCCGCAGAACCTCCTTATCGCACTTCACGGCAAGATGTCGAATCCCTTTGTGTCATTTTTTACCTACCTTGCCATCCCGACATTTTTAAATATCCTTATCGCATTCGCCATGCTCAGGTTTTTCTTCAGGGGCCACTTCCACAATATGCGCCTTGAGGGCGCAAGGGAAGATATACGTGACAGGGGGCTTGCCGATCTCTGCAGGGTATCGCTACTGTTGATCTTTGTGATGATAACCGCCAAGGTCGTCTCCGTATTCAACGGCCTTGAGTGGGATTTTAGCCTCACATACATAGCGATAGCCGCCGCCACGCCGATCTTGCTCATTAGCCCCCGGCGTTTTGAGATAGCGAGGAAGATTGACTGGCATACCCTTGTATTTTTCGCGTCGATGTTCGTCCTGATGGCGAGCGTCTGGGACTCCGGCATCATCCAGCGACTTATGCCTGGCTGGTCGGGCGCCGGCTACGCTCCGGTAATGGTCTTGAGCGTCCTTTTAAGCCAGCTCATCTCGAACGTGCCGTTTGTGGCCCTTTACCTGCCGGTACTCGACCTTGCCGGGGCGGGGGCGCGCGAGCTCATGGCGCTGGCAGCCGGCAGCACTATCGCCGGGAACCTCCTGATACTCGGGGCGGCGAGCAATATCATAATTATTCAGAACTCGGAGAAAAAGGGAGAGACTATCTCGTTCCTTGATTTCGCAAGGGTCGGTATCCCGCTTACTGTCTTCAATACGGCGGTCTACTGGGCTTACTTCGAACTGTTTTTATAAAAAACCAATAAAATCATCGCACTATAGAACTTCCATGATAACACACTTAAGGTATTCGGTCTCCGGCACCGCAAGTGACACGGGGTGGTCCTTTGCCTGTGAGCGTGTCTCGATTATCCTGGCCTGTCTACCCGCGCCCCTTGCCGCCGTCCTGAGCATCTCGAAGAACATCATCCTGTCCACATGATATGAGCATGAAGATGTCGCGAAAAGGCCTCCGTGCCTGAGTAGCCCCATGCAGGCGGCATTGAGCTCTGTATAGGCCTTGAACGCCTCCGCTATGCGGGCCTTTGATTTGACGAAGGCCGGAGGGTCGAGGGCTATGCAGTCGTATTTTCTGCCTGCCCGCACCTCCTCTTTTAAAAGCTCAAAGACATCAGCCTTTACGAAATCGCAACTCCCTGAAAGGCCGTTCAGCTCGGCATTCCTCTTGCCCTGGCCTATGGCGTATTCTGAGGAATCTACCGTTTTCATCTTGACGCCCTTTTTCGCGAGGGCGAGGCTCCATGCTCCTGTATAGGAAAAGAGGTCAAGCCCTGTGCCGCCTTCGCAGAGCGCGGCAAAGGCCTTTCTGTTCTCTGCCTGGTCGAGGAAAAAGCCCGTCTTCTGCCCTGTCATGGGGTCTACTTCCATCCTCACTCCGTCCTCTTCCACGATGGGCAACGGGTCTATCACGCCCTTTATTATCTTCTTTTCAAGCGGAAGGCCTTCGAGAGTCCGGATGGAGCTGTCGTTTCTTACTACGATCGAAGCCGGGGCGTAGACCTCTTCGAGCGCCTTTATCACCTTATCCGACTGGGCCTCCATGCCGAGAGTGAGAAACTGTACGGAGAGGCAGCCGCCGAGCTTATCGACTATAAGGCCGGGCAGGAGGTCGCTTTCGCTGTAGACGGCCCTGAACGAGCCGCGCCCTCCGATGGTCTTTTTCCTGTAGGCAAGTGCCTCCTCGATCCTCCTTTTGAAGAAGGTTTCGTCTATCTCCTCCCTCTTCCTCGTAAGTATCCTTACCGATATGAGGGAGTGCGGGTTTACATAGCCGATTCCAAGAAAATTGCCTTTTTTATCGGTAAGCTCCACGAGCGAGCCGGGGGCGAACTTTTTGGGGCTTGTCGCCAGCTCGTTAGAAAAGACCCAGAGATGGCCCGCGAGTATCCTCGATATCCTGTTTACGACAGCCTTATCCATTAAGATAACCCCCTTTGAGGCCGATATTATAATCGAGTGCGGACGTTAATCAAAGGCATTTCATGTTGCGTGCCGGGTTGCATTTTTCTTCAATATGGGAAAAACTTGTGTATGGCCCTGAAAAAGAGAATAGTCCCTTTTTCGCGGCCCCAAAAGAATAGAGGTGGCCAAAATGGCTGTCGAGAAGAGGTTTGAAGGAGGCGAGCCTGAAAGCATTGAGGTGATCCTCCGGACAGGACAGAGCTTGAAGCTCCGCCCCATACGCCCTGAGGACAAGCAGAAGCTCAAGGAATTCTTCTACAGGCTCAGCCCGCGGACGAGATACCTGAGGTTCCAGTACGCCAAGGAGCATATAACCGACGAGGAGCTTAAATACTTCACGGAGCTCACTCCTCCAGAGCGCTACGCCTATGTGGCGGCCATAGGGGAGGGCGAAAGGGAACGGATAGTGGCTGTGGCCAGGTGGGATACCCTTCCTGATAAAAAGACCGCCGAAGTCGCTTTTACGGTGCAGGACAATATACAGCTCCACGGCATAGGCACGCTCCTGCTTGAAGAGCTTGCCAAGGCCGCCCTGTCATACAACATAACTATCTTCAGGGCGCAGGTGCTCGCCGAGAACATCCACATGCTCGAGGTCTTCGACGAGAGCGGCTTCAGGTTCAAGAAGACCTTCTCGGAGGGGGTCCACCATTACTTCATAGACCTGAAGGACCAGGAAGAGTATTCGAAGAGGCAGGCGTACAGGGAACACGTCGCGAGGAGCGAGGGCGTAAGAAGGCTTTTGAACCCAAGGCGCGTAGCCGTAATAGGCGCCTCCAGGAGCCCTGAGAGCGTAGGCGGCGCCCTTTTCAGGAACATGCTGAGGGACGGCTTCAAGGGTGTCGTCTTCCCTGTGAACCCGAAGACCGATTCCATCGCTGGCGTGCTCTCATATCCTACCGTACTGGACGTGCCGGTCGATATAGACCTCGCGGTAATAGTGGTCCCCGCCGAGCAGGTCTTGAGCGTCGTAGACCAATGCGCCGAGAAGGGGATCGGCACGCTCGTCGTCATATCCGCCGGCTTCGGCGAATCCGGTGTAGAGGGCAAGGAACGGGAACGGATGCTCCGCGAGAAGATACTCTCTTACGGCATGCGGGTCGTCGGGCCAAACTGTCTCGGGGTCTTGAACAACAGCCCTGAGGTGAGGCTTAACGCCACGTTCTCTCCTGTCATCGCTCCTGCCGGGAACCTGAGCATCGGCTCGCAGAGCGGGGCTTTGGGCCTCGCCCTCCTCGACCACGCCAAGAGCATAGACCTCGGTATTTCCTCGTTCGTAAGCTTCGGCAACAGGATAGACATAGCAACAGACGACCTCATGGAGTACTGGGAGGACGATTTAAATACCGGCGTCATAGTCCTCTATCAGGAGTCATTCGGCAGCCCCAGGAAGTTCGGCAGGATAGCGAAGAGGATATCGCACAAAAAGCCTATTATAGCCGTCAAGGCCGGACGGTCTCTGGTAGGGGCGAGGGCGGCCACATCCCATACAGGGGCGCTTGCCGCCTCGGACGTCGCCGTTGACGCGCTCTTCAGGCAGGCCGGGGTCATAAGGGTAACGACCATAAAGGAGATGTTCAACGCCGCGCAGGTGCTCACGCATCAGCCTCTTCCCAAGGGGCCGAGGGTGGGGATACTCACCAACGCGGGAGGCCCGGGTGTGCTCGCTGCTGACGCCTGCGAGGGGCTGGGCCTTAAGGTAACTCCCCTGACGGACGAGACCCAGGCGAGGCTCCGCGCCTTTCTCCCGAAGGCCGCGGCAGTTACGAACCCGGTCGACATGATAGCTACCGCTCCGCCTGAGTCTTTCAAGCTCTCCCTTGAAGTGATGCTCGATGACCCGGAGATAGATTCGGTCATCGTGATCTACATACCGCCACTCGTGACCAGGCCAGAAGACGTAGCCGGCGCATTGAGCGAAGCACTTGCCGGTTATAAGGGAGACAAGCCCGTCGTGACCTGCTTTATGATGTCCCAGGCCATGATGGAGGGCATAAGAAAGGAGACAGGGCTCCGTCCGTTCATCTTCCCTGAGGACGCCGTTCAGGCCCTGTCGCTGGCGTACAATTATTCGCAGTACAAGTACAGGGCAGAGGGGGCGCCTGTAAAGTTCCCCGGCCTTGACACCGACGCGATAAGAAGGAGCGTCTTCGAAGATGGCGCCAGGAGGGGCTGGATGATGCCTGAGGCCGCGCTCGCCTTACTCAGCCGTTACGGTATAAACTCGGTAGTGACGAGGGTAGCGATGAACGCCGATGAGGCCGCGAAGGTAGCGGGAGAGACAGGCTTTCCGGTGGTCATGAAGGTCCGCTCTCAAAGGATAGTGCACAAGACCGACGTGGGCGGCATAGCGGTAGGCTTGAGGAACGCCGAAGAGGTAAGAAAGGCCTTCAACGACATAAAGCTCAAGATAGAGGAGGCGGGGCTTTTAAGCGAGATGCAGGGGGTGGTGGTCCAGCCGATGGTCAAAGGAGGGCAGGAGATGATAGTGGGCATGTCAGTAGACCCTCTTTTCGGCCCGCTCATAATGGCCGGGCTCGGTGGCGTGGAGGTAGAGCTATTGAAAGACGTCTCCTTCGCGATCCACCCGCTTAACGACGTGGAGCCGGAGAGGATGCTCACCCAGCTCAAGAGCTTCCCTCTTCTCACAGGGTACAGGGGCAGGCCGCCCAGGGATATTGACGCCTTGAAGGAAACTGTCCTGAGGTTCTCCGCCCTGATAGAGGACTTCCCGGAGCTTGAGACGATAGAGATAAACCCGCTTATGGTGCTTGGGGTGGGGCATGGCTGCGTTGCGGTGGACGCGAGGGTCTATCTGAGGGGCCCGGAATCCCCTGTGCTGTAATGCTGCACTCTATCGTCAAATACCTCTCGCTGACCTTCTCCGCCGGGGTCTTCGGTGCGCTCGTAAATACCTTCTCGCTCTGGGCCGCTGGCCACTTCGGGCTACTTTCATATATGGGCGTTGGTATAGATCATGAGCTGCCTCGTACAGCTATTTATACCCGGATAGTCTGGGGCGGCCTATGGGGGTTTCTCTTCCTCGTTCCTTTCGCGTGGAGGTCTTACGCTCTTCGTGGTGTCATACTGAGCATAGGACCTACATTAGTCCAGCTCTTCTCTATCTTTCCGATGCATGGGGCCGGGATCATGGGCCTTTCTTACGGTATGCTCACCCCTGTTGCCGTCTTTGTCCTTAACGCCATATGGGGCATGAGCGCCGGGATATGGCTCCTCGCGTCAGAGGACCAGCATGAGAGGCCGTGGTTCAGAAAATATTACATTGAATGAGCCTGCCTTGACTGAAAAGGTCTTTCGGAGTAGACTTTCTCTACGCTTTTTTGTCAGCGAAGGCAGGTATCCTTGAAGGAAAAAAACACCCACATCATAAAAAACAGGGCGCCGTTCCTAAAAAAGCTCGTTATAGCAACGGTCGCCGCAGCCATCGGCCTCGTTCTTTTCTCGCTTACCTTATTTCACCTTGTTCCGGCGCGCATATATGAGAAGGTCCTGGTAGAGGAGTTTCTCGAAAAGACCGGGCTTCTTCTTGAGAGCGATTCTTTTGACACGGCCTTCCCGTTAGGCTTCAAGCTCGATGGGCTCAGGGTCGCCAACCGTGGCGGCAATGTGATGCGCCTTGACAGGCTCCGTGCCGACTTTAATCCACTGGGGATATTAACGGGTCTAAAGGTAGACGTGAGGGGAGAGGCGGGGAAAGGCGTCATAGAGGGTTCGATAATATCCGGGCTTAATAGCTCGTCTATCGATATCGAGGCGAGGGGGATGGGATTTTCTTACCTTGATGCCTTGGCGCGCGCAGGCCTTGTATTGGACGGTACCTTCGACAGCTCGGTCTCTATCGCCGTGAGAGGCGGATGCCCGAACGGGTTTGCAAGGCTTGAAGGAACGGAGCTGCGTGGCGCGGAGTTACGTTTCAGGGGCATGCCGCTTCCTTTTGACGGAATAGACGAGGCGGGCTTTTCAGCTGATCTCAAGGACTGTAGTATCCGCCTTAATGGCCTATGGATAGACGGGGCTCAGATCTCCATGAGACTTCTCGGGGATATAAGGATATCAAGGCCGCTTTCAGAGAGCCCGGTCGATATGACGATTGAGATAGTCCCGCACGGCGACCTTCTGGAAAAACAATACATGCTGTCGCCCATAGCGAACTACAGGAAGTCGGCCAATTTCTACTCCATCCCGTTAAAGGGCACCCTTGGCGGCCTTTCTTCAGGCCTTTGATATCATGGCCTCTTCGAGATATCCTTCAATACGCTCTTTGCTTCTTCAGAGCCACGGAAATCCCCGGAGAGCCTGAGCGCCGCTGAAAGCTCTTCCCTAGCCAGCGCCGTCTCCCCCTTTTTGTAATAGGCCATGCCCAGATGATAGCGTATGACCGGGTTATCCGGCAGCTTCTCGGCGCTCTCTTTAAGGAGTGAGGCGGCCTTAAGGTAGGCCTGTTTTTTGTAATATATCCAGCCGAGCGTATCCGATATCAACGGGTCGTCCGGGGCGGCCTCTTTTGCCCTTTCAGCGAGCGGCAGCGCTTCTCCGAGCCTGCCGTTCTCAGAGTATATGAACGCGAGGTTGTTCGCTGCCGGGGCGAACCTTGGGTTGATACCGAGGACCCGCTCGTAATATTGCGCCGCTTCACGAGCGTTACCGTATGACTCATATAATATCGCGAGTAGCATGTTGGCTGGAAGCGAATCTGGCCTGGTATTTATCGCCTCTTTGAAAACGCGTACCGATTCTTCTGCCGATCCCTTTCTCGCCAGGAGCTTTCCAAGCTCAAGGTATGGCTCCACAAGATCGGCCTTTATCTCTATGGCCTTTTTAAATGAGGCCTCAGCCTCGTCCATCTCTCCCGTGGCAAGGCGCACCCTGCCGAGGAGTTGATATACCCAGGGGCTCTCTGGTGTTTTTTTAAGGTGCTCTGTCACTTTTGCGATAGCGCGCGCTTTCTCCCCCCTGCGCAGATAGATGGCGGCGATCCTTGAAAGAGAGCGCACGTCAGCTGGTTCGAGCGCGAGGGCCTTCTCGAAGGAATTCAGCGCGGAAGGCTCTTGTTTCTGAAGGAGATAGGCGATCCCGAGCCCGTAATACCCCCGCGGGTCGTCAGGCGCTATATCGACCGCTGCCCTGAAGAGCCCGGCTGCCTTTGATGGTTTTCTCCATGATATATAGATATTGCCTGTCGCGAGGGTTGCCGCGAGGTTGCCGGGGTTTCGCCCGAGGACCGATTCAAGCTCGTCAGCGGCCAACTTGAGGTCTCCGCCCTCCATGTAAACCGTTGCCAGGGCGAGACGGGCCGCGTCAAGGCCGGGGTTGAGCCGCGCGGCAGCGCTGAATTCAGCCTTTGCCTGCTCGTTGTTATTTTTGCCCCTGTAAATAAGACCGAGGGCATAATGGGACATGGCGAATGCAGGCTCCTCCTTTATCGACGCCTGAAGCTCCGAGAGGCCCTCTGAGGTCTTGCCCTGCATCGCCCTTAACCTGCCCTTCAGATAATGGCCGTAGTAACCATGCGGCTCCTTCTCAATGACCTTGTCTATGAAAGCGGCCGCTTCTGCCGGCTTGTTGACGTTCAGGAGAAGCTCCGAGTATCTTTTTAGGATTACGAGGTCGCCTTTGTTCTTTTCAACGGCCGTCCTGTAGACCCTCTCGGCTTCAGATACCTTCCTCAACGCCAGGTAATATTCGCTCAGCATTATGTAGCCATGAGCCTTGCCCGGCTCATGGTCGATTATCATCTTGAGAGTCGCTTCGGCCTCGGCCTGCCTGTTCATGGATACATAATAGCGCGCGAGCGCCGCGAGTATCTTCCCCGGCTCCTTAAGCTCCATGGAGGCGCCTTTCAGCTCTCTTTCCGCCTCCTGATATCTTTTCTGCCGCATATACAGCTCGGAGAGGGCTATGCGGGGCGCGGCTTCCGACATGTCGGCTTCAATAGCCTCCTTAAAGCTCGCCTCAGCCAGCCTGAGGTCGCCTTTCGCCATGTATATCCCCGCTGCGGCCATATGGGGCCTGGCTCCGGGCGGCTTCGCGGCAAGGAGCTTGTCCATTACGGCGAGCGCCTTGTCGAACTCCTTTTTCCCGGCGAATGCCGACGCCATCACTACCATCGCCTCTGTGGCCGAGCCGTCTTCCTTGTAGACGCCCTCTGCCATCCTTGAAGCGTCGTCGTAGTTTTTGATAGCGAGGTAAAGCCTTGCGAGTTTAAGTTTTGCCTCCGTGTGCGCAGGCTCAAGCGCTATTGTCCTGCTTAATTCCCTGAACGCCTCCTTCATGTTCGAAGGGCGGGCAAGCCCAAGGTAGCAAAGGGCGAGCCTGTAGTGAGCCTCTGCGCTGTTTGGAAGCACCTGGACAGCCGCCCTGTACTCCTTCGAGGCCTCGTCGAACTGTGAGAACTCGAGGAATTCAGCGCCGTTGTTCATGTGCTTCTGGAAGACCTTCTCAGGGCTCGAGTCGCATCCGGCCTGGAAGAGCAGCAACGCGAAAAAGATGGCAGCACGGCATCTGTTGTATGTCCTTGACTTTGTCATAGCCCGCCTGTTGTAAATATCTTTTTTTTAGCTTAAGCCGCTCAGTATCTTCAACCGCCACTTGGCCTCCGGGGCCTCGGTAAACTCGTCATTCTGGTCAAGTGCCATCTCAAAGGCCGCCATGGCGTTCTCCGGCATGTCGAGCTTCAGGTATACCAGCCCCATGCGGTAATAGACGACCGGGTTCGCCCTCCCTGTCTTTTCTACCGCCTGATAGGTATCGAGCGCCTCCCGGTACATCCCCATCCTGTAATATATCCACCCGAGCGTATCCTTCGTCTCGACGTCCTCAGGGGCCAGCGCCGACCCCGTTCTCGCGAACTCAAGTGCGCCGTCAAGGTCGCCCATGGCGTCAGCCATGAGAGATGCTATCTTGCGGTAAGCTGAGACCGTGCCCGGCGACACCGCGATGACCGTCATGTATTCCGCTACCGCCTTGTCGACTTCTCCTGTCTTTCCATAAAATTCGGCAAGCCTGCCCCTTACGCGGACCGAGTCAGGGGCCTTTTGAGAGGCCAGTTTATAGAGCTCAACAGCGTTTGAACCGTCATCCCTCGCCTCAAGTATCTCGCCAAGGCCGATATATGCCGATACCATCTCCGGGCGCTCTTGTAGCGCCCGTTGGTATTCCGTTTCCGCACCATCGGTGTCTCCAAGCTTCTGAAGCGCCCTGGCGCGCATTATCTTAAGAAGCGGGTCCGCGGACCCCTCCGGGATCAGTTCGGCTGTTTGCCTGAAAAGTCCGGCCCTGTTGTATATAAGCGCGAGGCTAAACCTTGCGGAGCAGTCGCCGCACCCTTTTAATATCTCATCGGCCGGATACGGCTGAAACTCCGGGAAGGCGTCTGAAGCCATGGCCAGCTCCTCATGAGCCTTGTCATATTCCTTCTGGGATAAGTAGACGCTGCCGAGGACCATGCGCGCTACAGGGTCAAGAGGGTCTTCTTTCAATGCCTTCCTGGCCATATCAGCCGCCGCGTCGAGTTTTCCTTCAAGATGGAGGACGACAGAGGCGTTAAGGTACCCTTCCTTGAGGCGAGGGGAGGAGGTGATGAGAGTACGGAAGTTATTGAGCGCTCCCTTGTAATCCTTTTGCATCATGTCTATGACGCCCATGAAATACGAGGTCAGAAAGAAATCGGGGTTCGTGCTGCCGAGTATCCTGAAGTTGGCCTCGGCTTGATCGAGCTTGCCTGTGAGCAGGTGCGCGGTCCCAAGGACTAGGTACGCTCCTGTTGCGTCCGGGTCGGTCTTGATCGCCTCGTTGGCGTACTCCACGGCCTTCTCGAAATCTGTCTCCGCGAGGTATATCCTGCTGAGGTTCAGGTAGTCAGGGTCGGTTGGAACCAGTTTCTCAAGATATTCTTTGGCGTTCTGAAGCAAGCCCTGTCCGAGATAGATGGAGGCCACGTGCTTCAATACGCCCGGGTCTTCTTTTATCTTGAGCGCTTCCTTGAAATAGACGAGCGCCTTGTGAAATCTTCTTTTCGTTATGTAGTACCTGCCCATGGCCCCGTATATCTCGACGCCGAACCCGGGCTCGGCGTAGTTTGCGAGGATGGCCTGTTCCACCGCCTTCTTCTCTTCATTCAAGCCGAGGTATGCTATGGCGAGCATGAAACGCGCGGTCAGGTCCGCGGGGTCCCTCTCAAGGACCCCTTTTTCAAGCTCGACGACCTTTCGGAATTCGCCCAGTTTCAGTTGTTCTATCGCCTCATTGTGCGCAGGCCCGTTCAGCATCGGCCCCGGTGTCTCAGGTATGGCAAGGGCGCTTCCTGCGGTTGCCGCCTCAAAAAGGATCAGAAAAAAAAGCGCTTTAACGAGCCTTCTCATGATAGGCCTCTCTGTTCGCAGGTTGAAGCAAAGTATACACCGTAAATACAGCTTCTGAGGAAAACACGATTTTTTTATAAGGCAAGCCGCCTGAATGACGGCTTCATGCGGGGCTGAGATTATATTTCGTGATGAGCTTTGAGAGGTACTGGCGGCTTATGCCAAGCTCTGCGGCTGCCCTTGCGACATTCCATTTGCTCCGCGACAGCGCTTCCTGTACCATCCTTCTTTTAAAGAGGTCCCTGGCCTCGGCCAGCCCCATGCTGTTTTTCTTTGGCGCGTCAAAAGCGATGGCTGGTATCCCCAGGTCGGCGCCGCTTATTTCGGACTTGTTGAAGAAGATGACGGCCCGCCTGACCCTGTTCTCAAGTTCCCTGACATTCCCATGCCACCGGTACGACTTGAGATACCCTACGCACTCTTTGTCAAATCCGCGTACAGGCTTGTTGAACTCCCTTGAGTGTTTTTTTAGGAAGTACAGGGCCAGCAGGTAGACGTCATCGCCCCTGTCCTTGAGCGGGGGCACTTCAAGCGTTATGACCCCGATCCTGTGGAGGAGCTCTTCGCTGAACTCGCCGCTCCGGGCCATTGCGCGTAAATCCATAGCCGTAGAGGATATGACCCTTACGTCGATGCTTGTACGCCCGTTTGAATCGGGTCTTTCGATCGCGTGCTCGCGAAGGACCCTCAAAAGACGTCCCTGAAGGGACAGGCTCAAGGCGCCGACCTCTTTCATATAGATAGTCCCGCCGTCCGCCTGCTCGAACCTGCATTTCCTGCCGTGCCTCCCGTCGCCATTCAAGCCGAAGAGCTCGTTTTCAAGCTCCTTATGAGGGGTGCCGGCGCAGTCGACGGATATAAACTGCATGGCATGCCTTATGCCAAGCCTGTGCATGGCCCTTGCGGCTGTCTCTTTGCCGGAGCCATGTTCCCCGGCGATCAGCGCGGGTATGTTCACCTCCGCCGCCTTCCGAATGGTCCGGAATACCTCCTGCATCGGCGCGCTTACACCGATCATCTCATTTGGCCAGCCTGCCCCGGAAGAGGCGCTGAGGTGTTCGGCCTGCTGCCTGTATGAGAGCCATCCCCGCTTGAGCGTGACCCTTACTTCGTCGATAGATACCGGTTTTGTGAAATAATCGAAAGCGCCGAGATCGAGCGCCCTGAAGGCCTCCTGCCTCTCGTCTAGCCCTGTTATTATGACCGCCTTGAACAGGGGGTTAATGGAGAGTATCTCCCTTATGGCAGTCATGCCCTCCGAAGGCTCCAGCGGGGCTGGAGGCAGGCCGAGGTCTATCACGCCGAGCTGGGTCTCCTGCTCGCGCGCGACGCGCAAGGCCGCACCCCTGGTCTCTGCCTCAAGCACTTCGTAGTCCCTGCAGAAGGCCCATCGCATCTGCCCCCTTACGGTCTCGTCGTCATCGAGGACCAGCAGTCTCGGCTTTGTCATGTCATCTCGCTTCAGGCCTTCACCACGTTCCGGCTCTTTATGCCGGACGTGGCGTTCCTCGTGTCGACCACGAGCTTGCTGTTCGCGACGATCCAGCGGTAATCATAGGCCGAGTGGTCTGTGGCGATGAGGACACAATCATATTTTTTCAGGTTCTTGAGCGACAGGGGCACCGAGCGCATCCTGAAGTCGGCTTTGTGGTTGACCGCTATCGATACGTACGGGTCGTTGTAGGAGACGTTGGCGCCCTTATCCTTCAGTATCCTTATGATCTCGAGGGAGGGGGACTCTCTCAAGTCGTCAACGTTTTTCTTGTAGGCTACCCCGAGGATGAGTATGCTCGCGCCCTTCAGGCTCCTGCCCTTGGCGTTGAGCGCTTCCATTACCTTGGTCACCACGTAGTAGGGCATGTTGGTGTTTATCTCACCGGCCAGCTCTATGAACCTCGTGGAGAAGTCGTATTCCCTTGCCTTCCACGTAAGGTAGAAAGGGTCGATGGGTATGCAGTGGCCGCCAAGGCCGGGGCCTGGGTAGAACGCGTGGAACCCGAAAGGCTTTGTGTTGGAGGCCTCTATGACCTCCCAGATATCTATGTCCATCCGGTCGCAGAGCATCTTGAGCTCGTTGACGAGCGCTATGTTGACCGACCTGTAGATATTTTCGAGGAGCTTGGACATCTCCGCGACCCTGGTGGAAGAGACCGCCACTACCTCGTGTATTATCTGCGAGTAGAGGGCGGAGCCTAAATTAGAGCACCTCTCTGTGACGCCACCTACGATCTTCGGTGTGTTTCTTGTCGTAAAGTCAACACGTCCCGGGTCCTCGCGCTCTGGCGAGAAGACAAGAAAAAAGTCCCTTCCGACCTTGAAGCCATTCCTTCCGAATATCGGTAGCAGGACCTCTTCCGTAGTCCCTGGGTAGGTGGTAGATTCAAGGGATATTATCTGCCCCTTCCTCAGATGCCTGGCAATGTCCGTAGCTGAGTTATAAACGTATGTCAGGTCTGGCTCACGTTTATCTGAAAGCGGCGTTGGCACGCAGATTATGACCGCGTCGGCCTTGGCGAGGAGCGCGGTGTCAGTAGTAGCTATAAGAGAGCCAGAGTCGATGAAACCGCCGATCTTCTCCCCTGATATATGCTTTATGTATGAACTCCCGGCGTTAATGGCATCTACCTTGCCCTTGTCCACGTCGAACCCCGTCACCTTGAAGCCTTCCTCGCAGAACCTGAGGACTATAGGAAGCCCTACATAGCCCAGACCTACTACCCCTATCCTTGCTTCCTTGCTGACTATCGTCTTAAGGACTCTGTTGTAGTTCACAGGCACCTTTACCCCTTTCTGACCGATTCGAGCATATTGTGCTTTTTTATCAGGTGATGTACCGTAGGCCTGCTGAGCCCAAGCTCCTCAGAAGCCTTGCTGATATTGCCGTTGTGCTTCGTTATGGCCATCAGAACGAACTTTACCTCGAGGTCTTCCTTTGCCTTCTTGAGGTCCAGCTGTTGCGGCGCCTCCTCCATGGTGCTGAAGCCGAGGTCCGCCGGCCTTACCACATGACCATCAGAGAATGTGATGGCCCTCCTTATCCTGTTTTCGAGCTCTCTTACGTTGCCGGGCCATCCGTAGGAGCTTATGACCTCTACGGCCTCGGGGCTGAGTGTTTTGGGCCTGCTCCTCTCAGGCAAGTACTTCTGGAGGAACGCCTTGGCGAACATGACGATATCCTCCCCGCGTTCCCTTAAAGGGGGCAGCTCTATGGGAACAACCGCCAGCCTGTAGAAGAGGTCCTCCCTGAAACTGCCGTCCGCTATCATCTTTTTAAGGGGTTTGTTCGTCGCCGCTATGACCCTTACGTCGATGTTGATAGAGTCCCTGCCTCCAACGCGCTCTATCCTGTGGTCCTGGAGGAACCTGAGTACCTTTACCTGGAGCTGGACCGGCAGCTCCGCTATCTCATCGAGCATGAGCGTGCCGCCCTGGGCCAGCTCTATCCTGCCGTTCCTCTGTATGTGCGCTCCCGTGAAGGCCCCCTTTTCGTGCCCGAAGAGCTCGCTTTCCAGGAGTGTTTCCGGTATCGCCCCGCAGTTTATGGGTATGAAAGAGCGCTGTCTTCTCAAGCTGTACGAGTGGATGGCCTTTGCGACAAGCTCCTTACCAGTGCCGCTTTCCCCGGTGATGAGCACCGGGACGTCGGAGGCCGCAACCTTCCTTATAGTGGAGAAGACCTCCAGCATCCTGGGGCTCATGCCGAGCACTTCCTCAAAGCCCTGGTTGCCGCATACCTTGTGAAGCCTCGTGTGCTCAGACTCGAGCGAATGCATGTAGACGGCCCTCTTTAGAATTATCTTGAGCTCGTCAATATCGACAGGCTTTACGAGAAAGTCATGGGCCCCGTGCGAGACGGCCTTTATGGCTGAACCGCGTTCGCTGGTCCCGGTGATGACCACGGCCTTGACCAGCGGGTCATGCTGCAGGATGCGCCCCAGGAGCCTGAACCCGACGCTAAAGTCCGATGGGGTAGGCGGAAGGCCCAGATCGAGCGTCACCAGCGGGGGCTGTTCATCCCTGAGAGCGCGCATGGCGCTCTCGGCGTCCCGGGCTGTCGTTACCGTAAACTCATCGGACAGCGCCCATTGCATCTGCCCTCTTACCGCCTCGTCATCGTCTATTATCAGAAGTTTTTGTTTTTCCATTATTGTCAGCTCGCCCGCGAGGCGGTGTAACGCCTGTTTACGTTAGGGAACTTTAGCGTGAACCTTGTACCAGACCCTTCCTCGGTCTCTACCTCGATAAGTCCTTCGTGTGCCTCCATTATGGTCTTGCATTGATAGAGGCCCACCCCGAACCCGTTGCTCTTGGTCGTCATGAAAGGCCTGAAAAGGCCCTTTTCAAGGAGCGCCTGCGGGATACCGGTGCCGGTATCCGAGATCCTTACACAGATGAAATCATCGCCTGGCTCGAAAACGGCCCGTATCTCACCATGCGAAGCTGCATCATGCGCGTTCATGAGGATGTTAAAGAAGACGGTCTCCACCGCTTCGGCGTCTATGCTGCACAAAGGCAGCGGGCCGTCCGATTTTATCAGGACGCGGGAGGCCGCAACGGATGAGAGCCTCTTGACCGCCCTGTCAAATGCCGTCAGGAGATCGTTTTTGGCTGGACATATCTTCATGGAGCCCGCCCCAGCCGCCATCTTTTCTACAAGTGCCTTCATCTTTGCAACCGTTAAGTCGATCGCCTTTATGGCCTCTCTCTGGAACTCTGGGCTCGTGATATTGGACCTCGCGTTGTGGCTTAAAAGGGAGAGCGAATTGGTGAAGTTCTTGAGATCATGCATTATGAAAGAGGACATGCGGTTGAACGAGTCGGTCTCCCTGATGTCAAGGAGGGCCTCGCTCAGCCTTATGTTCTTTATTTGCACCGCCGCCTGTGTGGCTACGGCCCTTAGAAGGTCCATGTCGGCGCTTGCGTAAGTCCTGCCATCAGCTGAGGGCCCCAGGATGACAAACCCGACGAGTTCCCTGTTCGCGATGAGCGGCGCGCAGATACAAGAGCGTGCTGAATTGAAAAGCGGCCCGAGACCTGTTTCATCAGATGACCGGTCTTCTGATCCGGTGATCTCAAAAGGGGCGGCGGCAGAGAGCATATGCTCGATGAGGCGTCGCGACTCAGGGACGCGCCTGAACCGATAGTCTATCCTGGATGATGTCGAGATGTAGCACCTTGATGCCTGGTCATGGAGCCAGACGTTTACCGCCGTGGCCCTGAGCGTTGAGCCTATCATCGCCGAGAGCACCGACTTCACTTCGCCGGTCTCCATGCGTGAGCTTATTTTTTCCGTGGCCTCCAGCCATTTTTTCTTGTAATCGTGCCTGCTGGCGTTGAGCCAGCCCCTTTTTTCCAGGGCTTTCCGCAAAGCCCCGGAAGAAAGCATTCTATGAGCAACGGCCGTCACAAACAGCGTGGTCGTGATAGCTGTAATAAGTTTGAGCGCCTCTTCCATTTTTAGGTCACCCCGTGTACCCCGTGACGAAGGTCACATACCAAGGCATCTCTCTTTTGTAAAATGACCCCGAAAACTCAGCTTTATGGAACCATCCTTTGCTCATGGCTAACCACCGGAAACCGTGGGGCGCAGAGCAACGGGACTAAAGAAGTTGGCGATACCTTCCCCGCTCATATAGCTCACACTCGAAAAACCAGCTTCCATGTCCGCCGTGCCGCCAAAGGACGCCATCCTTGAGGCGGTTTTTTTTCGAGAAAAACGGAGGAGGAAGCAAATGCCAAAATTTTTAAAGCTCCTGGTGCTGTCAGCCGCCCTGGCCATCGGGGCAGTTGTTGCTGCGCCTGTAGCGGCCCTGGCGGGAGAGGCCAACCTTACCTGGTCGGCCCCCGGCACAAATACAGATGGCTCGACGCTTGTGAACCTGGCCGGGTACAAGGTCCATTACGGCACACAGTCAGGGGCCTATTCAACGACGGTAGACGTCGGCAACGTGACTTCCTACAATGTCGCAAGCCTTTCAAACGGCTCCTATTATTTCGCCGTAACAGCCTACAACACAAACGGCAAGGAGAGCGCCTACTCCAATGAGGGCTCGAAAGCAATAGCCAATGACGTCACGGCCCCGGTGATATCCGGCGTATACTCTGGCTCGATAACCGCCGATACAGCGGTTATCAACTGGATGACGGATGAGGCGTCAACCAGCCAGGTCGAATACGGCCTGACAGCTTCTTACGGGTACTCGACAACGCTGGATACGGCCGCACGCACTACCCACAGCCAGACCATAAACGGCCTTGCCGCTGATACGACCTATAACTTCAGGGTAAGGAGCGTTGACTCGACCGGCAACGCGGCCATATCCGGGAATTACACCTTTAAGACGGAACCTCCGGCTGATACGGCCCCCCCTGTCATTTCAAACGTCCAGGTAACCGATATAACTTCCACGTCGGCTGTGGTCAGCTGGACAACCGACGAGCTTGCCACCTCACAGGTCGAATTCGGAACGAGCGGCTCGTATTCCGCCTCTACCCCTATTAAGACCGCTCTCACGACAGTCCACTCGGTCCTTGTGGACGGCCTCCAGAGCTTCACCACATATGACTTCAGGGCCGTCTCATCAGACGCCGTTGGCAACAACGCCACCTCTGAGGGCATGACCTTCGTAACATCCAACCAGGCGCCTGCCATCAACAACCTGAGCGCTTCAGCGCTCTCAGGCATAGCACCGCTCCAGGTGGACTTCACGGCTGAAGCCGTTGACCAGGACGGCTCGATTGTGAGCTATGAGTGGGATTTCGACGGCGACGGCGTCTATGAGTACAACTCCGGGGCGCTCTCTTCAGCCTCCTATACCTACCAGAACGTCGGCACTTATCCGGTAAAGGTGAGGGCGACAGACAACGGCGGCGCTGTAGCGGTCTCGGAGCCTTTGAGCATCTCTGTAGAGTCGGCGGTCAACAAACCCCCGGTCGTGGTATCGATACTCGGGACAGTGGTCCAGAACGGCTCCACAGTTTCGATAACCTTTGACGTACAGGCATCCGACCCCAACGGCGTCATCGTCCAGTTCGCATGGGACTTTGACGGCAACGGCACGGTGGACGCTGTAACAAGCACTGCGCCAGCCCTTTATACGTACAGTTCGTCGGGCACATACAGCCCGGTGGTCACCGTGACCGACGACCAGGGCGGTATAGCATCTGCCGCCACGACAGTGACAGTACCTGAAGCGGCTACTGTCTCCGGCGCGTCCATATCGTCGCCTGGCAGCAGCTCTGGCGGCGGCGGTGGCTGTTTTATCGCCACGGCGGCCTACGGCAGCTATCTGGAGCCTGAGGTCATGGCGCTGAGGGATTTCAGGGACAGCGTCCTCATGCAGAACCCGCTCGGAAGGTCCTTTGTGAAGGCTTATTACAGGGTCTCTCCGCCTGTTGCCGACTTCATAGCAAGGCACGAAACACTCCGGGCAGCTACGAGGATCGCGCTTACGCCTATAGTCTACAGCGTCAAGTACTCAGGGCCGGCTGCGTCATTCGCCTTCCTGGCGATAGGTTTCGCGGCAATCGCCCGTATGAACAGAAAGCGGACGCGTTAAACAAGCCGCTCGAAGGCCGCAAGGGCTATCCGGCCCTTGCGGCCTTTCTTTTTGCGGATATTCCTTCCAATCCGGTAAACACCCAGAGCACCACCCCTGAGATAATGAGGGCGAGCATGAAAAATATTATGCCGCCCCTCGTATGAAGGGAGCCGTAGAAGACCCGTTCGTCAAAATGGTACCCGGCGAGCGTAAGCGCCGTTATGCGTATCCCGTTTTTAAGGATAGCTATGGGGAGCAGTATTGCTATGAAAGACAGGCGCCCATGCCACGTTGAGAGAAACATCTTCGCCGCTATCACCCCGGCTATGAAGAGCGCGAGGCTTGAACGTATTCCGCTGCACTCTTTTGCTACCTCGATAGTGATGCCAGGGAGATGGAAGAACATCCCGTCCCGCTGGACCGGCGACCCTGACAGATTGAACAGGAACCATGCGACGTCAGCAGACCTCTCTTGCAGAAAAACTATCAGCGGGTCAAGCATCTGTTCCGGCACTGGAACGATAAATAAAAGGAAGAGCAGGGGAAATACGGAAGCCCGTGACGCTTTTTTCCCATAGAACGCCATAAAGCCTCCAGCCCAGAACAGTATGGCGGAGAAGACAGTTGCCGCGAGATGGACATTGACGTCAGGTTTCCAGGCGAAGCCTAAGGCAAGACAGGCCGCGTATGCTGAAAAAATGAGAGGGAGCCCGATCTTGAAACAGTAAGAGGCATTCGATGATATTTCCAGCCTTTTGAGGTAGAAGAAGTACGCGCTCATAAGGGGTATCAGCGGGATATGCGAATAGAGCTCGCTTTCGAGGGAACGGTTATAGAGTTCCAGGAGCGTCTTTGAATATAACGCCCCCGCAGCCATGGTGAAAAGTATAAAGAGGGCTATTCTCTTCCTCGCATTCACGCGGGCATCCTCAAGTCTGTTTTTAAACCCGTTCATTTCCATGCTCAAACCGTGTTCTTCTGCGCTTTTGGCTGATGCATCAGCTGCTTGAGGTTGTTTTTTAACCTGCCTGCCCTGGCCCGCCACTGTCTCGTTATCCATCTGCCGATCTGCGCCATGCAGAGGCTTTTTTCATATAACGGGAGACCGGTTCTGCTTATCGCCATGAACTGCTCTAAGACGAGCTTGCTCCTGTTGAACTTATATACGCTCTTCCTGGAGGAATCCCACCAGACGGCGATCTCTTTTTTCGGCAGCCTTCGGGAGTTGCGCTCATGGTCTCTCCTGAAGAATAGATGCTCCGGCACCTCGTGGAACCTTCCTCTAAGGCATATCTCCAGCAGGAGCACGTAGTCGGCCCCGAAATATTTGCCAAGGAGCCTGGTCTCCCTCAACACAGATGAGCGTACGAGCCCGAACGCGGCATTGGCGAGATTTACTTTTGTCAGGAAATGCCTGGCCCTGTCGTGCGGCAAGTCATAAGGCATGTGGAGCCTGTCCTCATAATCCCTTATCTTAGCGCCTTTATCGTCTATCAGGATGGTCTTCGGATAGGAGAGCGCGGTCTGCGGGTCCCGGTCGAGCGCATCTACGCATTTTTCGAGGAACGTCGGCGCGCAGACATCGTCATAGGCGGCCCATTTGAAGTACTCGGACGTGGCCAGTGTGAATACGCGGTTGAAGTTCTCGGCGGCTCCGAGGTTCCGCTCGTTCCTGTAAAGCCTTATCCTTTCGTCTTTGCTGGCGTACTCAAGGCAGATATCATGCGTGGAGTCGGTAGACGCGTTGTCAGAGATGATGAGCTCGAAATCCCCGAAGCTCTGCGCAAGGATCGAATCGAGCGAGTACCTGAGATATCTTTCCGCGTTGTAGACCGGCAGACCTATGCTGACCCTCGGTTTTTTATTCATATCCAATCCCTTTTAAGCTGTTAGTATCCTGCTCGTAAGCCCCATTCCACGCACAGTCTTCCAAACCTCGCTTAGATAGATCGGGTTCATGAGTATGATGACTTGAGGTCGGTAGTCGATGAGGAATTCAGGACTTACGATCTCCTGCCCCGTTCCGGGGACAAACTTGCCATGTTTATGCGGATTGATGTCTATCGCGTATTTTATGAGGCCCGCCGTCTCAAACGCGTTCAGGAAAGTGGCTCCCTTTGACCCGCTTCCCCAAATTACGGCGACCTCGTTCTTTTCGCCAATTCTTTCAAGCTCGCCTTTCCAGGCTGTTCTCTTCCTGGCGTGTTTTCTTGAGAACGCATCGATGTCCTTTTTGAGCTCCCGTGCGCCGTGGACGGCTCTTTCTGAATGCTTACGGCAGTGTGCAGGCGCGCCCTCAACGCAGAGGAACTGCCCATCGAATGATTCCTCGACGCATAGCGCGTTGAATCCGGTCTCATGGAAAAGGTTTCTGAGCGAGACGGGGCTGAAGTATGAGCAGTGCTCGTATATTATGTCCCAGATGGAGAGTTCCCTTAAGGTATGAAGGATATTGGGGACCTCGAAAAAGACGGCTGTCTCCATCCTGTCGCCAATCGCGGCCCTGAGGTTGTCCATGAACTCTATAGGCGAGGTGATGTGCTCGAGGACATGGCGGCTGAGGATCATGTCCCCGGCGTACTCCGAGTACCTTTCCGAGTAGAAGTCCTGGATGAAAGTGATCTTGCGATCGCTTTTCTCTTGCCTCTCTTTCACGTAACTCGAGTCAAAACCTACCCCGCTTCTAACTCCCAGTTCGCTCAGGAGCATCAGAAAGTCCCCTTTGCCGCAGCCTATCTCTATGACATCCTTGCCGAACAGGCCGTGTTTTTCGACGAGTTTCGCGGCAAGCTGCCTCGCGTAATCCTGGAAGCTCGGCGAGAAGTGGAGCGAGTTTTCGTATTCCTCCGTGTATCCCATCACCCCAGGGTCGAAGGCTACGTTGTAGATATGGCCGCAGCATTCGCAGAACCCCAGTCTGATATCGCCGCGCCTTGTGCTCAAGGCGCTTTGGCGCGTCTGGCACAGGACATTGCAGTGGACAGGCTCCGCGTATATCTCGAAGAAGACATTGACGTCTCCGGAAGAGCAGACAGGGCATATTTTCAGGTTATTTTTCATTGCGCATTATACGGTCAGCAATTCAGCATGGACGCCCATGCCTGTAAGCTCTTTTTTGACCTCGTCCCTGTAGACCGGGTTCATGAGTATCACCGCGTCAGGCTGGTAATCGGCTGCTAATTGAGGCGAGATGATCTCATGGCCGGTACCGGCCATGAATGAGCCCTTCCTCAAGGGGTTGATGTCGACCACGTATCTTATCTCGTCGGTTATGCCAAGTGTTGTAAGGAACGCGACACCCTTCGAGCCGGAGCCCCACAGCAGGGTCCTGTAGCCGGTTTTGTTGAATTCGCGGAGCTTATGTCTCCAGAGAGATTGCTTCTGCTGAACGTTTTCGCTGAAATACCTGACAGCATTTTTGATATCTTCGGGTGCTTCCTCCTGAGTGTGCGTGGCCGTGATGATTTGATCAGTCGGCCTTGCCTCAAGCAAAAGATACTGGCTGCCGTAGGCGTGCCTTATGCCGAGGACCTCGAAGCCGTGCATTTTGAAGAGCCTTGCAAGGGACCCCGGGGTGAAGTAGGAGCAGTGCTCATAATATACGTCCCAGAAGGCGAGCTCACGGAGGATCCTGGTTACGTCAGGGACCTGGAAGAAGACGGTGGTCTGCCTGTCGCCGAGGGCCTTTCTCAAGGTAGAGATAAAAGCGCCTGTCGGCCCGATGTGCTCAAGCGTCATCTTGCAGACGACGAAATCGGCTTCGCAGGAGGAGTATTTATCCGAGTAGAAGTTCTTAACGAATGTAAGCCCGCCGCCTTCCTTTACGCGGCCGTCGTAGACCGGGTCGAAACCGGTGCCTGTAGAGCCGCCCATCTCGCAAAGGAGCGCGAGGAATTCCCCTTTACCGCAGCCTATCTCGAGTATGTGCTTGCCCCTCAAGTCATATCTTTCTATCAGGTCGGCGGCTAGCTCACGAGCGAACCTGTTGTAAGTGCCGGAGAAGGCCTGCGTCTCCTCGCACTTCTCGGAATAATCCTGGAGGGAAGGGTCGTATGACCTGTTCCAGATAAAGCCGCAGCGCCCGCAAAACCCCAGCCTTATGTCGCCTTTTGGATAATCCATGGCCGATTCTGTCGTTGGGAGCAGCAGCACCGTGTGGACAGGGGCGTCTTTGAATGTGTAGAACTCATCAACCGCCTCGTTGCCGCACCCGGGGCAGCCTCTCGCTGCACTCTCATCTATTGCTCTTTCCATTGCTATGCGGAGTGTCTTCATCCACGCTCCTTTCAGGCGATCTTCCATTCTGGGATCGGCACAATGAATTTTCCGCCCCTGGCCCTGTACTCGTCCTGTTGCCTTATTATTTCCTCGGCGAAGTTCCATGCCAGTATGAGCACGAAATCAGGCATCTGCTGCAGGAGCCTTTCAGTGCCGAAGATAGGGATATGCTTGCCAGGCATGTAAAGCCCATGCTTATGGGTGTTCCTGTCCACGACGAAATCGACCGTGTCCTTGCCTATGCCGATGTAGTTTATAAGGGTAGAGCCTTTGGCGGCCGCGCCGTACGCGGCGATATTCCTGCCCTGCTCCTTGAGGGCCTTAAGCATGTAGCGGAGCCCTTCCCTGATGTTCTTCACCTTTATCGCGAACTCGTTGTAGTAGGCAAAATCATCAACGCCATTGGCGCGTTCCTCTTCAAGTATCGTCTTGACGGTTACGTCCGGCTGATCCTTAAGCCCTATGTAGAGCCTGAGGGACCCTCCGTGTATCGGAAGCCGTTTTACTCCGTTAAGAAAAAGCCCGTGCTGCCTCAAGAGCCTGTCTACCGAGGTGGCGGAGAAATAACAGAGGTGCTCATGGTAGATGGTGTCGAATTCGCAATTGTCGATCAGGTCCCTGACGTAAGGCACCTCTATTACGGCAACGCCGTCCTCCTTGAGGAGTATCCTCAGGCCGTTCAGGAAGCCGCTTGAGTCAGAGACGTGCGCAAGCACGTTGTTGGCTATTATGACATCCGCCCGTTTTCCCGCCGAGCGGAGCTGCCTTGCCAGCGCGTAATTGAAGAAGCCGCATAGCGTTGGCACACCTCCGCTCTCGGCAGCCTCAGCAGGCCCCCTGGCAGGGTCGATACCGAGGCAGGGTATGTTCTTTTCAACGAAGTTCTTGAGGAGGTATCCGTCATTCGACGCTATCTCCACGGCGAAGCTCTTCTCATTCAGGTGGCGTGTCTCGATGAGGTCCATCACGTTTTCCCTCGAATGCCTCAGGAGCTCGTCGGAGAAGGATGAGTAATAGGGATAACGCCTGCAGAAAAGGACTTCTGGCGGCACTGTCTCGATTATCTGCAGGAGCGCGCAGTTTGTGCAGAAGGCGACCTCAAGGGGGTAGAGCGGCTCTGATCCGTTGATCTCTTCGCCTGAAAGCAGGGCGTCAGCCAGCGGCGTCTCCCCCAGGTCAAGCACCGTCTCAAGGCTCGTGCTCCCGCAGGACCTGCACTTGAATTCCTTGTTTTTCATCTTGCTTTCCTCCGCTTGATTCACCATTTTTTCCACGGCGCGTTGCCGCTCTCCCACAGCTTCTCGAGAAGCTTCCTGTCTCTGAGCGTATCCATGCACTGCCAGAATGATGAATGAGTATAGGCCATGAGCTGGCCGTCCCTGGCAAGCCCTTCCAGCGGCTCTTTTTCGAACTGGGTATCGTCCCCGGCGATGTAGTCGAAGACCTCAGGCTCGAGGACGAAAAAAGCGCCGTTTATCCACCCTTCAGAGGTCTGAGGCTTCTCGGAGAACTCGGTTACCATGTTGCCGTCGATCTCCAAATGTCCGAACCGGGCAGGGGGCCTCACAGCCGAGAGCGTCGCTATCTTCCCGTGGGAACGGTGAAACGCAATGAGCTCGTTCAGGTCGATGTCGGATACCCCGTCCCCCCAGGTCAGCATGAAGGTCCCGTTGCCGACCCACGGTTTGAGCATTTTTATCCTGCCGCCGGTCATCGTGTTCTGCCCTGTGTCGATCAGGTCTATCGTCCAGTCAGGGAGGTTGCCGTCCTTGATTATGACCTCCCCGGTCCCTGTCTTTACCGTCATGTTGCTATTAAGGGCGCAGTAGTCCTTGAGCCACCTCTTTATGTACTCGCCCTTGTACCCGAGGGCTATGGCGAATTCCTTGAAGCCGAAGACCGTGTAATACATCATGATGTGCCAGAGTATGGGGTGGTTGCCGACCTCGACCATCGGCTTCGGCTTTATCTCGGTCTCCTCAGCGAGCCTTGACCCCACGCCGCCGGCCAATATGGCTACTTTCATCTTTCCATCCTCCATTGGATTCAACACTTCTCTTTTGGTATCCACTCCGGCGCGAACGTAGTTCCGAGCTGGACAAAGCTGGTCGGCAGGTTCCAGTTGGCGCATGAGCTGTGATAGCAGTTGGCGCATCCTCTCGGCATGAGCTCCTCGTCGTTTACCGTGGCCCTCATCTGCTGCATCTCCTGAGAGTTCCATGCCTCTACTGGAGATGAGTATTCTCTTATGTCAAAGAGCTTGTCAGCAGAGGACTGGCACGGCCTCACGAAGCCGTCGCTTCCGATATAAAGGTCCCTCCAGGGGAAGGGGCAGGGCTTGTGCTTCAGGTTTCCCGCGTCTCCCTCGCCCTGTATTTCAGGGACCTTGAGATTTATATTTTTCTTGCTGGCGATCTCGCCAGCCGCGTTAAAATACTTCCTTATCATCTCCTGCTTGTTGAGTATTGATTCTCCCGCAAGTTCCTCGTTGAATATCGTCAGGTAGACGACCTTGACCTCCGGGATGCCTATTTCGCTGGCGAGCTCCACGAGCCTTGGAAGCTCGTGGATATTCCTGTTCATAGCGGTGAAACAAAAGTTGATGTACGGATAGTCAAGGCCGCGCCTTTTCTTTTCGGCCACAAGGTTTTTGACGGCTTCTACCTGGCGTACGAAGCTCCCGCCCTTTCTTATATAGTCGTTGGTCTCAGGGCTCGCCCCGTCAAGAGAAACGGCCATCAGGTCGAGATGGTGCTCGAATATGAGGTCCATTATCTTCGGCAGGGTGCTGCCGTTGGTGACAAAATATTTCCTGAGCTTCGGAAAGCCGTTCAGGTACCTGAGCACTTCGCCGAGCTTTGGGTGCATCGTCCCTTCTCCCCAGCCGTGGAGAGTAACCTCTTCTGTTTTGGTATAGAAGGGCTCGCAGTCCATTACCATCTTGACCGGAAGGTCGTTGGTCTTGAAGTCCGTTGCCTCCCTGCCGCACATGATGCACTGAAAATTGCACTTGTTCGTGAGCTCAAAGACGATGCGCCTCGGGCTTGACTGGATGATCGTCTTGCCTTCGTGGTATTCCTTGAGGTTGAGATCGCTGTTTGCCTGCTGTTCGCCGGTCAACGGTGTTTTGAAAAGGCGTTCTGTTTTCATTTGATCCTCGTTTAGGTGATTGAGGCGTTGTTGTCAGGGTTCGATCGTCTTTGCCTGCTTCATGCAGTATCTTCGCGTTACTATCCTTTTAGCCGTTCCAAGGACGGAGCGCGCCTTGTCCTTTACCGGCAGTTTCATCCAGTTCTTGAAAAGTGAGAAACCCTTTAGCCTTGGGGCCGGTACCCAAAGGAGCTTCATCGCCATGAGGCGGCCCCATATCGACATCCTTTTCCGGAGCAGGTTGCCCTGTGACTTTACAATGACGCCGGGGTCTATCCTCCTTAGCTTCAGGTATCCGGCCTCCATTGCTGAGGCTATTATTTTTCTCCCCAGCCCGGTCCTCGCTATCACGAGGGAAAGGCCCGGCTCTTCTGCCGCAGGCTCTCTGTGCCAGGGGTCGCCGCAGGATATGTCAGAGAACTCCCCTGTGCCGTCCGGGCAGAGATAGCACCGCATAGGCCTGTACTTCTGCAGAAAGCCCCAGGCCTCTTTGTACGTTAGCCTGGACTCATTTCCGTCCTGACGCACCGCCTGCCACATGCCGGGCCATCCCATGCCCCTGTATCTCAGGCTCTTGAGCTCTGCCGTCCGGATATTGAATCTTTCGAGGAGGTCTATGGTCCCGAGGGTCGATGGGGTACCGGCGCAGAATATTGATATCGCAAGCCCGGTTTTGGCATTAAGCGCAGGGTTTCGCTCCTGGGCCTTACGTAGCGCCGCCACGTCGCATGGCTTTCCTATGAACACTCCAGGGGAGGGTGCTTCCTCTATCGAGCGCAGTCCTTCGCAAGGGGATGAGGGCGAGTACCTCGACCCTGTCCTCGAAAGGAGATCCTCGCGCGCCCGGCTGAAATACGTCCTGTTCTTCCATGGGTTCCTTTCATCCACGGCGCCATGCAGAACGCCGCTCATGCCTGATTTTTCGACGCAAAAGAGGGCGAGGGCGGTGGCGGCCCCGCCCGATGAGCCTCTGTAGCGAATCTCAGGGTCGGCGGCGTGCCCCTCCCAGACCTCCAGTACCGGTCCCCAGCCTTTTCCCAGTTCCTTTATCGCCTCTTGATGCCACTTGCCGTGAGAGGAATCGGCTCCAGGGCAGACCTCCACGCATTCTCCGCAATTGCTGCAACCGGTATCTATCCGCGGCCTTATGCCGTCGTGGACGATATCGACAAGTTTTACTTTGCCTTCTTTGCAGGCGTATGCGCAGGCGCCGCATCCAAGGCAGAGCCGCCAGGAGGCTATATCCTCTACGTTTCTGAATCGCATTTTTGAAGTCGGCACGTGGGGCCTATGTTTGCTTTGATAGACGAGTTGATACGGTCATGCCTTGGGAAAGTACTTGAGCCCGAGCACTTTGAAGAGTTTTCTTTTGAGCCTTGCTCTCAAGCCGATGAAGTCATAAGGGTCGATGGAATATTCCTGGAGCTTCTGCGCGCTGCTCCGGAGCCTCCTTGTCCAATCCTCTTTTGTGCTTACGCCGTACTGAGAGGCTGAAAGGGGCATGGCCCTTCTAAGGTCTTCGTCTGTCTTTATGCCGGTGTGCTCTGCCCTGGGGTCGTCCATGTGCTCCTGGTACAGGACGGGATAGTACCAGCCTATGATGTAGCCCTTTGCAGCGGCCCTCATGCACCATGTGGTAAAGGTCTCCCTGGGCTTAATCAAGCCGATGTCGTCGATGACCTTGCGCTTCATGAGATAGCCGGAGCCTTCAAGCCAGCAGTTCCGAAGGAGCATATGCGGCCCGAAGGCCTGGATTTTTTTAGCGGCTATCGTTACGTTAAAGTCCTCGGGAGGGAACCTCCAGCAGCCGATAAGGCCCGCTTCCTGGATATCGCTGTGTGCCTTTTGAAGCTTCTCGACCCATCTCGCCGGCATGAGGCAGTCGTCGTCGACCTTGCTAAGGAGATCCGCGTCAGACGAGTTTTCCCAGAACCAGTTGGTAGGGCCTCGCAGCCTGTCGTTGGTCCTGTTGTAGATTATCTTCTCTATCGCATGATGTTCCTCGAAGCCTTTGAGCACGGCCAGGGTCTCATCCGTTGAGGCGTTGTCCCAGACGACTATTTTCCCGTTTGAAGGCATCGTCTCGCAAAGCCTGCCGAGAGAGAGCTTCGTGTAAGCTGGCCTGTTGTGCGTTATCATCAGCACTTTTATCTTCATATCCTTCCCTTCACAAGCTTGAACGCTTCGCTTATCTCCGGTACCTTCAGCACCTTTACAGCGATGAGCAGGTAGCTTGCAGCCCCTAAGGCGATAAGCACGGCAAGGGCTGATTCCATCTGAAGGTGGAAAGAGCTTGCGTTCAATACCCTGAAGCCCTGGAGGACCAGGACCATTACGGCGGAGCACGCGGCAGAAGGGGCAAGGGCCTTCATGAACTCAAACGCCCCGACGCCAATAAGCCTGTTCGCGAAGTACTGTCCTATGATGAATACGGGCACCGAGACTATTATATAGGCGAAGATAAGCCCAAATAGACCCCAGCGTATGCCGACCAGGAAGGCCATTATCACGAGGGCCGAGGTGAATAGCCCGACTTTAAGGGTCAAGTCAGGCCTCCCCTGCGAATTGTAGATTATCCCGCCGGTGGTGCCTATCGACTGGAGAGCCCCAACGACGCACAGGAGCTTCAAGGGGAGGACCGCCTGTGCCCACTGCGCGCCGTAGACTGAAAGTATGAACTCTTCGGATACCATGAAAAGGCCTGTCATCATCGGGAAGGTTATAAGTGATATCGTCCTTACCACTTTGAGGTACACAGCCCTGGTCCTGGCCATGTCGTCCTGAATGCTCGAGAAGACAGGATACAGGACTCTGCCAATGGACCACGATATCAGCTGCAACGGCTTGAGCATCAGGTTGTAGGCGACAGAGTAGAAGCCGAGCGTCTGCGTTCCAAGGTACTTGCCTATTATGAGGTTATCCAGATTCCTCGCGAAGTAGTTAAGGAAGTTGAAGGCCAGCAGGTTTGAGCTGAACCCGAAAAGGTCGTTGAAGCATTTTCTTACTATCCTGAACCTTGGACGCCATCGGACGATCTTCCAGATAAAAGGTGTAATGAGAGGCTGGGAGATTATCTTTCCAAGTACCATGCTCCATACACCGGCTCCTGAAAGGGCGAGTAAGACCGATATGGCCCCTGATAAGGCGTTGCCGGATAGTGTTACTATCGATAGTTTTTTAAACTCAAGTCTCTTTGCCAGGATGGTCGTGTGTATCGAGGTAAAAGGGCTTAATATGAAGCCAAGCGCTGATACATAGAGGATGCCCTTCAAGACCGGTTCATCGTAAAACGAGGCGACGAACGGAGCCGCCATGGCAAGCAGTAAGGCGATGCCCGCTCCTGCGATGAGACTCACGGAAAAAGAGGTAGAAAGGTAGTCGTCATCTATATTTTGCCTCTGGATTATGGCCGCCCCCATCCCGAGGTCCTGGAAGAGGGTGATTATGCCTGTAAAAACGGCTGATATCGCGACGATCCCGAAGTCCTCCGGCGCAAGGAGCCTCGCCAGTATAATCGTAACCGCGAAGGTCACGGCCTGAGAGGCGACATTGGAGGAGATCGACCAGAAGCTTCCGCTGATTATCTTCTGTTTGAGCTCTGTCTTGTTCACCTGGACGCCGCTGCCGGGGAGAAGACCTCCCTGTAATAATCTTTAAGGGTCACGGCGATATTCTCCCAGCTGAAAAGTTCTTTTACACGCTCGCGTCCAGCCTCAAAGAGGCGCGCCCTGAGCGCCGGGTCCGTTACCATGCGCTCTATCGCCGCCGCGAGCTGTATTGGGTCGCCCGGTTCTACGAGGAGCCCGGATACGCCGTCCTCGACTATCTCAGGGACGCCTCCCACCCTGGTCGCTATGACAGGGAGGCCGCAGGCCATAGCCTCGGCCACAGGCATACCGAAGGTTTCATAGTACGACGCGTTGATGAATATGCTCGACTCGGAGTATTTAGCAAGCATCTCGGAGTGGCTCACATGACCTGAAAAAAAGACCCTCTGAGCCTGTTCGGGGGCTATCATCGCCAGTATCCTTTCCTTATAGCTCCCTGGGTAAAAGGCGCCGAGAGACTTGAGCAGTACGCTATCTGACAGGTCGATCAGGAACTCCTTCGGTGTTATCCTCTCCTGGCCGACCAGATGCAACTCGAGTCCAGGTAGCCTTGGCGCGAGCATATTGAATGCATCTATCACGACGTGCAGGCCTTTTTCCGGTGTTATCCTGCCGACGCATATAAGTTTTGCTCCGCCGTCCTCTGCCATGACCTGGCTGAAACGGCCATAGTCAACCCCGTTGTGCAGCGTCTTGAATCTAGAGGAAAATTCAGGAAATGCCTGACTTGCCTTTTTTGTCAAGTAATCGCTGCAACAAACAACGAGGTCCGCGCGCTTGACCCTCTTTCCGATCTGTGTTCTGTCCAGCTGGGGGATCCATTCACTGTGAGTATGAAAAACGACTCTGGTATCAGGATTAAGCGCTTTTATAACCGGCAGGAACTGCGTGAAGTTATTTATATGCACGATCTCGAAGCCCTCTTTTCTTATGTCGAGGGCGAGCTGAAGCATGAAAAAAGGATAGTAGATGGCTGAATTGAAAAAAGGCTTTTTAATGCTGTATAAAGGCGCGAGCTTCCCGGTGAACCTGCGCAGAGTCATATCCGGCCATACAGAAAGCCTCCGTACCTTTATGCCGGGAGGGAAATCGGGAGAGCCGCCCTTGCTCGTGTATACCGTAATATCGAATTCTGTAGAGAGCCTCTTTGCAAGTTCCAGGATTATGATGCTTATCGAACTCTTGAAATGCGCGTCAAGCGGGTTGGTAACAAAAGCGAGTTTTGGTCTCATTACTCACCCGCGACCGAGGCCCATGCTCTCGAACAGATTAAGGACGGTCTCCTTGACATATGGCATCTCCCCTTTCAGTTTTTTTGCGATCTCGGCTCTTTCCTCGAATGCCTTGTCTACGACCCTCAGGACGCCGTCGGAATCGAGTGTGCACGGGTCTGCCACATAGCCCTCTACTCCTATGGATTCCATTACCCCGATGAACTTTCTGCTGTACGCAATCGGGACGGCAGGCACGCCCTGTGAGAGCGCGGCTATGCAGGCGTGCATCCTTGAGCCTATGAAGAAACCGCATTTGCCGATCATGTGCTTTATCTCGCCCTGGTCGTACTCGCCGGACAGTAGCGACAGCCTACCGCCGTAAGAGGCCTTAAGCTCTTCGTATACCGTTGCGCATGCCTCGGAATCGCTCTCCCTGTGACCGCCAAAGACGTGCGGGATGAGTATGATATTTGCGCGTTTTTTCATGATGAGGAAGTCTATTATCTCGCCTATCAACCGCTTGTAGTCTACCTTGAGGCCGAACATGTTATTCATGCTGTAGCCGCCTATGTAAAGCAGCCCGCTGACGTTCAGCCCAACCGTGCATGTTGCCTGCTCCGCGCCGTCAAGTTCCGTCCCTTCGACTGATATGCGTTCCGGCTTTACCGGGTCCACGACAAAGCCCATATCAAAGCAGAAACGCACCTTTTCGCTATCCCCTCGTAAACCGATAAGCGCACGGACATCGGTCAATCCGTCCCGGTCCCTCGAATAGGCCGCGAATGAGTTTTGCAGTATGAACTTCGCCACGGCCTTTGTAACGCCCATCTTGAACGGCCCGAAGGTCTGGGGGAGCTGAACAAGGGGCTTTCCCATGAGGATGACGAGTATCTGCGGGAGGCAGACATAGAAGAAGCGTCCGAACCCGTAGATGTCGCTGAAGCTATCCCCGCCAGCGATAGACGCCGCGACGTCAGCCGAATCAAGTTCCATCAAGGTGCTGTTGCCTGCTATCAGCTTCGCTCTAAGCCTCCTGAAAGGGATGACCCTCGCGGCAGCCGCAAGTACTATAAGGAGCGCGATATTGTTGGGCAGGAAGAGCTTTTTTGAGAATCGGATGTTGACCAGTTTTACAAGGATATCCCTGCCGTTGACTACGAGGTTATAAAATTCGCCTCTTTTGGCGTAATCAAGGATGGCGATATCGGCATCAGGGCGCCACTGCTTGACGCATTTTATGGCCCCGGCTGCGAGCGCGCCTACGCCCATGTTCCTGGTATTGAAAGACGCACCCAGGAGAAATACCTTGGGCTGATCTGATGGTTTTCTCATTAAATTGAAGGTGGTTTATGTTTTTTTCAGGTACTGAAGAGTTCTGATTTGGATGAGGTTGTTTTTTTATGTATAACTTGGCTTGCCGACTGGCGCCCTTGATATGAAGAGCCTGTGCCATATCTCGAAGTTTATCAACGGGAATATCATCCTGTTGTTGTCCTCCCTGCCGCTTAAGTGGGCTTCGACGATCTTCCTTACCACACCCTTGTCAAAAAGGCCGTGTGAGAGCGACCCGTCAGAGCAAAGGAGCTCTATCGTAAAATCCTTAAGTTCACCGCGTATCCAGCCTGATATGGGGGTAGGGAAGCCCTCTTTCTTACGATAGATTATCTCTTTAGGAAGGAGCCTTTCGAGCGCCTTTTTGAGTATATATTTTGTCACCAGGCGTTTTACCTTGAGCCTGGCCGGCACCTGGAACGCCAGTTCCACAAATGTGTAATCAAGGAAAGGGACCCTGGCCTCTATGGAAGTCGCCATCCCCATCTTGTCCTTTTTCATGAGGAGGTCATCCGGGAGCCAAACGTTCGTATCCAGCGTAAGGATCTTGTCTATGTTGTCCATGCCCTGTATGTCAGGCAGAAAACGTTCGAATATGTCGGAGAAGGTGTTTTTTAACCCGCTATGGTCATTAAGGAGGCCTTGCTTCATCTCCTCAGTGAATACCGTGTGCCAGGACATGTACCTGCCGCTGAAGTCCGGTATCGACATAGAGCGGTGGCCTTTTTTGAGGAGCGGAGCGCCGGGCAGCATATGTATCAGTCTTTTTAATATCGTATCCCTCATCAGCCCTGGCATCAGGAGGTAATACCCGGAGAGGACCTCGCCCCAGTGGCGGTTGTACCCGGCAAAGAGCTCATCCGAGCCTTCTCCTGTAAGGAGCACAGTCACCCCGTTCTCCTTTGCCAGCCTCGACACGAAATAAAGGGGTATGGAGGCGGGCTCGCCTATTGGCTCGTCCTGGTGCCAGATGGCCTTAGGCAGGAAGTCGAGGAACTTTTCGGCGGTGACTACGACCTCTCTGTAATTACTCTCAAAGTGCCTGGCCGCTTTTCTCGAATACCTGAACTCTGAGACGCTGTCATCGCCTGATGCGCTGTACCCGACTGTGAAAGAGGGAACGGGCTTGCCTGCAAGCTCGGTCATGAGCCCAAGTATGGCGCTGGAATCGAGCCCTCCGCTAAGGAGCGCTCCGACCGGCACGTCGCTCTGCATCCGTTTTTTTACAGACTCCTTCAACGCGGAGTAGATATGTCCGGCCAGGTCCTCCTCTTCGGCCTTGACCATGAACTTCGAGAGGGCCGTATCTTTCTTTAATCCCCAGTACCTTTCGACGCGCGCCTGCCCATTCCGTACGGTCATCATATGTCCTGGCTGTAGCTTCTGTATTCCGTCGAACATCGTCCTCGGCCCAGGCACGTAATGGAGCGTGAGAAAGTTGGATAGCGCCTGCATATCCACGCCCCTCGGGACTTCAGGGTCTTCGAGCAGGGACTTTATCTCGGAGGCGAATGAGATGGCCCTGCTGTCGATATGGTAGTAAAGTGGCTTTATGCCGAGCCTGTCTCGCACGAGAGTCAGCTCTCTTTTTTTCGTGTCCCATACCGCTATCGCGAACATCCCGTTGAACCGCGAGGCAAACTCCGCACCGTATTCCTCGTACGCGTGTACGATGACCTCGGTATCCGAGGAAGACCTGAAGGAGTGTCCTGCCTTCCTCAGCTCATCCCTAAGCTCGATATAGTTGTATATCTCGCCGTTAAAGACCACGGCCACGGTAGAGTCCTCGTTCATCATGGGCTGATGCCCCAGGGGCGAGAGGTCGAGTATGCTGAGCCTTCTATGCCCCAGTCCAAGCGGGCCGTCCAGAAAAGTGCCCCTGTCGTCAGGCCCCCTGTGCTCCATGATGTCTGTCATGGCGTCGATTCTGCCCTGTGAGGCAGGTGCTCCGTTAAAGTTCAGTTTTCCGCAGATACCGCACATTTTTTATACCCTGTCCTTTATGAGAAAAAGTCTTTTTAACTGGTTTGACCTCAGGTATTTGATGAAGTCGGCGTCGTCGATCCTTTCTCCGCTTGTTAAGATCGCCTTTAAATACCCGTATAGCATGCCGATGCCGTCGAGAGGGGACTTAATGGCGCATTTTATCGCCCTCACAAGCAGGAATACCGGATGATATCCCATGAAGTAAGAGCCGCGGCCCCGTTCCGCGCCTGACCTGAATGTCACTGCCGCCTTGTCCTCAGGCCTCAGGTGTATCACCCGGAGCCCGGCTACCGGCTCGGCGGTCCATCCCTTCATCCTGGCCTTTATCTCGTCTATGCCGTCCCAGCCCATTGCAGGGATAAGCCCGCCAATGTCGTCGAGGCACCTCTTCCTGTATATCTTGCAGGACCCGTGCGTATGCCTTTCGGCAGATCTTTCTTCTACAAGGCCACCGTTTACGCGTATATGCCTTATCCCGCTGGTTATGCCGAGGGCAGGGTTAAGGTACATTCGCTTGAGCGCCTTCTCGAAGAAATCCGGATCGAAGGACAGATCGCCGTCGAGCTTGACGATATACTCGAAGCTTGAATTGACGGCGGCTAGCCCGCGGTAGAAAAGCCCCACGATATGTCCGCCCCTTAACCTTTCCGTGCCGGGCAGCCTGATAAGCTTGATCCACGGGTTCCTAGCCGAATATTCCCGTATGATCTCCGGGGTCTGGTCGGTCGAACCGTCGTCTACTATTACCCACTCAACGGGCTTTATAGTCTGTGAGAGCATCGAATCCAGGGCCTCCCGGATATAGGATGCTTCGTTCCTGACAGGCGTGACCGCCACATAGCTCTCAGTGGCCATTTTTGCCTTCCTCGCATATAAGCCCGTTGACCGTATTGAGGTACCTTTGCGACATCACGGGCCAGGAGACGACCTCATACGCACCCGCGGCCTTTTCCGTGAAAGACCTTCTCTGCTCCGGGCTGGCGCAGAAAGCCTCTATCTGTTCAGCCAGGTCGACAGTGTCTCCGGCGGTGAAGTATTTGATGCTCTCCTCGTCAAATATCGACTTTATCGAATCGAGCCTTGAAGCCACAACAGGCATCCTCATGCAGACGTACTCGAATATCTTGGTTGAAAGCGCGAGGTTCATGAACGGGTCGTCAAGGTACGGGACGATCCCCATGTCAGATGTCCCGATGACCTCGCTTACTCGGTCGAGTGGAAGATAATCGCCAAGCTCCACGTGCCCGGAAAGCCCTTTTTCCCTAACGAGCGCTTCCAGCTCTTCCCTGTAAGACGGGTCGTACTTGCCGTATATGCTGAGCCTTGTCTCCGGGAACCTCGTTTTGAGCAATCCGACTGCCTCTATCGCGACGTGAAGGCCGAACCTCTTTGCCACTGTGCCGTGATAAAGTAGCGCCGGGCCGCGCTCTATCTTCCGCCAGGCGCGCGCGCGCGGCATTTTAAAAAGGCCGTTGTCCGCGGAGTTTAATACCAGTGTTATCTTCTTCGCCGGTATGCCTCGTTCTATAAGCCTTTGCCTGAACCCCGGGCTCGTGGTAAGGACGCTGTCGGCGAAGGCGCACGAGAGGCGCTCGGCCAGCTTAACGACAGGGAGCAGGACTTTCAGACGGTTTTGCCTCGTCTTTGACTCGAAGAGTTCTACCGTGAGGTCGTGCAGGTCCAGTATTACCGGGACCCCGGCGAGCCTGTGAAGCAGGCCAACGAACACAAGGTGGTCTGGCATGTTATGCGCCTGTACGAGACTGTACCTGTGGCGAAGCGACAGGGAAAGAAACCTTAAGAATGCCAGGACGGCGAAAAGGGTCGAAAGCAGGAAGTACTTGATTAGGTTCTCTTTGCGCTCCGTCCCCTGCATTACCCTGTGGGCGGTTATTCTGCCGTAGTTCTCGGTTCTTGGCTCGCCGGCCCTGCCGAGACAGACTACATCTACATCTATGCCAGCCCTGGCGAGGACCTCGGCTTCGCGCCGGACCCTCGGGTCAGCGGGGTAGTAAGAGAATACGGCCATGGCGACCCTTTGAGTACCGCTCCCCATCTTTAAGCCATCCTTGCCCGTGTAAAGAGCCATTTAAGGCATGCCGCGCTCCTTTTGGCCTTGTGCGCGGCAGCCTCCCTTCCGGATGGATCGAGTGTAAACTGGATCGCGGACCTCGCTATCCTCAGCGCCTGATGGAGAAAGACTATCGAGAGATAGGCGGACCGCTTGAGCGGTCCGCTGTGTTTTTTCCAATATTTCAAGTTGGCCTTTTGCATCTCGACATAGAATCTAACGGGGGCCAGGGCAGAGCTCGAGCCGCCGTAATGTATGGCCCTGGCTTCAGGGTAGAATACTGTCTCCCAGCCGGCGTTATGGAACCTCTTGCACCAGTCCATGTCCTCCGCGTAGAAGAAGAACCTCTCGTCCAGAAGCCCTACCTCGTCCATGACCTCTTTTCTTGCCATCATGAAGCAGCCGCTTATAGCCTCGACCTTTCTAATGGCGTCATGGGGCGGGTAATTCCATCCGTCAAGCCCTATCGCCGAGCAGAGTGCGCTTTTAAGCGACGGGAAGCTCCTGCATGTCCGCTGCAGGGTCATGTCAGGGTTGAAGACGAGCGGGCCGGCCAGGGCGACGAGCGGGGTTTCTTCCATGAAGAAAAAAAGGCGTTCCATGCATCCTTCGAGGACGATAACGTCAGAGTTTACCAGGCAGACGTATTTTCCCGTACTCTGCCTTATGCCTATGTTATTAGCCCTGGCGAACCCGAGGTTCTCCTTCTGGACCAGGAGCTTTACTTCAGGATAGAGTTCGCGGACCGCCTCGGCAGAGCCGTCCGTGGACGCGTTGTCGACCACTATGACCTCTGCCTCAAGCTCGCCGAGGCCGCACTCAAGCGACTTAAGGCACCTCAGCAGGTACTCCCTGGCGTTCCAGCTTACTATTATTATCGTGATATCTGCCATCAGGCCCGTGAGGTCCCTTCTGCGCCGATGGCTGATACAGGGGCAACCTGGGCGGCCAGGCGTTTTTCTTCTTCCGTAAGGCTCCTTACGGCCGCGAGCATCGCGAGGTTCATGTAAAGGATGACCTTTACCTGGTCGAAGTAAGATACTCCAAAGAATGCGACCACATGGACGAACAGGGATACTCCGAGCGCCCAGGCGACCTTGTCATGGCCGGGCTTTAAATATCCCGATTTTACGGCCCTTCCTGCCGACTGGAAGCAGTAGGCGAGTATCGCGATAAAGAGCGCCAGGGTAATCATGCCGCCGTCAACGGCGATCCGGATGAAGTGGTTTGTCACGTCGAAGAGGTAATATCCCCATGAAGCGGTAGACTGCACCCCGAGAAGCCACCATTCGCCGACCCTGTTGACGAACTGGTCGAATAGCCTGTATCTGTGAAATGCGGTCGATGCGCCGAATATCTTTACCTTGAGCATCAATGCCCATACCGGCGCCTTCATGACCATATGGAGGCCGAGCAGGGTAAAGACAAAGCCCCATCTTATGACCCGCATATGTTTCCTGTAGTGCCAGAGGAATATCCCGATCACACCCGCAAGGTAGGCGAGCGCCGGTCCGCTTGACGATGTGCTTATGGTGATGAGCGTCGCCGCCGCGATGCCAAAGTACATGAGGAGGCTTCTGCCGTTCAGATTTCTCGCGGCAACGAAGAGCGGCAGGAGGGAAGCGCTGAAAGAGCCTGCGGTTATCGGGTGCGAGAACGCACCCTGGCACCTGAGCTTGCCTTCCCTTACTATTGTGTACTCAGGCACTCCGCCGAAGATGGAGAAGAGGTTCCTGCCGGTCTGCCTTTCCACCAGCATCGCCAGCGCTACTGGAATGGCCGCGACGGCGAGCGTCTTCGCGACCCAGAGCACGTCGTCCATGGACCTGACGAGGAAACGGGTGAGGAAGTATACGCCTATGATATCGAAGGATGTACCGAGCCTGTTGACGAGAGCCCCGGAGGTCTGCCATAAAAGCGAGTAGACGACTACGCTGGAAAAAGTCCACAGGAGCATGAGCTTGTCTATCCTGTTAAGTTTCATCTCCTGGTGCTCTGACCTTATGATGACCCTGACCCAGCCGAGGAGGACGAGAATCCGCAGGATAAAGAAGTCCAGTGAGGCGATTATCACGCGCTGCTGTATGGGGATAAAGACTACCGCAAAGATGAGCGGCACAAGCGCAGCCCTCCTGGGAAGAAGCAGCATGAGAAAGCCTGAGGCAAGCGTAAAGGCAAGCGCCAGGGGATGTATGTCACCGTACTCTTGCATCATATCCCTTTCATGCGAGATACCTGTAGAAAAGCCTTCCAAGTATCCTGTTTGAAAAACCGGGTATGATCCTCAGGAACGCGCCTGCTATGCGGGCGGGATGGGCCCCCTCGTCCTTGAGCACTGCTTTTCTCTCGGGGCTCTGGATATAATATAACGGCGTGGCTGAAGCCCCCCATCTCGTTTTGAAATCCATGAGGCCCCTGTTCCCAATGTAGGTCCTGCCGAAGTCGAAAACCCCGTATCCTTCGTCTGAGGCCTTTTTGATAGCCGACCATAGCGCGAGCTGTCCCGCCCCGTCGCGAAAGTACCTCTCATCGGTAGCCCCGAACTTGTAGTAGACGGTATCCCTGAACCTGAGGCAGAGCGCTCCTGAAGCCGCGCGTCCACGCTTCCTGACCATTATGAGGAAGACCAGCCCGTACGGAGAAAGGGTATTCCACAGGTTTTTGAAGAAGGAGAAAGGCTGCACAGGAGCGCCCTGCCTCTTTCTTGTCATCACGTGAAGCCCGTAGAAATCCCTGAGGTCGTTGATCGACGTGCCTTCAAAGGCCTCGATTCCTGCCCTGAAGGCCTTTTTGATCTGCCGCTGGACGCAGTCCTTGTGAAAGGAGGCTATGAGCTTTTCGGTGTCGTTTGTGAGCTTGAGAGAGAAGTTTACGTAATTGTCATATGCTGAAAAGCCGCGGATGGGTTTCTTGACCGATGTCCTCAGCTCTATAGACCCATACGGGTTATCCTGCATGCGCGCGATCTGGTCCAGAAAGTTTTCCTCTTCATGCCCCTTGAAGACCGGGCCGCACACATCCGAGAAGGGGTAGGATACGAGCCTCGATCCGGAAAGGATGCCCTTGATGCTCGCCGCTGGCATTGCCGCTGAGATCTGCCCCTTTAGGATCATCAACAGGTAAAGGGGCTTTATCCCATACGTCAGCTCTATAGCCTTATGCCAGGCAGAGTGGTGATAGACGGTACTGCCATCGCATGAGGAGACGAAAGAGTCCCAGTTGACCGCGCCAATTTCCTCGATGGTGTATAAATGGATACGGCCGATGGTATCGGTCAAAAGTTCAGCATCCTTTTAAAGAAATCGGCTACATTTATCGAGTCAACGTCAGACGAGATCGCGAATGCGCACTGAGCGCCGTAGGGCCATCTCCATAGGCGCAGGAGAGGGTAGGGCGCTTTCTCGACCATCTCAAGGAGCGGCCGTCTGTCGTTATCTCCGAACCTCTGGTAGCCGTCGATCAAGAGGGCTTCTTTATGTGGTTCTTCCTCAACGGTTACGATAAAGCCCTCTTCCGAGAGGAATCGTCTTACATCCGGCGAACAACTGTTGGACAGTTGTATCGTGTGTTTTTTCCAGTCGTCCGTCTCAAAGCATGAATATCCGTCTCTCATCGACATGTCAGCAACCGAGTAGATCCCGCATATCGACCTGTCATCATGCTGCCTCTCAGTGCGCTTCATGAGCACCGCTGATTCAGGAGGCGCGGTGAGTCTCAGCCACGCCCTGCCGTTTGTGTTTTCGATCTCCCAGGCTGACGACTGCCTCCGTTCCCACCAGGCGGTTATCTCACCCAGCGTGGCAAACCATACCTTCGGAGACTTCTCCCTGGCCTGCTCTGCGAGGACCTTTATCGTCCTTTCGAAGTACCTGAACCTTTCTGGGTGGAATAAAAGGTGGAAGAGCTCGCCTCTGGAGTAGATCTTCTCGAAGATAGAGCTCCATACCCCGGTTATGGCCGAGCTCTCCTTTACACGGTATCTCTCGAAGAGCATCTCGTCGTCTGGCGCTGTTATGGGGATATCGATGAGCTTGCCGGCCTGTGACGGCAGCGAGATCGCGACCTCATGGCTCGATGTATTGTAGAGGAGCCCGAGCTTTTTCATGTGCCGGTTATAGCTGGCCTTGGGATTTACGCCCTCGTCCCAGAGTATCAAGTTGTTGCTTGTCCAGAGAAAGCGGCTTTTCCCCAGGGCCGCCATCGTGTCCCCGTTGTAGCTCAGGTACGGGCACCGAAACCCGTTGACAGGCAGGCGCGCTTTCTCGAAAGCCGCGTAGCTTTTCTCCACCAGGTCGCATTGTTCCTCGAGTCTTTTGAGTTTCATGTTGGTGTGTACGTAGCCGTGGGCGGCGAATTCATGGCCGAGGTCCCGGAACCTTTCAAAAAAGCTGTGATGGCTTTCAAGCAGGTCCCCGGTTACGCAGAAGGTGACCCTAACGCCAATCGGGCCGAGCCCTTTTTCAAGCGCTTCCATCATCTCGGTGAACCTCTGCCTTCCGAAAGAGTATCTTAACAAGACCTGAAGCGTGCGCTCGATGGAATGAAAAAGGCCCTTGGTCTCGATGACGTGACTTAGAAAGCCTATCGACAAAAGACGCCCCCGGTGTGGTCGACTATGAGCTTTGCGACCCTTTGCTGCTGTTCATACTTAATGCCCGGGTACATGGGGAGCGAGAGTATCTCTGCGGCGACGCGTTCCGTAACCGGGAGGTCGCCTGTTGTCAATCCAAGGTGCCGGTACGCGTTCTGAAGGTGAAGCGGAACAGGGTAGTGAAGCCCGGTCGAGACCCCCGCGTCTGAAAGGCGCCTCTGCAGCCCGTCCCGGTCCTTGACCCTTATGACGTAGAGGTGGTAGACGGGGCGGCTCCCCGGGTGCTCTGCGGGGAGCACGACCTTATCGGTTGCGAGGAGTTCTGAATATACGTGAGCGCGCTCCCTTCGCATCTCATTCCAGGCCGGGAGGCGGCGGAGCTTGACGTCGAGGAACCCGGCCTGTATCGCGTCCAGCCTGCTGTTGTATCCTTCGACTTCGTGGTGATACTTCTTCGATTGGCCGTGGTCGCGTAGCATCTTTATCAACTGGTCTGCTTCCCGGTCGTTTGTGGTGACCGCGCCTGCCTCACCGCACGCCCCGAGGTTCTTGCCCGGATAAAAGCTGAAAGCCGCGGCAGCGCCTATTGAGCCTGCAGTCCTCCATCTGTTCTCGGCCTTTGAGAAATACGCCGCCCCGTGCGCCTGGCAGGCGTCTTCTATCACAGTAAGCCGGTATTTGCGGGCGGCTTCATTGATGGCGTCCATATCGCATACCTGTCCGTAAAGGTGGACTGGGACTACCGCGGTAACGGTGCTCCCGGTCTTGCGGTCAACCGGCCTTCCGTCCTGAGAGATATCACAGCAGGACTCGATGTACTCGCACAGGCTTGCCGGGTCCATGTTGAATGTAGCCTCGTCTATGTCTACGAAGGCAGGTCTTGCGCCTGCCTGTGTTATCGCCTCGACTGTAGCTATGAACGTATTGGCGACGGTAACGACGGTCTCTCCGCGTTTTATCCCGGCTGCCATAAGCGCGAGCCGCAGCGCGTCTGTGCCGCTTGAGACACCCGCGCAAAATGAGGCCCCGCAGTAGGCCGCGAAGTTCCCTTCGAAGTCCTCTACAGCCTGTCCTCCTATGAACCTTGCGCCTCGGAGCGCCTCCCTGAAAACAGATACCAGCTCCTCCTCCAATTCGATGTGAGGGGAGGTGAGGTCTACAAATGGCGTTGAAAGCAGCGCCTCTGGTTTATTCATCTTTCATGCTCCTCAGTATTTTTGCGGGGTTCCCGGCAACTATCGTGTCAGGCGGGACATCACGCGTTACAATGCTGCCGGCGCCCACTATGGCGTTCTCGCCGATAGTGACCTTGCTTAAGATGGTCGCTCCAGAACCGATAGACGCGCCTGTTTTTACGAGCGTAGTCTCGACCCGCCAGTCCGCTTCGTTCTGGAGCCTGCCGTCCGCGGCCGTCGCCCTCGGGTAGGCGTCGTTTATGAATGTCACGTTGTGTCCTATGAAGACGTTGTCCTCCAGTTTCACGCCCTCGCATATGAATGAATGGCTCGATATCTTGCAGTTTTTGCCTATGGTCGCGTTCTTCTGTATCTCTACGAACGCCCCGATCTTAGTGTTCTCGCCTATGGTGCAGCCGTAGAGATTTATAAATCCGCTTAGCTTGACTCCAGCTCCGAGCCGGACGTCATGGGCGATCCTGTTGAAGTCTGTCGATGTCTCGCTTTTTACCGTCATAGCGCCACCATCCTCCCGTTGTTCCTGAGGGATTCGTCGCACGCCTCAAGCATCCGCACTACCCTGAGGCCTGCCAGGCCGTCGTTGAAGGGACGCTCGTTGTTCCTGACGCAGTCTATGAAGTAATCTGTCTCGAGTTTGAGCGCCTCGCTCTGGTCTACTTTCGGCGCCCACATGTCCCCTGACCGGTAGCTGACGAGAAGATCGTATATGCCTTCCTTCGAGGTCACTTGCACCCCCCTGTCGTAGACCTTTATCTTCTCGTCGGCGTCCATGTCGTTCCAGACGAGCATCTTCTTCTCTCCGCCGATGAGCGTCGTTCTGAGCTTTACCGGCGAGAGCCAGTTCACGTTGAAGTGCGCTATGACGTTGTTCGGGAAGTAGACCATTATGTAGGCGATATCCTCTTTCGAGTTGATGTGGGCCTTGCCGCTCGCGCCAATGCCTATCGGCTTTTCTTTCACCAGGTAGTCCATTATCGACAGGTCGTGTGGCGCGAGGTCCCATATTACGTTTACGTCATGCTGAAAGAGGCCCAGGTTCACACGGGTCGAATCGTAGTAATAGAGCTCGCCAAGGACCCCGTCATCTATGATCTCCCGTATCTTCTTTACCGCGCTGGTGAAGAGGAAGGTGTGATCGACCATTATCTTGAGGTTCTTCTTCTCGGCTATCTCAATCAGTTCCTCCGCCTGCGCCGCCGTCGCGGTGAAGGGCTTCTCGACGAAGACGTGCTTGCCGTTCAGGAGCGCCTCCCTTGCAAGTTCATAGTGGGTGCTTACAGGCGTGATGACGGTCACTATATCTATCTCAGGGGAGGTTACGATCTCGCGGCTTTCAGAGGTCGTTTTTATATTCGGGCAGTTCCTTTTCGCGCGCTGCAGGGCGGCAGGGTTCTTGTCGCATATCGCCACAACTGCCGCTCCTTCAGCGGAATTAAAGTTCCTTACGATGTTCGGCCCCCAGTAGCCATAGCCGATAACGCCTATCCTGATCATTATTGGTTGCCCCCTTTGACTCAGTAGGCGCCCTTGCTCGATATCATCGAGAAAGGCGTGAGGAGGATTATCTTGAGATCCAGCCATAGAGACCATCGTTCGATGTACTTGAGGTCGAGCCTTACCATGTCGTTATACGTGGTCATGCTCCTTCCAGTAACCTGCCAGAGCCCCGTTATGCCCGGTTTCGCCTCGACGACCCTCCGCCAGTGCCACAGCCCGTAGTTTTCCAGCTCATATGGGATGGGTGGCCTTGGGCCGACAAGGGACATGTCGCCCTTCAGCACGTTAATGAACTGAGGTAGCTCGTCGAGGCTTGTCCTCCTCAGGAACCTGCCTATAGCCGTCACGCGGGGGTCGTCCTTTATCTTGTAGACCCTTGCCTGGCCGTTGCCGCCAGAGTAGGCACTGTCCTCTGTTATGAGCTTTTTGACGTATTCAGCGTGCATCTTGTCGTCAACGCCCTGGCGCATAGACCTGAACTTGAAAAAAGTGAAGAGTCTTCCGTACTCTCCGATCCTCTGCTGCTTATAAAAGACCGGCCCCCTCGATGTGAGCTTTATGAGCAGCGGCAACGCGATGAAAAAAGGCAGGAAAACCAGTATGCCGAAGATGCTGCCAATGATGTCCAGGGCCCGTTTCGCGATCAGCTTCTTTTTCTTCTCCGTGTCCCTGCGCGCAAGGTCGGGGTAGAGCTTGAAATCGACAGGTATGCCGCTTCCTGGACCTGTTCCCTCCGGGAAAATATGGAAAGAGAGCTTGAGTTCAGCTGCCACGTTCCCGAGAGCGTCTTCCGCGAGGAGGCACCGTGTTACCTTTTCCCTTAAGGGCTCTATGCCGGAGGCGCCGGTCTCGGAGAATATGACGCCTACCACATGGTTGTGCCTGTACCATCCCTTTATGTCTGTCTCCCGTGTTATATCGCTTACCTTGCGCGAGACGATGGCGACAGTCTGGGGCGAATCCGGTCTTCCAAGGATGTTTTCAAGGTCGACGAGCATCATGAGGAATGGTCTGCCGGAACGCTCTGCCCTCCTGCGCTCAAGGTAGACCATCTCGTTAAAGTAATCCTCTACGTACAGCCCGGAATCCGGCTCCCTCAGAAAGTCCGAGCATTTGAAGTGGAAGATATTGCTTCTTATGTATCGTTCAGTACTCTTCAGGAGTTTTTTCATTTTGGGTACCCGGGCAGGCTACCGCCGTTGAGGCGCCGGTTGCCCCCCCTTTTAAATTTTTCATCTCGGTTAAAGGTTGATACGTATGACTACTCTCAGCAGGCTGTTATCATGCACCTGTCGATCACGACCCTGACATTTATCGATTTCAGCAGAATGCTTACACGTTCCATGCCTGTCATCTCGCGTTCGAATATCGCTGGAAGTCCCTCGAAGGGGCCCCCATTGACCACTAGCTCCTGGCCGGGGGAAAAAACCTTTCTGATCGTAATAACGCCGTCCTCTATCCTGCCTCTTATCGATTTGACTACGTCATCGTTTATCTCTGCCGGGCCGTTCTCGTTCCTCAAGACCCATTTGACGCCCCTTGTGTATTTAACAAGGTGGTACTCGCGCATCTTGTCGAACCTGGCGAATATATAGCAGGGGAACAGTGGCGAGATGACCTCCGCGGCCTTGTTCCTTTGATATCTGCGCTCCACTATCTTGGGGTTAAGCACCTCGAACCCTGCATTCGTAAGCAGTGTATCGACGTTGTCCTCGTATTTCGGTTTAGTATAGACCAGATACCAGCTCAGCATTGTTTTCCTCCGTTCATCGGAAAAACACTACCCCTGTCCATTCCGTAAACGCGGAACGGCCTTTGTCCGGCCTGTTTGAGGCCTTTATGTCGCGGGATGGCATGGAGGATAATGTTTCCACGGGTTCCACGCCTGATTGATCAGCTTGAGCGAGCTCTTATGAAGATGGTATTCGCTCCTTCCGGCGAACAGCCGGTCTTTGATGAAGTTCCCAGGTCCCCGTAAACGGCTTGCAGACAGGCTTGGGAAGGTCAGTAGTAGTATTTTTTCATGTGAACGTCATCCGCTCCGTTCAGCACCACTCCGACAAGGTTTTTAAGAGGCAAGGCGCCTACCGCTTTTTTTACGAGGTCTTTCGGTGTGCTGCCAGCCCTGACCACAAGCAGAAGCCCGTCTACCATGCGTGACAGGATGTTCATGTCAACGAGCGGGAGTATCGGCGGAGCGTCTATTATTATGTAGTCGAAGTGCGCCTTTACGTTGTCCAGCACGCTCCTCATGCTCTGGGAATCGAGCAGGACCGATGAGTTCTTCGCGCTTGCCCTCGCCGGCAGGAAATAGAGGTTCGTGTCGTCAAGCCTGTTAATGGCTGACCGTAGGTCCGCGTCCCCATTTATGACGTCTATGAGGCCGTTCAGCCGCCCCATGTTCAGGTAGCCCGACGATATGGCGGGGCACCTGAGGTCGTTCTCCATCAGCAGGACCTTCTTCCCGAATTCCGTCGCCATCAGGTACGCGAGGTTGATGGCCGTTGTCGTCTTTCCCTCTCCCTTGATGGCGCTGGTTATGGCTATCGTCTTATATGAATTCTTGAGGCTCAGCTGTTCAAGCCTCGTGTACAGTATCCTGTACCTCTCGGCGACCATCGGTTCCTTGCTTTCTACCACGGCAAGCGGCTGCTTAAGGCTTAGCTTGTCGCTGAACGCGCCTGCCTCGTTGTATTCGTCGTAGATGTCTTTCGATGAGGCCATCTCAACGCTCCATTCAGCTGACGGGGGAGGGGAGGTGACCATGCCGCCGATGAACTCGTCATAGGCCTTCCTTTTGACGGGGTCCATGAGGGTCTCATATATGTCATCAAGCTGCCGGAGCTTCTCCTCGCGCTCCTCCTGCGAGTAGAGCGAGTAAAGTGCCATCGAGTCGCCACTGTAAAGGCCCTTGGCCTTCCTGTAAGCCTCCTCGATCAGCTCTCCAGAGGCAGTAGCCGGTATTTCCAGTAGCTCGTAATGTGTCTTCTCTTCCTTATGCCTCATGGAGCACCCTTAGATTTGGAAGGTTATCTGCTGTGATACCCTGCTCTTATCCAGAAGCCGCGCGAGGCAGGCTTCCAACGACCTGGCGGCGGCTGAGTTATGGAAGTGCACCATGAGCGGGCGTCTGCTCCTGACCGACTCTCCAACGCATTCTTCGTAGCCGAGTGCGCCAATGTAATCGATGCGGACGCCGAAATAATCCGAGCAGGCCTTTTCTATCGAGGCGCCGATCTCGCTGTCGCCTCCGTTCTTGGCCTGGTTCATTATCATGGATATGCTTGTGTTCCTGAGGTCCTCCCTGAGCATCCTGCCCTGGTTGAAGTCGGCCATTATCAGCTGCTCTGTTATGTCTGATACCGTCTTCACGCGCTGCGACCACTTGTCGCTGAAGATCTTCTGAAGCAGCCCCTTCAAGACCTCGTCAGGCTGTGAATCGGCTATCGTCTTTATCTTCCGGAGGAAGAGGCACTTCAGGAACCTGTAGTTGTTCTCTATGGTCGTCGGCTCCGGTGTGGCTATTATTATCCCCTGGTTTGACATCAGGAACATGTCGAGGATGTTCGCGGAGGTCCCCGGTCCGATATCAAGGATGGCGAAATCGTATTCCACCTTCTTGAGAGCCTGCCTGAGCCTCGCGACCTGGGTCGATTTGACATCAGCCACGTCGAGAGAGTCCTTCGCGCCGCTTATGAGGTCCAGGTTGGGGAAAGGCGTCCTGGATACGAGAGATCCGAGGTCGGATATCTCGTTTTTGAGGAAGCTGGAAAGAGATCCCTTGCCCCCTTCGACACCTAAAAATGTGTGAAGGTTGGCGGCGCCCAGGTCCGCGTCCAGAAGCAGTACCTTTTTGCCCTGCTTCGACAGGGCGATCGCCATATTGGAAGCGAAAAGGCTCTTGCCCACGCCGCCCTTGCCGCCGCCCACAGCCCATACCTGCGTGCCGAAAAGCGATGTGACGGCTACCGGCCGCGGCCTTGCCTCAGGCGCTTGTTCATTGCTCTGGGGCATTTTTTCGCCGTTGATCATCTTTTTGAACCAGTCGAAGTTAAGCACTTGCGGTCCTTCCTTTTACGACCTTGAGCTCAGGCTTTGTCTTGCCAGCGTCCGGCAGGAAAAGAGGGATGCTGGAAAGCACCGGTATATCGATGGTCCCTTCGAAGTCTTCAGGCTTCCTGAACGCCGGGTTTAGGAACTCGAAGAGAAATACGAGGCCTGTGCCGAAGGCTCCGCCGCCAAGCAGTCCTAACGCGCTCACGAGCGGCTTGTTCGGATAATCCGGGCTGTCCGGCAGGTTCGCCGGGTCAACGACCCTGAACCTCGCGCCCTTCTGCCTCTTCTCAAGGTTCTCGGCGAGCCTTGCGTTCATCTTTTTGCCCAGCAGCCCCTGGTAGTTATCAAGCGATATCTGGTAGTCTCTCATAAGGTCGGACTGCTGCTGCTCTACATTGGGAGTAAGTTCAACTTTCCTCTGGTAGTCGGCCATATTACGCAGTATCTCGTTGTCACGCTGCCTGAGCGTCGATATCTGGGACTTTACCGACATGAGCTCGGCGTAGGCCGGGTTCATCACGTCCAGAGAGTTTTTCCTGCGTTCTTTATCCGAGCCGCCAGCATTTTCATCGAGCCGCGCCTCAAGGTCTTTTATCCTCTTCTTAAGGATTATGACGTCAGGATACGTCTCCTTGAACATGGAAAGGAGCATTGCGAGCTCCCCCTTCGCGCTCTCCAGCTCGGTTGCAAGTCCGCCTCTCATCGATGAGGAAGAGGCTGGGATGGGGCCATAGCTTAGCTGCTCTTCAAGGACGTTTCTCCTGTCCTCGTTAAGTTTCAGGTTCGTCGTCACGTTCTGAAGCTCAAGCTGCAGCCTGTCGAGCGTGCGCAGGTTCGCCTCAAGCTGCTCCGGGAGCGCGCCCATATGCGCCTGCTTGAACTCCTTTATGCTCTGCTCCTGCTTTTCGAGCGCCTCTTGAGCGCTGTCAAGCTCGCTCGTGATGAACTCCGACGTGCCTTCGGCGTACTGCTCCCTTACCCTCAGGTTCTCCTCTATGAAAAGAGAGGCGAGCGTGTTCGTGACCTCCATGGTCGTCTGCGGGTCGCTCCCCAGGTACGTTATGCTGAAGGCGTTGCCGCCTGAGCCCTGCCCCTTCTTGCCGCCGGCCTCGCCTATTACCGTGAACTGGATGTCTTGGCGCATCTGCTCTATCGTGTCTTCCGGGGTGCTGTAGTCGATATCGTTCCCGGTGATGTAGGCCAGCGCCCTGTCAAGCCTGCTCGGCCCCTGGTCTTCGTAGAGCTTGTATTCCTTTATTATCTGGTCGAGCTTCGTCCTGCTGAGTATCTGCTGGCTTATGACGTTAAGGCGCTGGCTGAATGGCGTCCTGTCCGTTGGCGTGACGTATTCCTCCGGGATCTGCTGCTCCTCGACGACTATCAGGGTGCTCGAGCTGTACTTCTCAGGTATCTCGAAGCTGAGCATCAACCCCACGACGGTCCCGGCCGCGAGCGGTGCCAGGAAAAGCCACTTTCTGTAGATGAATACCGACAGCTGGTCAAATATGGTTTTTTTGGGCTCTTCCATGTCGTTCAGAACCTCCACTCTCCGCCTGTTAGCGTTAAGTTGACGAATATTTTACTCCGTGTAAGCCCGGTCCCGAGGTCGTCGCCAGGCCATTGCTGGTATTGGGAGATGCCTGTGCCCAATATCAGCCACTTGTACGGCTGCCAGTTCCCTGAGACCTCGGCGATATACGAGTTCAGGTCAACCGCGCCTTCGGGCTCCGACTGGCGCTTCGCAACCCCGGTGTAAAGCGAGGCGAATACGTTCCTGGCGAGGGTAAAGTCCCAGATAAAGGTCACAGCGTCGCTTGTTATCAGCCTGTCGGTGAGGCCGGTGGGGTTTGTCAGGTCTCTTTCGTACGCAAGCGACATCACCGAGTCCTTGAGGGTTTTCTTTATCCCCGCGTTAGCCGTGACGAAAAGCTCGTCGCTTCCGTCGAGCCCTTTCGCGTAGGAGACCCCGCCGCCGAGGTCCAGGTTGAGTGTTGCTGAAACCGCTTCCGCGATTCCAGCGCTTACCCCGTGTGTCTGCACAACGTTGCTTCCGTCAGATTCGAAATCGTAGTTTGTGTAAGAGTAAGAAAACCTTGCCGTCCCGCTCCGGCTGTAAGCGTATTTCCCGGTGAGTGTTGCCGAGTCAGAACGGCTGTCCACAAAGGCCGGGTCGTCGAATCTCTGAACATAGTCCCTTAGTGTCAGCAATACCTCTGTATTCCTGGTGGTCTGCCTTCCTATATTCACAAAGGCGTTGTTCGTAAGCATGTTCGTCCTTGTCAGGAGCACGCCCTGTTCGAAACCTAACGCCCTCAAGGAATCCTGCGTGTAGTTGAAGTTGTCTCCAGCCCCGAATTTCCATCTGCTCGTAAGGCTTGTGTCAAAAGCGATCCCGGCGCTGTGCGCGATGTTGTTAAGTTCGCTGTTGTTGGTATGGTAATCGGCAACCAGGCTGTAGTAGCCTCTAATATCGTAGCGGGCCCTGTCCCTCGCGAACTCGAACCTGGGTATGACCGACGCTACGAAGTCGCTTCTGTCAGATGTGCCTGACTCTGCCAGCCTGGCGTTAGAGTCGTACCTCAGGTCAAGCGTCACGGAAGGTACGACCGTGTTTGACTGTGCGTACGCGGCGCCTGGTATCGCGAGCAGGACCGCTGCCAGCAGAGCGACTATCCTTGGTCTAGCGCACAAAGAGGGTGTCTCCGGGCTTTAGTACGACGTTTTTGTCCCTCTTTTCGTCTTCGTCAACTATATCGCTGAAGCGAATCTTGATCTTCTCGGTCTCCTCGCCCAGGTTTTCCCTGACGAGGACTATGCTATTGGATGCGAATTGGCTTAAGCCGCCGGCCATCGCTATGGCCTGCAGCAGCGTCGTCCTTCTCGATACCATGTAAGTGCCAGGGTTCAAGACCTCGCCGAGCACGAATATCTTGTAGCTCCTGACGTCCTGGACGATAACCGACGTGATGGCGGTCTCCTGGTAGGCCTTGAGCCGGTTGTTTATCTCCTCCCGCAGCTGTATCGGCGTAAGCCCGGATGCCTTTACGTCGCCGATGAGCGGAAGCGTGATCATCCCGTCCGGCCGCACCTGTACTGTCTTGGAGATCTCCGGGTTCTTCCATACCGATATCTCAAGGACATCCTCTATGCCGATGAGATAATCCGGGTCCTGCGCTGTCCCTTTATCCTGTTCCTGCTTCTCCTGGCTTGCGGCCTTCTTCGAAGACTGGGCTTTCTTTTCAGCGGCCACAGCCCCTGTTGGGGTAGAAGCCATGAAAAACGCCGTCAGCAGTATGAAAAGCGCCGGTAGAAAAAAGATTTTTTTCATTTGCTCTGTCATTTCAAGAAGACCTCCAATAGGGGGCGCGGCCCCCGCTCTTTAGAGGAGCTTAAGCCCCGCTGAGACGACCGACCCGGAAACCCGTCTTGCCCAGACGGTCCTGGCTTGCCAACCCATCATCAGCTCCTCGATGTTTACGTCCAGAAGCGTGTCTTTTTCGATCGTAGTTCCTTTTAATAATATCCCCGCCCCATCGTAAGTGAGATCAGTCGTCCTGGCCGTGAAGATCGTGCCGCTTACCGACAACTTCATTACAAACTCCATTTTTGCGCGCCTCGAGCGCCTGCGCTCGGTGAAGAATACCCCGCAGTGCGGACAGCGCGCCCGCTCTGTTCCTATCTGTACGTAAAAGGCCTTGCTGCATTCCGGGCATATTCTGATCATTCGCGCTTGCCTGATAAATTTATTGACTTGCCGATGTCAATTGTTTTTCCAATGCGCCCTACAAAAATAAGGATAGCCGACGCTTTCGGCAATACAATCCATCGAAAGAATAAAAAAGGGTATTAAAAGGATTACTACCAGCGGAATAGGTGTTTGGTTGTGTGAGTGGGATTAATACCGTTGTGACAGGTCAGCGGATGACCTGGTTGAGCTCGAAGATAGGCAGGAGCATGGCAAGCACTATGAAGCCTACGACCACGCCCATGATAAGGATCAGGGATGGCTCCAGGAGGTTAAGGCTCTTTTTGATGCCGTTTTCAAACTCGGAATCATACGAGTCGGCGGCCTTAAGCAGCATCTCGTCGAGCGCGCCGCTTCTTTCCCCGACGCTTATCATGTGCACCGCGAATGGTGGAAGTACGCTTGAGTTCCTGAGGCTCATCGATAACGGCGTCCCTCCTGCGCAGTCCTGTACGGCAGACGAGAGCATGTTTTTGAAGACAAGGCTGCCGGTGACCTCTTTGGTCAGCTCCAGCGCCGTCAATAGCTGCACGCCGCCCTTTAAAAGGCTCCCGAGGGTGCGCGTCATGGTCGCTACCTGGAAGCTCATCACGATAGGGCCGAACCATGGAAGTTTCAACGCAAGGCGGTCAATATACTCCATGCCGCGACCCCGCTTTAGTTCCCGGGCCGCTATCCACACGGCTCCGGCCGTTCCGGCCAGGAGGATATGCCAGTACTTCGCGGCCATGCCGGTCGTCCACAGGAGTACAACGGTTATGAAGGGAAGCGGGGTCCCTGTTTCCTCGAATATCCGGGCTATTTTAGGTATGACGAATATAAAGAGGAAGCCGAGGACGGTTATGCCGACAATGGTCATGAGCGCGGGGTAGGTGAGGGCGGCCTTTACCTCCGCGGCTATCCTGGCTCTCTTCTCCAGGTAATCGGCAAGCCTCGGGAGCACTGTGTCGAGCGAGCCGCTCGCTTCAGCCGATACGATGAGCCCCCTGAAAAGAGGTGTAAAGATATCCGGGTGCTCCTCGAGCGCCTTGGCGAATGAGCTTCCGCCGGATATCGATTCCTTAAGGCTCTGTATCACGGCGCGTAATTTCTGGGTGGAGGCTGTATCAGCGAGAACGGAAAGAGATTCTGAAAGGTTTGTTCCGGAGGCAAGCAGTGTTGCCAGCTGCCTGGTGAAGGCCGCCAGCTCTGTTGCCTTCACACGATGGCCCCAACTTCCTTCTGCCCTGGCCTGTTTTACCTCTGTCGGGTAAAGGCCGGTATTTTTAAGCTCCTGGACAGCCTCTCTCGGGCCGGCGGCGTTTATGGTGCCGGCAACCGGCGAGCCGCCCCTGTTATACGCCCTGTAGCTGAAAGTCGGCATCGGCTCTTAATCCCCGTCGTCCCTCGTTACCCTCAGCACCTCCGCGAGGCTCGTAAGCCCCATGGCTGCCTTGGTAAGGCCGTCCTCCATCATCGTCTTCATGCCTTTCGAGACGGCGTGCCTCTTCATGGTGTCAGCGTCCTGGTTCTTGAGTATCATCGGCCTCATCTCAGGGCCCGGGACCAGGAATTCGAATATCCCGGCCCTGCCGAAGTAGCCTGTGCCAGAGCACCTTTCGCACCCGGCGGCCGCATATAGCTCTTGCGGCGGTGAAGCGAAGAGCCTTGACTCCTCCGGGGTAGCGGCGTAGCTCTTCTTGCACTCCGGGCACAGGAGCCTTACCAGCCTCTGCGCGAGTATGCCTGAAATGGATGAGGCCGCGAGGAACGGCTCTATCCCCATGTCCACGAGCCTTGTGACCGCGCTCGCGGTGTCGTTTGTGTGCAGCGTAGAGAGCACGAGGTGGCCGGTAAGAGACGCCTGTATCGCTATCTCGGCGGTCTCCCTGTCGCGTATCTCTCCGACCATTATCACGTCCGGGTCCTGTCTCAATATCGAGCGCAGGCCGTGGGCGAAGGTGAGGCCGATCTTCGGGTTCACATGTATCTGTCCGATGCCCTTGAGCTGGTACTCGACCGGGTCCTCTATGGTTATGATATTCCTCGTGGTGCTGTTGATGCTGCTTATGGCGGAATAAAGGGTGGTCGTCTTGCCGGAGCCGGTGGGGCCTGTCACGAGGATGATGCCGCTGTTGCGCGCAAGGAGCGCCTCTAAAGAAGAGACCTGCGCTGGCGTGAGACCAAGCCTCTCAAGCCTTATTATCTCCGCCTTTCTGTCGAGGATCCTAAGGACGATCCTTTCTCCGTACGAGGTTGGGATGACCGAGACCCTTACGTATACGTCCTTGCCGGCCACGAGAAGCCTGATCTTGCCGTCCTGCGGCAGCCTCTTCTCTGCGATATCCAGGCCGGCCATGATCTTCACTCTGCTGGCGAGTGCTTCCTGTATCGTTTTGGGAGGGGTGAGGACCGGATAGAGGACTCCGTCTATTCTGAACCTGACCTCGACCTCTCTTTCATAGGGCTCGATGTGGATGTCGCTTGCCCTGTCCTTGACGGCCTTGAAGAGGAGCGAGTTGAGGATCTTTATTATCGGGGCCTCTTCGGCGAGGTCGACGAGGTCTTTCGGCTCTTCCCACGCGGTGGAGATCGAATCAAGGCTAACGCTGCCGAGGCCGTCTATCACCTCCTGGGCCGAACCTGAAAGCCTGTCGAAAAACCTGTTTATCGCGTCGGTTATCTGTTTTTCTTCCGCGAATACCGGCTTGACCGGAAAACCCGTTATCCTTTCAAGCTCGTTTACCGTGAATATCCCCCTGGGCCCTGCGAGCGCCACAAGCAGATGCCCCTCCTTCACCTTGAGCGGCATGACCAGGTTCTTCTTTACGTAGCTCAACGTCACTTTTTCAAGAATAGAGGTGTCTACATACTCATCCCTGATCTCTTTTATGCGGTGAAAACCGCCTTTTGGCATGGCCTCGAAAAGATCGCTATCCATCTACGTTCACCGTCTCCTCCTGTTCGATCGAGCCGTTCTTGTCCAACCGGCCCTTGAGCGCGCCGTTCTTGTCGAACTCCCGCTGTTTCCTGTCCCTTAAGTCTTCGAGCCCCTTGAAGTCCTCTATGATGTAAGGTGTTATGAAGACAAGCAGGTTGGTCTTCTGCCGCTGGTCGGTGGTCGACTTGAAGAGCCACCCGAATAGCGGTATATCGCCAAGCAACGGGACCTTGGTAGTGTTGCTGGTATTCCTGTTCTGGATGAGGCCGCCTATGACGACCGTCTGGTTGTTCTTGACCACGACGCTGGTCTGAGCCGACCTCTTTGTGGTGATTATGTCGGCTGCGCCGCCTGTCCTTGAAGGCGATACAGCCGATATCTCCTGGTAGATGTCGAGCTTGACGAAGTCACCTTCGCTTATCTTGGGTCGTATCTTGAGCCGTATGCCTACGTCGCGCCGTTCGATGGACTGCAGCAGCGGCTGCCCCGCGGTGCCGGCCTGCCGTTCGAGGCTTGCTAGGAAAGGGACGTTCTCGCCCACCATTATCTCAGCCTCGGAGTTGTCGCTTGTTAGTATGTGCGGCGTGGAGAGGACGTTTATGATGTCCTTGAACTCCGAGAGCGAGAAGAGCACGGCGAACCCCGGCGCCGTAAGGTTGAAGCTTGTCCCGTCTGCCCTGGTAACCGGTATCGTAAGCAGGTTCCCGAGGCCGCCTATGGTAAGCCCTGCCAGCCCGTTCAGGATGGTCTGTATCGAGGAGGCGTCTATTGAGCCGACGCCGCCTATGGCGACAGGCGCGTTCTCCTTTTCTGCGGAGAGCCTGAACTTGGTGCCGAGCTCTATGGCCTTGTCAACGGTCACCTCGGTTATCATGGCCTCGACGAAGACCTGTTTCGGCCTGCGGTCAAGTTTTTCGATGACCTGCACGAGGTTCTGGTAGTCGGCAGGGGAGGCCATGATGATAAGCGAATTGGTCGCCTTGCTCGGCGTTACGCTTATCCTTCCGGTTATCTCCTGCGTTATCTGGGGCGCCCCTCCTGGCTGGGGCTGCGCTGCCTGGGCCGCGCCAGGCCTTATAAGGGCGTCGATGACCTTGGCCAGGTCCTCCGCGTCCGCGTTTTCCAGATAATATACGTTTATGCGGCTGCTGGCCTCAGGGGGCGGCACGTCAAGCAGGTTGATGAAGTCCCTGAAGAACTCCCGGTCGGAGACCGAATCAGAGAGTATTATTGCGTTCAGCCGCTCATCTGGCGTAATGGTGCTCTCCAGGTTATCTCCGCGCCTTATGCCAGTCCTCCTCTGTTCTTCCCTCCGGAGTATCCCGGCTACGGCGTCGGCTTGAGCGTACTTGAGGTATATGACCTCCGGCGCTTTCACAACCGACGGCTCGTCTATCGACTTGAGTATCGCGAGTATCTTCTCTATGTTCTGTGCTGTGTCGACCAGCAGGAGGGCGTTTCTTGTGCCGAAGACAGATATCTGCCCGTTCTTCGACACGAGCGGCTGGACCGCCGAGAAGGCGTCCTGCACCGAGATGGTGTTAAGCGGTATGAGCCTTACTATGTACTCGTCAGGCCTGACCGAGCCAGGGTCGCGCACGACCCTGGTGCCGCTCTGCTTGGCGGCGGATGACTGGATTATCTTGTAGTAGCCGTCGGTGGGTATGACGGTAAAGTTCTTTAGCTCAAGCGCCGAGATAAAGAGGTTCAACGCTTCGTCGCTCGTAAGCTTCCCGGGGGCTATTATTGTGACCTTCCCCCGGAACGTTTCGTCGTAGATGAAGTTCCTCCCGGTTATCTCGCTCATTATCTTGACGAGGGAGGATATCTCTACGTCGACGAAGTTCAGGGTGATGTCCGCGGCCCTGCCCTTTTTCTGCCCTTCTGATTTCTGCGAGTAGGCGGGCTCGCATACGAGCATGACCGTCAAGATGATAAGGAATAGATGAGCCGTTATTTTGTCGAATTTCATATACCTCATCGCGGGGTCCGGATGCGCTCTTTTGCGGCATGGGTTGGGGAAGAATTCGTAAGCGGCTAATACGGCTGTGAACGGGCGCTCAACAGGACGAAACGCTATAATTATAACACACAATTTTCGGTGCGGACTATGCATCTTACCTTATCGAATAATGAAAGCTTTTCGGCTTTCCCTGCCTGATGATGTCGAGGTCTATCGCCTCTTGCCCCTTTAAGGCAGCCAGTACCTGTACCGCCTTTTCCGGGGAGTCTATCCTGTAGCCGTTTATGCTGGTGAGGACGTCGCCGTTCTTAAGTCCTATGGCGTCGAATACGCCTTTGGGCTTTATTTCGGTCAAGAGAAAGCCCTGGACGGCCCCGTTTGATACGTTGGGGGTAAGCCTCGCGTCCGAGAGTACCCGGCCCATGTCGCTAACCGCGTTCTCGACCGCCTTCTGGTCAAGGACCCACGAGCTCTCCGAGAGCTGTTTCGTGTATGTCCTGGAGGCGCTCTCTCTTTTCTCCGCGCTCTCCCGGCCCATCATCGTGAGGCCCGGAGGTATGGCCTCCTCGAAGACCGTGAATGTGACCTCGCTTGCGCCGGTAGAGATGACGGCCTTGTCCCGGCCTATTTCAGTGAGCACACCGGAGCCAAAGACGGTGTCACCGGCCTTGAAGACCTCCTGCCCCCCGCCAGCCTTCTCGAATACGGCGAAGGAGCGTCGCCCGGAGTATGTTCCAAGGAGCTTCAGGTCTGAAAGGCCCTGGGCGGAGGCGACGGAGGCTTCCAGGAGGTCGATCTTCGTAAGTTTTTTCGCTGTTCCCGGGAAGACGCCTTTTTCGACAATGGCCGAATATTCCTCGAAGGCCGGCTCATTGGGCCCAAGCGTCTGTTCCGGCGCGGCTTTCGGCTTTGTCTCAGGCGGGTACATGAGGACAAGATAATCCCTTGCCAGCAGTCCAAGGACCGGAAAGACCGCCACGGCGAGGAGGATGTTTAAGAACTTAAGCCTGGACATCTTGGGACTTCTCTTTCTTCCGAAGGGCGCGACAAGGTCATCTTTTCCTGTAGAGCGCCTCTTTTACCGTCGTATTCCTGATCGAATAGGTTATAAGCTGGGACCTTGTGGTTATTTCCAGCTTTTTGAATATCCTGTGGAGATGCGTCTTTACCGTATGCTCGCTTATCCTGAGCTTCTCGGCTATCTCCCTGTTCCGAAGGCCCCTTCCTGTAAGGGCCACTATCTCTTTTTCCTTGGGAGATAGAACGCCCTTGTCCTTTTTGAGCTTGTTCACGCTCCAGAGGAGGTCATTTACCGTGGCCTTGTCCATCCATACGTCGCCAGCGGCAACCGATCGAATGGCCTTTTTAAGGACCGGAAGCGTTGCCTGTGAAAGGAGGACGCCTTTCAGGCCATTTGTCACTATGGCTGAGATGATGTTGTCTTTACCGCAGTCGGTATCGAGTAAGATGAACCCGTTCTGTCTTGAAGGGTCGAGGGTCTGGAATGCGCCGTACAGTGTAGGGAAATCGGTCAGTATGACATCGGCCGATGCGATGTCCTCAGGGGTAAGTTCGGTCCCGGCAAAGATGTAGTCGGTCTCAAAATCCTCCACGTCATCCAACAGCCTGGTCACACCTTCAGAGAAAAGGTTGTTGCTGAATGCGACCATCACTCTGATGCTCATCAAAGCCCCACCTCTTTTATTGTTGCGACTTTTTACAGATCAAGGCAACAGCCGGCACAATACGGCAGGACTACCGCGACATCACTGGAGACTGGTATTATTCTTTCTACATCACCTTCTTTCCATAAGTGCCGCACCATGGTGCAAAGACCGCGGGCATCAAAGTAAATTGTAACAAATCCCGCGCGATTTTCAAGTGCGCATCCTTTGATCCTCTGCGGTGGTGCGTAAAGTTCTTCCTGGAATACGGCTTCCTGGATCTCCTGTGGCCTCTAAAACCTCGATTTTTGGCAAGCTGGTCTATTCCAAGCATAATTAACTGAAATACGTTAAAATCGAATATGAGAGGGGGCTTTGGCGATAAAAATGGACAGGAGCAATATGAAAAAAAATATAGACCGTTTTTTCGCGCCAGCCATTTATCTTGTAAATCGCCTTAAGTACCTCCATAAATTTCTCCTGATAAGCGCTTTTTTCTCCATACCTATCGCTGTTTCGATGTATCTGTTGATACAAAACAACATACACTACTGGGAAGACTTTACCCAAAAGGAAGTCCATGGGGTGCAGTACGTCGATTTTTTAAGGCACCTCCTCGAGGACGCTCAGACACACAGGGGCCTCTCGATGCTCTATCTGGCCGGGGAAAGGGCGCCGGTCGCAAGGAGGCTTTCAGAGAAAGGCTCCGATATCGACGATGGTATGAACAGGTTCGACCCCCTTGCCGGGACGCTTGAAGAAGGTAGTAAAAAACAATGGAAGGCGGTAAGGGAGAGTTGGCGGGCCGTTAAGCAGGCCGGGCCGCTTACCGCTTCCGAGACATACAGGGCGCATAACGTCGTCGCGGACAATCTGACCCTCATGATAGAGATGACGGCCTATGATAATAAGCTCATTCTCGACCCGGACCCCGATAGTTATTTCCTGGTCAACCTTATGATAAGAGAGCTTCCACGGACGACCGACCATGTCGGGAGATTAAGGGCTCTTGGCTCTTACGCGCTTGGCAAGAGCCCTGGCGTCGATAATGAAGAGCTCATGTACGGGATCGGGGCGGCAAAGAGCAGGCTCGAGTCCCTTGAAGGAGAGCTTGCGATAGCGGAGACACTGCCGGAGTTCAAGGCAGATGCCGCTTTGGCGGTCATAAAATCTGACCTGGGGCTGATAAAATCCAGGTCAGAAGAATATCTCAAACTCGTTGACGGGATCGTCCACGAGAAAAACCATGGGATCACGCCTCTGGTTTTTTTTGACGCCTCGACCAGCGAGATACTCCTGCCTGTCTATAAAAGCTATGACGCATCAAAGGGCGAGCTCTTGAGACTGTTAGCGGCCCGAATGAAATCACTCGAGCGCCAGAGTTTTTTCGCGTGGAGCGCGACCATAACAGTGCTTGCCGCGGTCCTGTACCTTCTTGCCGGGTTCTATCTGTCGGTTATACGCACTGTCTCCAGGCTGGGTGTCTCCACAAGGCAGATGAGCCGCACCGGATTGCCTGAGATAATAACGCTTGAGAGCAGGGACGAATTGAACGAGGTCGTCATGCGTTTCAACGAGGTCGCGGTGGCGCTACGCCGGAGCCACTTGATACTGTTGCTTTCCGAGCGGCTGGCAAAGGTCGGGAGCTGGGACCTCGACATGGCTACCGGCTCGATGCACTGTTCGCCAGAGGTCTACAGCATCTACCAGGCAGACCCTGTGAACGCACCGAACCCAAGCCTGCTACTGTTGCTCCGGGGTGTCCATCCGGATGACGCGCAGATGGTAAAAGACAGGATACAGAAAGGGGCGAGCGCCGGTAATATCCCTTTGTTCGAGTACAGGCTGAGATTACAGGACGGCTCGATTCGGTATCTGTCCTGTGAAGGTACTTCAGCTACTTACGCCCCCGGCGGCACGGCGAGCATGACGGGGTTTGTCCAGGATATTACCAACCGGAAAAAAACTGAAGAGGAGCTTCGTGAGGCTCTTAAAAAGGTAAAGCAGTTGAGCGGGCTTCTGCCGATATGCGCTTCATGCAAGAAGATAAGGGACGACGAAGGCTATTGGGAGGCGATCGAGATGTATATAGAAAGGCATTCGGAGGCGGAGTTCAGCCACAGCCTTTGCGACGACTGCGTTAAAAAGCTCTATCCTGATTTTTATGATAAAAACCATAACAACAAGGACAGGAAATGAAGAGGGTGGGCCTGGCGTGATTTAATGATATGTTGATTTTACACTTGACATTGTTCCTTCCTGTAGCTATTATTGCTCATTAACCTTGACGCCATTCGGTCGGTGTCAGCTGTGTCTTGGTTGGCATCCCTTTTCAACCTCACCCAGAATAACTTAAACGATCTCGCCTAGACCGACCCATACCTGGGTAGGCTGATTCAGGAGTATTTTTATGTCTTTTGATTCTCTCGGCCTCAAGGCCGAACTGCTCAGTGCCGTTGCGGCTCAGGGCTACACCGTTCCGACGCCTGTACAGGCCAGGACTATTCCCATTATACTCGAAGGCAGGGATGTGCTGGCCGGCGCGCAGACCGGCACAGGCAAGACAGCCGCCTTCACCCTGCCGATGCTGCAGATACTGAGCGGACAACAGGAGGGGACGAGGGGCCGGACGCCCAGGGCGCTTGTCCTTACCCCGACGCGCGAGCTTGCAGCCCAGGTTGCCGACAGTGTCAAGACCTACGGCAGGGACCTTCGCCTTCACTCGGCTGTCGTTTTTGGCGGAGTAGGCTTTCAGCCGCAGGCAGACCAGCTCCGGCGCGGGGTCGATATACTGGTCGCTACCCCGGGGCGCCTTCTTGACCATGCCGGGCAAAGGACTGTCAACCTTTCAAAGATCGAGATACTCGTCCTTGACGAGGCGGACCGCATGCTGGACATGGGCTTTATCCACGACATAAAAAGGATAATAAAGCTCCTTCCTCTGAAGCGGCAGAACCTGCTCTTCTCCGCTACGTACTCTGACGAGGTCAGGGATCTTGCCGAGGGGCTCTTGAATAACCCGGAGATGGTAGAGGTCGCGCGCAGGAACACAACGGCTGAGACTGTCAGGCAGGTAGTCCATCCTGTAGGCCATTCACGCAAGAGGGAGCTCCTTACGCACCTTATAAAGGAAGGGGATTGGCGCCAGGTGCTGGTCTTTACCCGTACCAAGCACGGCGCGAACAGGCTTGCGACACAGCTGTTGAGCGACGGCATCAACGCGACAGCCATACATGGGAACAAGAGCCAGGCCGCGCGCACGCGCGCGCTGGCTGACTTCAAGAAAGGTTCGGTCAGGACACTTGTGGCTACGGATATCGCCGCCCGTGGCCTTGATATCGACAGCCTTCCTCATGTAGTCAACTTCGATCTCCCGCACGTGCCTGAGGATTACGTCCACCGCATAGGCCGCACCGGGCGGGCCGGGGCGGACGGGATGGCGCTCTCCCTTGTGAGCTCCGAGGATCAGCCCTTGCTTCACGGCATCCAGCGTCTGCTTGGGCGCAAGATCACGGTAGAGGAGGTGGCGGACTTTAAGCGTGAAGCCGCGCATACGTCTGCTGCCGCTCCTTCTGACAGGCAGACTGAAATCCTGCATCTCCGCCCCAAAAGGGCGGGAGGCTTCAGCCGTCAGCCCTCTCGCAGGCGCTGAGTAAAAGTTCTCTCTTCTAAACTCAAAAAAAGACCCGCCTTTTATGGCGGGTCTTTTAGTTTGGATTATCTGTAGAGTATCCCCGGAGGGCCGTCTGGCTGGGCAGGCTCTTCGTCAAAAGGGGAGAGATCGATGGAGGGGACCTCTTTTGGCTTTTTCTCCATCGGTGCCTCGGCATATAACGCGGCGCTAAGGCGCGCAAGGTCGTCTGTTCTCAGCTTTTCGAGCCTCTTTATCTTATCGGCAAGCAGATCTTTTTTGCGCCCGGCTGTTTTGTTCTTAAGTACTTCGATCGACTCAAGCACATTGCCGGTATATGAGCTTACGGCCTCAAAGACGCTCGCATGCCGCTTAGGGCCAGGCGGCTCGGTTATCCTGATCTCCTTAAGCACCGCGGCGGCCTTCTGCACTGCCGCCTGGGATGGCCCTGTAAAGCCAGAGCTATTCATTAATATAGTTGCTTCTTTATTGAAATTCTCTACAATGTTAATAGCCGTTGTTACGGCGTCACCCTGGGCCGGAAGGTCGGCTGGCAGGAGCAGAAAAACAAGTAAAAGAAGGGCCCTTATCATGTCTCGCAGTATATATGCTGCCTTTGGGGCTGTCAAACAGGCATGAAAAACGATATCAGGCAAAGGCTTTTCATAATAGACGGAAGCTCTGTGATGTACAGGGCCTTCCACGCGATACCGGCCACCTTTTCCACCTCGAAAGGCCTGCCCACGAACGCGGTATACGGCTTCATGCAGTCCTTAAGGAAGATACTTAACGACTTTAAGCCCGAGTACGCAGTGATAGCCTTCGACGTCAAAGGGCCTTCTTTCAGGCACGCGCTTATGCCAGGCTACAAGGCCGATAGGCCGCCCATGCCCGACACTTTAAGCGTCCAGGTGCCCTACGTTAAGCGCATAGCGAAGGCTTTTAACGTGCCAACCCTTGAGATGGCCGGTTTTGAGGCCGACGACGTCATAGCCACTCTTGTAAAGAAGTTCGAGGCCATGGGAATTAAGCTCGCCATCATAACCGGCGACAAGGACATGTACCAGCTCGTTGACGAGAATACCGTTATACTCGATTATCTAACCGAAAAAGAGTACGGCCCAGATGAGGTGAAGGAGAAGTTCGGGGTAGAGCCTCAACGCATAAAGGACCTGCTTGCCCTTTCCGGCGATACATCGGACAGCGTGCCAGGGGTCCCTGGGGTAGGCTTCAAGACAGCCGCCAAATTACTGGCTGAGTATGGTTCTGTTGAAGGAGTTTTTGACAATATAGAGAGCATTTCCAAGCCTAAGTTAAAGGAAAGTCTTAAGGCAAGCAAAGACCAGGCGCTTCTTTCTCTCCAGCTCGTTACCCTGAATATGGACGTCCCCATCGAATGCGCCCTCGAAGAGATCAAGTACTCTGGGCCGGATTATGCCGCCCTCGAACCACTATTAAATGAGCTTGAGTTCAGGAAGGTCTTGCATGAGATACTCCCTCGGGCCCCCAAGGTCGAGGAAGAGGGGCTCGATCTCGTTGCCATAGCAGGCAAAGAGGCCCTTGCCGGGCTTGTGATGGAGACAGCGGCCCTTAAAACTCTCTCGGTCACGCTGTCGCTAACCGAGGAAGGGTTTGGGGGGAAGCTCAAGGGGGTCGCCTTCGGACTCAACGATAAGACGGCCAGGTATGTGCCTGTCGTATTGGGCGGTCTTACGGAAGATGAGCTTCTTGAGGCCCTTAAGCCTCTTATCGAAGACCCCGGGATAATAAAGCACACAGACAGTTCAAAGGCCCTCTATCTGTATTTCAATAAGATGGGCATAGAGGTGAGGGGCATAGATATGGACACCTCTCTGGCCTCTTACCTTGTGAACCCTTCGAAGCCGGACCACTCGATAAGCGCGCTCGGCTATGAGCTGCTGGGGCTGTCGCCTGAAGAGTTGAGGGGCGGTGTGGATATCGCGATAGAATCAAGGGCCGAATGTAAAAAGGCGTGTAATATACTTAAGATCGCCGAATTACTTAAGGCTGAGCTTCAAGGCAATGGCCTCTGGGACCTTTACATTGACATGGAGCTTCCGCTTGCCAGGGTATTATCTGAAATGGAGGCGTTGGGCATAAAAGTCGACAGAGAGAAGCTTCTGCTCATCGCGAAAGAGATAGAGATCGAGCTATCAAGCCTTGAAAAGCGGATCTACGCCGCGGCTGGCATGGAGTTCAACATAAATTCGCCAAAGCAGCTCGCGGACCTGCTTTTCGACAGGCTCAAGCTCAAGCCCGTAAAAAAGACGAAGAAAGGGTACTCTACGGACGAGGAGGTTTTGACTCAGCTCGCTTCCGTTCATGAGGCGCCCCGGCTCATCATAGGCTTCAGGCAGCTTTCAAAGTTGAAATCTACCTACGTTGACGCGTTAAGCGCCCTTGTAAACCCCGCGACCGGAAGGGTCCATACCTCGTTCAACCAGACTGTCACCGCTACCGGGCGCCTTTCAAGCTCCAGGCCGAATATGCAGAATATCCCTATAAGGGGCGAGATGGCCGGCAGGATCAGGGAGGCCTTTGTCGCCGAGGCAGGCTACTCTTTCGTCTGCGCCGACTACTCGCAGATAGAGCTTCGTATAGTCGCGCACCTTTCTGAAGACCCGTTGCTCATTGATGCCTTCATGAAGGACGAGGACGTGCATACAAGGACCGCGAGCGAGGTATTCGGCCTCATGCCGGGCCTTATCACCACGGAGATGAGGAGGAGGGCCAAGGCCATAAACTTCGGCATCATCTACGGCATGGGCCCTTTCGGCCTCTCTACCGAGCTCGGCATCTCGATGAAGGAAGCCACAGATTACATCAACAGGTACTTTGACCGCTACAGGCTAGTAAAGGATTTTATCGACAGGACCGTGGCTGAGGCCGCCGAAAGGGGGTACACAAGGACGGTATTCGGCAGGCGCAGGTTCATCCCGGAGCTTAAAAGCCCGGTGGAATCGACCGTGAGGCTCGGCAACAGGCTTGCGATAAACACCCCCATCCAGGGTTCGGCGGCGGACATGATTAAGGCCGCGATGATAAGTATCTCGGCTGCCTTGAAGGATAGGCGGATGAGGACAAGGATGCTCCTGCAGATTCACGACGAGCTGATATTCGAATCACCCTCTGAAGAGGTCGATGATGCCAAAGAGCTTGTAAGGGCTGAAATGGAAGGCGTGGTCGCGCTCAAGGTCCCTGTAAAGGTCAATATAGAGACCGGGCCGGACTGGAGGAGCGTCGAGTAACCCTGAGCTTTGAAGCCATATGGGTTCACCGGTCCTTTGTAAATAGTCAGGTCGCCATGCAAAAAGGTCTTGACCTTGATTTTTATTAAAGTTAAAATTTATCAAAAATGTAACCATGGCATTTTTTGAAGCTTTGCACGCTTAGCTCAAGCCTCCAGGGACCTAAATATATAGCAGAATATTAAAAAAAGCTCAGGCCCGGGTCTACCCAGCCCGGCATTTTAACAGTGTCAGCGCAAAAAAAACAGAGATGGCCTTGATGAACGACGTCAAAAAACCGTACACTACAGGCGCGGTCGCTTCTTACTGTCACGTTACCATAAACGCGGTAAAGAAGTGGATAGCCTCAGGAAAGCTTCTTGCGTTCAGGACCCCGGGAGGTCATTTCCGCGTAAACAGGGAGGACTTCATCAGGTTCCTTGAGCGGTACAAGCTCGAGATAAAAGAGGAGATATTCCCGGACAGAAAAAAGGTCCTTATCATCGACGACGAGCAGGATATCAGGGAGTTCATCAAGGGCGCGCTCGAGGCCATGGGCAACGGCTTCCTTGTAGAGACGGCAGGTGACGGCTATGAGGCCCTCATAAAGGTTGGGGACTTCAAGCCCGAACTCCTTGTCCTTGACATACGGATGCCGAAGATAGACGGGTTCGAGGTCTGCAGGCGCATAAAGCATGACAGCAGCACAAGCCAGATAAAGATACTTGCCGTTACCGCCTACGGCAAGGAGGACATCGAACGTATTATCCAGTGCGGGGCGGACTATTGCCTTCCCAAGCCCATCAAGCTCAAGGATTTCCAGAAGAACGTCCAGAGGCTCTTAAAGTAGCGGCCGGTCTACCTCAGGCCGATACTTGTGACGGCGGGAGTTTATGAAGTCACCTTTCAGGCACCTCTCCATATACCACAAGTTCATCATCTCGCTCTCGATCATATTCGCTATAGCCTTTGCAGAGTACGAGTCTTTCCTCGTGAAATCCCGCCAGGTGGAGCTCTATGACGACCTGAACGCGCATATCAGCTCCGCCAGGGTCTCGATGTCGAAGCTCGAGTACCTCCTTGACCTGTTCGTAGTGGCGTGGAAGCCGGAGTACGGCACCATCGATATCATCATGAGCAGCGTTGATGATATCAACAGGAACCTGGACAACCTCAGGGAGGAACCGAAATACAAGCAGGTCTGGAAGGACGACGGTGTTCTCTCCGATTATGTCCGCTCGATAACCAAAGACCTGTCATCCATAAGGGCCGACCTCCGGAGGATGAACAATGCGCTGTCGCAGGACGAGATGATACTCCTGCATAACTCGGTTGACACGAATACCGTCCTCATGACTGACAGGACCGAGACTCTCCGCACCTATATCTCCGAGAGAAGGCAGGTCGTCTTTCAAGAGTTCAAGTCGTTGGCGATAAGGAGTGTCGCATGGTTCGCGCTCCTCATGTTCACCGGGAGCTTCCTCCTTTACAGGAAGGTATTCCGTCCCATCAGAAGGGCGGCCAGGGTCGCTAGCCGCATACAGGCGGGTGAATACGGCGCGAGGTTCGTCGAGGACGATGGCAGCGAAATGGGGCGGCTTGGAGTGACGCTTAACGGCATGGTGCTCCGCATGGACGATGAGTCGAAGGGTAAGGACGCCGCGCGCGACGATTTGAAGTCATCCGTAGCGGAGAGGTCGGCAGAGCTTTTAAGCCTTGGCTCCATAATGTCGTCCGCGGCGCAAACGCTCGCGCAATTCGACGTCTTCAGCGCGGCCCTTGGCGAGATTATCGGAAGGACACGAGCCTCTGCCGCTTCCATATACATGGCCGAAGGCGGCGCGTTAAGGCTCAAGGCCTCCCGGAACCTGAATGAGAGCTTCGCGAGGTTGCCGGAGACGGTCTCGCTGCCTCCCGAAGGGCAGGGGAAAAGAGCGTCCGTCCTGGAGGCGCGCTCTGTCCAGGATGCAGGGCTCGCCAGGGCGCTTGAGGAGTACGGGGCGGAGCTTCTTGTATCCGTCCCCATCATCTATGGCAAAGAGGCCTCAGGGCTAATCCTCGTCATCTATAGCGACAGGGGCCGTTATTGCGCAGAAGAGATCCCGTTCCTTGAGTCGGCCGCCTCATCCATTGCTGTCGCCTCAGGCCATTGCGCCCTTTTCCAGAAAGAGCTGTCGTCGAAAAAATTCCTGGAAAGGCTCTTAAACCAGATGCCTTGCGGGCTTGCTGTCTTCGATAGAGAAGGCTGGTGCGTGACGATGAACAGCCAGGCCAGGCAGATGCTTGGAGCGGACCCCGGGTTCGACCACCTGAAGTACTCTGTGCTCGAAGATGATGCCTTGAAGTCGCTTGGGATCGTGACTTCCATAACAAAGTCATATGAAGGCTATACTACCGAGTTCATAATCAATTACAGTCTGCTTTCTGCCAGGGCCCTGGGCTTGAACGCCATGTCAAGGAAGCTTCGCATAAGGAGCTTCCCGCTGTATGACGCCGGCGGCGAGATCTCTAACCTCGCGCTCATCTATGAGGACTTGACAGAGTCCGGACAATGCGCCGGCGGGCCATCATGAAGAAGCTTTTCAACAGCCTTTCCATATCCAACAAGCTCGCCGTCGTCTTCCTCTTCCTGCTTTTCATGATGGGTATAGGCGGCATGGTCGGACTTTACAACGCCAGCCAGCTCGCGCACGTGACGGAGAGCCTCTATGTCGATTCCTTCAAACGCGCAGAGACACTTTCTTCCGTCGAGAACGAGTTTCTCACCGCCAGACAGGAGATGTTCCTCCATACGATCATTACCGACGCCTCATCCAAGGCCTACCTCGATGGCTCGATAGCCGATCACAGAAGGAAGATAGACTATCTTCTCGCCGATTACATGGAGATGGGCATAGCTTCAGGCCAGGACAAGCTCTTCTCCGAGCTTAACGATAACCTCGCGAAGTACTGGGTCATACATGACATGGTACAGGAGTTTTCGAAGGAGGGCGACAGGGATTCGGCCCTGGGCCTCATCAGATCGACCGGCAACAAGAGCTTCACCGCGAGCGTGAACTCGCTTAAGGCCCTCATAAAGAAGGAAAAGGACACGGCATACGCCTCATACAGGGAGAGCGGCTTTTTCGCGAAGGACATAATAAAGGTGACCTTCGCGTTCACCCTCCTTGCCATAGTGTTCGCTGGCGGGCTCTGGCTCATCCTGACCCGCGCCATAGTGAAGCCTATAGTCGCCCTTGAGGAATCGGCCCGCAAGATAGGACAGGGAAACCTTGCTGAAAGGGTCCCTGTGGTGACAGACGACGAGATCGGAAACCTCGCGACCGAGTTCAACAGGATGGCCGGCAGCCTGCAGCATTACTACGCCACACTCGAGCATAAGGTCGAGGAGAGGACAGAAGCGCTGAAACTCGCCAACGATGAGCTCTCGAGCAGCAAGCTCTCCCTTGAGTTCGCCAATATGGAGCTTATCGAAGCGAACAAGATGAAGAGCCAGTTCCTCGCGAACGTCTCGCATGAGCTTAGGACGCCGCTCAACTCAATAATAGGCTTTTCGGAGCTACTGCAGGAGAAGGCCTTCGGCGACCTCAACGAAAGGCAGATGCAGTATGTCGAGTACGTCCATTCCAGCGGCAGCCACCTTCTGCACCTCATCAACAACATACTTGACCTCTCCAAGATGGAGGCCGGCAGGATGGAGCTTGCCCCCGAGAGCTTCTCGGTAATGGAGGTGTTGGGAGAGGTGCTTGGCATCATCAGGCCGCTCGCGCATGAGAGGAACATCGCTATCGATTCAAAGGCCGTCCCGGCTTCCCCCATGCTGGTCGCTGACAAGGCCAAGTTCAAGCAGATAATCATGAACCTTCTTTCCAACGCGGTCAAATTCAACGTCCAGGGCGGCAGCATCAAGGTCGATTGGAAGATCAGCGAAGAGCCGTCGGGGATGCGCATCGTCCGCTTTATTACCTTCATGATCAGCGATACAGGTATCGGCATCAAGGGAGAGGACAAGGACAAGCTCTTCAGGGAGTTCGAGCAGATAGACTCTTCCACTTCGAGGGAATACGGCGGCACCGGGCTGGGCCTCGTTCTTACGAAAAGGCTGGTGGAGCTGCATAACGGCTCTATCTGGGTGGAAAGCTCGCCAGGCGCAGGTTCGACCTTTTATGTGAAGCTCCCACGGGGGACCGATGAGATCGAGGTGCCGGTGCTGACCGCCAAGATATTACCTCCGGAAGGCCTTGAGACCAACCCCATGCTCCTTATTGCCAGCGAGAGCCCTGACATAAACCACCTCCTTGAGGTCTACCTGTCCGGGGAACCATATGAGGTACTCACGGCAACTGACGGTGTGGACCTCCTTAGAAAGGCCCAGGAGCACAGGCCTTTTTCCATAATCATGGGTATAACCCTGCCGAACAAGGACGGGTGGGAGGTGCTGAGAGAGCTAAAAAACAGCCCTGACACAGCCGGAATACCTGTTATAATAATCTCATCCGTAGACGACAGGGAGCTTGGCCTTTCATTAGGCGCGGTGGAGTATATGGAGAAGCCTGTCAACAGGGAGATGCTTCTTGGCGTGCTGGACAGGGTCCAGCGCAGGGCGGGGTAGAGGGGTGGTTTCCATGCATGAAGGCAAGAAAAAGATCATCCTGCTTGTCGAGGACAATCACATGAACAAGGTCCTCGTAAAGGAGATACTTACCCTCCACGGGTACGAGATAATCGAGGCGGAGACCGGCACCGAGGCCCTTAAGGTGCTGACCACCGACCGACCTGACGTGATACTCATGGACCTGCACCTGCCCGGGATGGACGGCGTGACAGCTACCAGGATCATCAAGTCAGACGAGAGGAACAGCTCTATACCGGTGCTCGCGCTCACCGCCTCGGCTCAGAGGGGCGAGGAGGACAAGCTTCTGAGCAAGGGCTTTGACGGCTATGTGGCCAAGCCGATCGAGATGAAAAAGCTCTTGGACGCGATAAGCTCGAGCATCTCCGGGGACGGCCCGCGCTCTAACGGAGGCCCCGCACAGTCCTGACCTTTTCAAGCGATTCTTTTACCATAACAAGCGTATCCCCATCCGTCTTCACGTTGCCATACCGTTCCAGATGATATGTCTCGGTTATAGCCGTCACATCCGGGTCGTTAATGCGGGCCGCGAACTCGAGAGCCGTCTCTTCCTCCCTCTTTACTATCCCCCTTTTTGCTAAAATCTCAAGCATCTCGCGATAGAACGCCGGGGTCCTGGAACGGTTCTCTTTGCGGCGCATGAGCCTCAAGGCGAGTACGCAAAGCCCGATAAAGGCCGCGCCGGCTACGAGGACAGGGAGCGCGCCATTTAAACCTGTTTTATTTCTCGCGTCTGCTGCCCCCTTTAAAAAATCGAGCAAGCTTGCCGTGTTCTTCTCTACCGACCAGGCGATCCTCATCTGGTCTGAAAAGGAGTACTGGATTATGTACCTGTTCCATCTGAGGCGAAGGAGGTCCATGTAGAGAGTTACTACAGACGGCCTGTAAGCCAGGGTAGAAGGAGGTGTGGGGTCGAACCTCATCCAGCCCAGCCCGGTGACGTAGGCCTCCACCCAGCTGTGCGCGTCCTGCTGGCGCACTATGAAATATCCGCCGAGCTCGTTCCATTCGCCTTCGAGAAAGCCGGTCACTATGCGGGCCGGGACCCCGATAGAGCGGAGCATCATCACCATCGCGGTAGAATAGTGCTCGCAGTAGCCCTCTTTGGCGTAGAATAGAAAATCCTCGAGCGGGCCGCGTCCCTGACGGTAGGCGGGAGAAAGCGTGTATCTGTAATTGGAGCGCAGATGATCTTCTATGGCGCGCGCCTTCTCAAGGTCGGTGGCCCCGTGTTTTATTATCGAGGCGGCAAGCGTCCTTATCCTGGCGGCCTCCGGGTTTGTATCGAGATAGGAGGCGTCAAGATAATGTCCATCCGGTTCTCCTTCATCCCTTATGCCGGATACGTCTGACCACGCCCTGTACTCTATCCTTGAGAAAGGTGGAGAGGGCAGTCTCATCGTGCCTGCCGGGTCGACCCAGAGATTATGGAAGCGGCCTGTCAGCTTGAAGGCGCTTGAAGCCGCGAAGATGACCTCGATGTCGAGAGGCTCAAGGAGTATCTTCTGTTCGACCGTGTATTTTCCCGGCGCCGAGATGTGGAAGACCCCGGCCCCTGTCTTGAGGCCCGGCTTTGTCCCCTCATGCCGCGTCCAGCCTGCGCCGTCATAGATATCAAGCGTTGCGCCCCGGAAATAGAGCTGCGCCGAAGGCTTGCCAGCGGGTGTCTCAACGCGCATTACGACCGTAGAATCGAGCTTCACCGGGCCTATCGCGCCAAGGTCCATCTTTTCTGAGAAGCCGGACACCCGTAAGGTGTTGGCCGTCTTCCGTTCGAATATGCCGACGCCCATCCTGGGGATCGTAAAGAAGATGACGATAGTCATCAGAAGGCAAGCCGCCGAGAGCGCTACGACGGATAAGAAGAAAGGAAGCCCGAAAACGCCCGTTACCGCGCTCTCTTTGCCTTGAGCCTCCTGGATATCTTTTTTCATGTTGAAGACTATCATCGCCCAGATGGAGAAGACGACGTAAAGGGAAAGTATAAGGAAGAATACCGGGCTTGTGCTCGAAGAGGCGGCGGCGAGCACCTGGAAGAAGGCGAGGCCGAATACTATGAGGTAGTCTCGCGTTACCTTAAGGTCAAACAGCTTCATGACGAGCAATATAGTCAGGAAACGCGTGCCTGAAACTATAAGCTCCCTTGAGACTGCGAGAAAGTCCGCTATGAAGAGAAAAAAAACGATCATGGCGGCAACGTTCCACGCGCCAGCCGGTAGATTCTTCCTTGTTTTGAGATTGTAAAAGAGGCTCAGGATGGCGAGCGCGCCGGAGAAGGCCGGGAATACGGGACCTATAGCCTCGACCAGGCTTACGGCCCAAAGCCCAAGGAACGTGATTATGTAAGTGACGGAGAGTATGTGAAAGGTCATCAGAGCCCCTGTACGCGGACCGAAGGGGGGCCGCTTCCTGGAGCCGGGCATACTACCGCAAGCTCCCTCAGTATGAGAAGGAGCTGCTCCCGGCCAATGGCCGGAATGAGGCGCCCGGAGAGGGTCTTGAGGCCCACGGACCAGCCCTTTTCCAAATAGAGCGCCGCGGTAGCCGCCGCCCTGTCAACGAGAAGCTCGAACTCTTCGTTTCCTCCCTGGTAGTTGTCGAACTCAATCGTTATTTTACGATCTGACTCGGATTCGAATTCCTTAAGAAGGAGGCGCTCTCCTCTGGCGGCTGAGCGCCAGTGTATATGGCGCGCGTCGTCCTCAAGGGTATAATCCCTCAGGCCGTGGAATTCAGTGCCATGCCCTTTTTTTGGGGACCCTGCCAAACCCTGAGACAGGGCCACTTCAGCCTTCATCGCGAGCTTCGGGTCTATCGAAGGTAATACCAATAGCTCGTCCCCTATATGCTCATCCCGGCCTTTGAGGAAGAGTCCGAAGGGGAACCTTGTAGTTATCCTCAAGCGCTCCAGCCTCGCGATACCTCTTCTTTGAAAGGTGTATTCGATATGTTTGTGCGCGGTCTCGCCTGCCCGGAGCTTTAAAAAGTAGGCTGGAAGTGCCTCTTGGCCGGCTTCCGTTACCTTGAAGGAAAACGAGGGGAGGAGCTTTTTCGTGTTCGTAATACTGAGCCGTGCCGGGGCAGGGGCGCCCTTGAAAGCGAGCTGCGGCATGACCCTCGCGGCCCTTAGCCCCCGGAGAGTTGCCTCTGACATTACGCCGGATACGATGATGAGGGAGAGGAGGGTGGCCACGATGAGGTAGAGGAGGTTATTGCCGGTATTTATCGCAGCTACGCCGATGAGGAGGAGTATGCCGATGAACCACTTGCCGTCCCTCGTGATCGAAAGGGACCTCGGCAGCCTGAATAAATGCCTGCCTCCCCTGCGCCCGGCAAGGAGCCTTCCGGCTGCCATGGCCAGCCAGGGCAGCGGAGCTCTTATGGCGGTGAAGCTCATCTTTAGATGGGTGCCCTCAAGGTCCCGAGTATTTCTTCGGTAAGGGAAAGTCCGGCATCTACCCCGGCCTCGAGACCGCGCTCGGCGGTTATTATCCTGTGGGCAAACAGATGCGGGCTTAAGCCCTTTATGTCATCTGGTATGCAGTAATCCCTGCCTGAGACAAGCGCCTTCGCCTGAGCGGCCCTGTACATCGCCATGGTCGCCCTTGGGCTCACGCCGAGCCTTATGGCTTTATGCTTTCTCGTGGCATTGGCTATCGAAAGTATATAGGTCACCAGGTCCTCGTCCATGCGGACTTGAGAGGCGAGACGCTGAAGCCCTTCCACATCGACCGTAGTGAGAACAGGGACAAGGGAGCCCATATCATTGGCCCCGGACGACCTTATCACGATCCTTTCGTACTCCTCGTCGGGGTAGCCAATCTTTATGCACATCATGAACCTGTCGAGCTGGGATTCCGGCAGAGGGAATGTGCCGGAGAACTCAAGCGGGTTCTGGGTGGCAAGGAGCATAAACGGGGCTGGCAGAGGCCAGGTGGTCTTGTCGACAGAGACCTGCCTGTCGTTCATCGCCTCAAGGAGCGCGCTCTGGGTCTTGGGGGTTGCCCTGTTTATCTCGTCGGCAAGGACTATGTTCGCGAATATCGGCCCCTGCCTGAACTCGAAGCTGTGCCCCGCCTGGTTGTAGACTGTCGTGCCGATGACGTCAGAAGGCAGCAGGTCGCTTGTGAACTGTATCCTCTGGAAAGAGCAGTTTATGCTCCTGGCCAGGCTGTGCGCGAGTGTGGTCTTGCCGACGCCCGGGACGTCCTCGATGAGCAGATGGCCTTTGGCCAGCAAAGCGGTGATTGCAAGGTCGATTATATCGGCCTTGCCCCTTATTACCTTCCCGAGGTTGGTCCTCAGAGCCGCTATCTTTTTGTAAGCGTCTTTTACATCCATGACCGTTTATTATTTTACGGTTTTTTCGATTAAAATACCATGCTAAAGAAAGTCTTGCGCGATGATGGTCAAGGAAGGGCGATAATTGTTTGCCGCTCACGAATAGTGAATCGTATAATATTAACGTTGACAAGCAAAAATAGAATTATTATTTTATGATAGTTTCTCCTGAAGCTTTCTTTAAAGAGAAAAGCGCTCCACTGTGCTTTTGACTTACAAACAATGCCGCAAAGCAACCGCGGCGCCATTGTATTAATCACAAAAATTGGATATAATATCTTCTGCTTCATAGCATTGTTTACTGGCTGTTATTATTGTTTTGCGCTGAAACCATCCAGATAGCGTTTATCAACTCGACTCGTTGCTCATCGACAGGCTTAAGGAATGCTCAGGCAAAACAACAAGTTCATTAGAAGAATACAGCTCTCTGGCGACCTGGCTTTTACGGCGCTCTCTTTTTTAATAGCGTATGAGCTAAGGGACCGCCTCCTTCCCGTCCATCTCAAGCCCATCTCCGAGTACCTCTTTTTGATGTACGTTGTTATCCCGGTCTGGTGGTTCCTGCTCGTCTACAACGGCTCTTACAGGTCTATAAGGGTCAAGACCCTTGCCCAGGCCCTCACGCCTGTCGTAAAGACGGTCTTTGCCGGCGGCTTGATCCTCATGGCGGCGATCTTTATCTTCAAGGTCCCGTCCGTAAGCCGCGGCCTTATCGGTTTTTTCGTTGCGGTCAACTTTATCGCGCTGTCGATTTTGAAGACCGTCTTTTTCCTTATGACCCATTACATCAGGAAAAAGGGATATAACTACAGGTCCGTCCTGATAGTGGGCTCCGGAAAGAGGGCCGAGGCCTTCGTTAAATCGGTAGAGGAGCACAAGGAATGGGGGATAAGGGTTCTCGGCTTCGTCGACCAGGATGACAGGCCGGCATTCTGCTCACGGGGGGCGATAGGCCCATTGAGCGCCTTCGAGGAGATCGTCACCGCCAACCAGGTCGACGAGGTCGTATTCGTTGTGCCGAGGAGCTGGATCGAGAGGATCGAAAAACAGGTGCTCTTCTGCGAAAGGGTCGGCATCAAGGCCAGCGTCGCCGCTGATTTCTACCCCCATAAAATAGCGAAGACCACCATAGAGGAACTCCACGGGTGGCCATTGCTGGCGTTTAACCCATATCCGAAGCTGGAAGAGGCCTTTGTACTGAAAAGGGTCTTCGATATCGCCTTTTCATTTTTCATGCTCGTCCTGAGCTCTCCTTTTTTCCTCGCTTCCATTGTCGCGATAAAGCTCACCTCGCCAGGCCCTGTCTTTTTTAAGCAGGTAAGGTGCGGGATGAACGGCAGGCGTTTTAATCTCTTGAAGTTCAGGACCATGGTCGTGGAAGCCGAGGAGTTAAAGTCCGCGCTTGCGCACATGAACGAGGTCTCCGGGCCGGTCTTCAAGCTCAAGAACGATCCGAGGGTCACAAGGGCCGGGAGGCTTCTGAGGAAGTACAGCCTCGATGAGCTGCCGCAGCTCATAAACGTCCTCAAGGGTGATATGTCGATGGTAGGCCCAAGGCCGCCGCTGCCTGAGGAAGTAGACAGATACGATGACTGGCAAAGGCGCAGGCTTTCGGTCAGGCCTGGAATAACATGCTTCTGGCAGATAAACGGCAGGAACAATATAGAATTCGATGAATGGATGAGGCTCGACCTTGAGTATATCGACAACTGGTCGCTCGGACAGGATATATTGATAATATTCAAGACCATCCCGACGGTTTTCAGGGGGACAGGCGTCTAAGGATTCAACAACATCTCCTTTTATCCTTTGACATTCAAATTTAAAGACTTTATAAAAAGGGATCCCGCGTGTAAAGGCAGGTCTTGACAGTTGTTGCTTAAGTGTTTTCTTTTCTGCTCGGTTCTCCTTTCCGCGTTTGTCCTCTCCGCGCTCTCGTCATACGCAGGTCTGCCTGTCGGGACCGAAGCGTACGACGATCTCGAATACCTTGAGCTTAAGGGCCTCCTGCCGAGCGCCATCCTGTCGACCAAGCCCATCAGCCGCCGTGAGATGAGAAGGCTGTTGAGAGAGGCCCGGACCGGACTTCCTCGTCATACCAGAAGCGCGCCATCATCTTCAGTCCCCATGCTCTTGAAAAGGCTTGAAAACCGATTCGACACGGAATCCGGCAGGCATTTTAATTCGAGCGTGTACGCCAAGGCGCTCTATTCTGAGAACGCTCCTGAGTTCTCAGGCGTTAATAATAATGGTGACGGGCCTGGCGCAGGCTTTAACGCGAGGCTCGGAGCAAGGCTGGAGGGGAATGTCGGAGGCATCTCCCTATATCTTAATCCGGAGCTAAGGGCAGGTGAAGGTACTGCAACCGGAGAATTGGTAGAAGGGTATGCTGAGTTTGAGCTTGGCCCAGTTGAGATTGTAGCGGGGAGGGAAGCGATGTGGTGGGGGCCGGGGGCCCATGGCGCGCTGTTGATCTCCAACAACGCCGCCCCCCTTGACCTCGTCAGGGCGACTACTACCCATCCAGCGCCTCTCCCATGGATATTAAGCCCGCTTGGCCTCTTTAAGCCGACCTTCTTCCTGGCAAGGCTTGAGGAAAACAGGGATTTCCCAAACGCCAACCTGCTCGGCATGAGGCTGGACTTCAAGCCGACCCCGAGGTTCAGGTTTGCCTTGAGCAGGGTCTTTATGTTCGGCGGCGAGGGCAGGGGTTCCCGGACTGGATAAAGGTTCTCACCGCCTCTGACAGCGCCGAGCACACGAACTCTCCAATAAACGGCAACCAGCTCGCCTCTATTGACGCCTCATATCTTTTCATTAACGAAGATTGCCGTCTTATCCCTTTCAGGGCGATAAAGCTCTATACCGAATGGGGCGCTGAGGACTCTTCCGGCCAGACAAAAACCCCTTCGAACAGGGCGAGTATCTACGGCGCGCTGGTAGACGAGCCATTCAGGATAGATAACGTCGATCTAAGGGTCGAATGGGCCAATACCGCAAGGCACGGGCTTAGTACCCTCAAGTGGTATACGCATACATTGTACACTGCCGGCTATACACATGAAGGCAGGTTTATCGGCCACCACATGGGCGGTGATTCTCAGGACATCTTCGTCAAGGTGCGGTATCACGCCGGCAACTCTGTTGTTGGCTTCGAGGCAGACAGGGAGTGGATTGACGTACATACTTCCAGCGCAAGACGGGACTGGGCCGGAGCTGACCTTAGAAAAAAGGCAGGCTCGCTCGATATCCTGGTATCAGCCGGTTTTGAAAAAATAAAAGATCCGGGCAGGTCTTCAAGCGGCCCTGCGGCATGGCTCAGGCTTGAAAAAACATTTTGAGTCGATCTAAAACCCTCATTTTCAATATTCTCCCTCATACACCTGTATTCAATCGTCTGTCTTAATACCAAATACCGGTAATTCATACCGTTGACGTATTGCGCCCCGCGTGAGCGTTGTTAGACTTTCTTGTATGAAATCAGCATGTGGCGCGCAAGAGAATGCGTGGGTTGCCGTGTTTTTCCTAAGTTTAGCGCTCCTGCTCCCGTCCGGCTGCGGCGGGGGTGGCGCCTCTTCCGGAGTTTCTGACCCTTCATCGTTGTCATCACTCGACCCTGCTATAAGTGAACAGTACGACCCGGTCGTCGATACCGGGACCCTTGACGCGGAATCCGGCTGCGAATAGTCGCTTTCCTTTGTTTTCAGCCATCTAATCGATTGACTTTCCCATCCCGTTTAAATAAAATAATTCACATTTTAAATATGTACAGACCTCCTTGAGTTTGTTTTAAATTTCTCCGGGGAATAGCAGCATAGATGGGCAGCGCGCAGGAACATCAGCCTCATGATCTCAATATAGGCATCTTTATCGACATACTCAACAGGCGGCGCAGGCAGATAATACTTGTTACGCTTGCCGCCTTTGTCCTGTCCGTGATCATAAGCCTCCTCGTCCCAAAGACATATTCATCAAGGACATCCATACTCCCGCCTCAATCTGCAAGCGCCCTTTCTGGCATTCCCGGCGATTCGAGCGTAGGCGTCCTGGCCGGGGCGTTCCTTGGCATAAGCTCGCCGTCTGATGTATGGGTCGGCATACTCGGAAGCGCCACCGTCAAGGACGCCGTTATAGACAGATTCAAGCTTCGCGATGTATATGACACCGATACCATCGAGGAGACGAGGAAGGCCCTGGGCAAGCGCGTTACTATCGAGAAGTCGAAGGAGGAGATAATCTCCATAACAGTAGAGGACAGGGTCCCACAGAGGGCTGCGGAGATGGCCAATGCCTTTGTGGAGGCCCTTGATCGGATAAATATGGCCTCCACGATGACCTCAGGCGGCCGTATGAGGGCGTTTATCGAGGGAAGGCTCAATGAGACCAATGCCTCGCTTACCGCGGCCGAGGATGAGATAACGGCGTTCCAGAAGGCCAACAAGGCCCTCAAGCTCGATGACCAGTCGAAGGCCATGATAGATTCATACGGCACCCTCAAAGGCACGCTCATGGCCAGGGAGGTCGCCCTTGAGATGCTGCTCTCCTATGCCACGGCGGAGAACCCGAAGGCGCAGGTCCTTAAGGTAGAGATAGAAGAGCTCAGAAAAAAACTCGGCGAGCTTGAGCACGGCCGAAGCGGCGATATGCTGATACCTGCCGCGCAGTTCCCTGACCTGAGCGTCAGGTACGCGAGGCTTATAAGGGACGCCAAGGCCCAGCAGACCGTCTTCGAGGTGCTCAACACACAGTACGAGATGGCGAGGATCCAGGAGGCGCAGGACAGCCCCACGGTCCAGGTGCTTGATGTGGCCAAGGCCCCGGAGAAAGAATCGAAGCCGCAGAAGGCCGTGATAGTGATCCTCTCGACAGCCTCCGCCTTTTTTATCGCCATATTCCTTGCCTTTGCCGTAGAGTTCAAGGACTACATCATAACCGGCATCAGACAACGATAGCCGTTTCACTCCACTTCAATCCTGTCAGGTAGATCGCGCCATGTTTTCTGTCTTCAGAAAATTTGATTCCCATATGAAAGAGCTCGTAAGCGGCGCCTCTGTCGCCTTTGTCCTCAAGGTGGCAGGGGCGGCGCTCGCGTTCGGGTTCAACGTCACCCTTTCAAGGATGCTCGGCGCCGAGGGCGCCGGTCTTTATTTCCTTGCCCTGGCCCTCTCGACCGTGGCATCCGTCCTTGCCAGGGTCGGCCTCGACAACTCCCTTTTGCGCTTTGTGGCAACCGGGGCGGCCAGGGAGGAGTGGGCCTCTGTTAAAGGCATCTGCCGCAAGGCCGTCATCCATTGCCTGCTCGCCTCAACGGCGGCGAGCGTTCTCTTGTTCCTCCTCGCCCCGTATCTTGCGGAAAAGGTCTTTTCAAATCCAGCGCTTACAGGGATCATAAGGCTTATGGCCGCCTCCGTGCTTCCGTTCGCGCTGCTCAACCTTTTCGCGGAAATGCTCAAGGGCCTGAAACGGGTAAGCCTGTCCGTGATGATCCAGGGGATAGGCGTGGTAGGCTTCTCCCTGGCGCTTCTGTACCCGCTGGTCAAGGTCTGGGGCGTCAGAGGCGCTGCTCTTAGTTATTTAATAGCGACGGCGCTGACAGCCGCTCTCGCCATTTTTTTATGGAAGGCCTCAACACCTATGCTGAGGGGGCTCCAGGGCAGGTTTGATACGCTAACGCTGTTCAAAAGCAGCCTGCCCCTTTTCGGAGTGGCCTTGCTCGGGCTGGTCATGCAATGGTCTTCTATCTTCGCCCTCGGCATATGGGGCTCAAAGGCGGATGTCGGTATCTTCGGCGCAGCCCAGCGCATGGCGATGCTTATATCTTTTATACTGGTAGCCATAAACAGCGTTGCGGCCCCCAGGTTCGCTGAGCTTCACAGCAGTGGTAATATCAATGCGCTCGCCTCTACCGCATGGAGGGCTGCCAGGCTCTCGGCTTTCCTGGCGCTGCCGGCCCTTGTGGCCTTTACTTTCTTTTCTGAAGAGGTGATGGGGCTTTTTGGCCCCGATTTCACGAAGGGCGGCGTAGAGCTCGCCATCTTGTCCATCGGGCAGTTTATCAACGTCGTCATCGGCCCTGTCGGGGCCCTGCTCATGATGACCGGCAACGAGAGCAGGACGGGCAGGGATGTTCTTTTCGGAGGCGTGGCTAATATATCGCTTAACCTCGCGCTTGTCCCTGTGTGGGGCCCAACAGGGGCAGCGCTTGCCACATCCGGGAGCCTTGTCGTAATGAACCTCTTTCTTGTCAACTCTGTGTCAAAGATCCTGGGTATACGCATGTTAAGGATATGCTGAGCGTCCGCGGAAGAAGAGAGAAGGTCAAAAAGGAGGCCTGCTCGAAGATCGAGGATTTCCTCGCTTCCAGCGCGGAGGTCTCGGCCTGGGAAAAGGACTATTTCGCCCTTCATCGTGACAGGTACGGCATATGCCTCGACGATGTCGACCGGTCAGCCGAGGACGGCAGGGTGCTCGAGGTCGGTTCTGTCCCATGCCATTTCACCGTCCTTTTGAAATTGTCGGGATATGACGTCATTGGCGTCGACCCCCACCCGGAAAGGGCCAGGCAGATCATGGATAGATTCTCCCTCGATGTCGTAAAGCGCGACATTGAAGCGGAGCGGCTGCCATTCGCCGACTCGTCTTTCAAAACTATAATCTTCTCCGAGGTCCTCGAACATATGTACATAGACCCGCTCAGCGCCCTCTCTGAGCTTGCGAGGGTGCTTAGCCCCGGCGGCAAGCTCCTTCTTTATACCGACAATCTGTACTCACTTAGGACATTCAGGAGATTCTTAAGCGGCGAGGGGATAACAGACGCGGTAAAGGAGTGGGATAAGCTCAGGACGATCGGCCACAGGGGGCACATCCGCCTCTATTCGGCCAAGGAGGTGCGCGGTCTGCTTGCCCTTGTCGGCCTTACAGCCATACAGAGCGGCTATTATCATTACAATGAGATAAAAAGCCTTAGATCGTCGATGATATACAAGGTATTGCCTGGCTGGCTTTCTCCGAACCAGTTGATAATAGCCACAAAGAACGCTTAAGTGAGTTGAGCCGTTCAGGAAAAACCACTCTTCCAATGGGGGGATGATGAAAGCAGTATTAAAGAACCTGAAAAAGATGTTGTCGGGCAGAGACGACCTCCCGCTTCCGGAGAAGGCCGTATATTCGCCTGCTGCCGTCTCTTTCACGAAGATACGCTCAATGCCCGGCTGGTTCACTTTTGACGATTGCTCTCATTTTTCACTTTGCCTGGGCCTTCAGCGTGCAATGGGAATAAATGGAGATATACTTGAAATCGGGTGTTTTCACGGCCGCTCTACGGCTGTTATCGCCGGTTTCCTCGAAAAGGGCGAAAGGCTCTTTGTATGCGATATCTTCGAGGGTGGCGACAAGGGGGTCTACGGCGATTGCCCGACCCCGGAGAAGGTCCTCGCCAACATACTTGCCGTCAACCCGGGGCTTGACGCGGAGACAATCGAGATAATAAAAGGCGACAGCTCAAGGCTCTCTCTTTCTCCGGGAGAACGCTTCAGGTTCGTCCATATAGACGGCGGGCATACATATAATGAATGCCTCTCTGACCTTAAGGCCACGGCAGACCATGTCGTATCGGGCGGCATAATCGTCATCGACGACTACAGGCACCCCGACTGGCCGGAGGTCACCGCTGCGGCCGACGATTTCCTGAGGGAGCGCAGGGACTATGCCGTCTTCGCAGACCTCAACAGGGCCCATGCCATAGGCCGGAAGCTCTATCTAATAAGGCGAAACGGATAACGCACAGATGCGCCTCGATATGAAAAGGGTCTTCATAGTGGGCTGTCCCAGGAGCGGAACCACACTGCTCCAGGGCATGCTCGCGTCCCATCCAAGGGTGCTCTCTTTTCCTGAGACGCATTTTTTCTCGATGGCCTACCCCAGGAACAGGTTTAAGCGTTTTATTACCTGGCCTGCGCTCAACCTGAGGGGTGTGCTTGACGGCTTTCTGAAGGAGATTGGACGCACCGAGCTTCGCCCTATCGCGAATATCGGCCTTTTCGATAGAAGGTACGAGCTTCCGTTCGTAAAGGTAATGGACAGGCTCACGCGCGACGCTGGAAAAGACGTATGGGTCGAGAAGACCCCCAGGCATCTCCATTTCATAGACGAGATAGGGCAGAGGGTCCCAAGGGCCTCTTTTATCCATATAGTCAGGGATGGCAGGGATGTAGCCGCCTCGCTTTACAAGGCGTCTAACGATAACCCTTCCAGATGGAACAGGAAGCGCGCCCGCAAGGGCTTCACCCTCCGGCAGTGCGTTGAAAGATGGAACATGGACGTATCGATAACCTCGCGATTCCTGGGTAAGCCTGGACATCTTCTGGTGCTCTACAGCGCCATCGTTGAAGAACCGGCCGTTGTGGCCAGGGAGATATGCTCATTTTTAGGGATAGACTATACTGATGAGATGATGGATACAGCCGGTTCGTACGGGAGCATTGTAAGGCCGGAAGAGCCATGGAAGATGAATAACGCCATGACTATCCAGAAGCTCGCGAGCCCGTTCGAGAAGGTACTTAACGAAAAAGAGCGTGAGTTCGTTAAAATGAGCATTAGAATGCCGGATTTCATGGGGAGGGGAAGATGAAGGGGAGCGAAAGATGAGGGGCCTTGCCGTCCTCCTGCTTCTGCCCCTTCTGCTGATCCTGGTCTACTCTGCCCCTGATTCAGCTGTTGGGCCGATAAGCGTTGCCCCGGTTGAGACGCCCGGTGCGCTTATAAAAAGGGATCTGGGCGGGGCCTCTATTGTACTTACTTATAAGGACCAGTGGACAGGGCTTCCTGAAGAGAACGAGGTCGCCGGGTATTCACCGGCGGTACTGCGTTTCCCGGCAGGAACCCACGCCATGTACTTCGATTGGGAGACCGGTAACTATTCCGGCGCGAAGATAAACGCTGCGCGTGAACGGTCAGGCTACGGGGTAGATAAGTTCTTCGAGCTGTCGGCGAGATACGGCGCAAAGGCCTCTTACATAGTGAACATATATCAGGACACGCCTGAAAAGACCGGCAGGCTCGCGGAATATTTCAAGGCAAAGGGGTATCAAGTCGATTTCTGGGAGATGGGCAACGAGGCATACGCCGCGGACTACTCGGACAGGTTCCAGGATGCTCAAGCATATCTCGCGGCTGCCAGGGCCCATGCCGAGCAGATACTGAGTGTCTTCCCTCTCGCTCAGTTCGGCGTCACGGCCGACCCAAGGAACAGGTATGTGAGCCCATGGAACAGCGCTCTCCTGGAACAGGATTTTTTCAAGAACATAGTGGCTCATAAATACTTCGGCCCTGACCGCGCCACGAGGGAGGATATGATCTCCAGGGGGGTCCAGCCAGACCCTGACCAGGCTTATTCTCTCATGCTCAAGGACTCTGATCCCGGCAATAAGCCAAACTTCGCCTGCATCTTCCCCGGCAAGAGGTTATGGGTCACGGAGTGGGGGCTTCTCTACATCGGTTTCGATATCGAGGATAGCATGGCCCACGCGTTATGGTGGTCCAGGACGTTCATAAAGCTCATGAGGACGGATAATATCGACATGGCGGCATACTGGAACCTGAACGCGCCGCCCTTTGAGCTCATTCAGCCTGTTGAGGAAGGTTTTATGCGCAGGGTCCCATTTTACGCCTATAAGATGGCCCTCTTTGCGCTTAAGTCAGGCGTTGAGACCAGGGCCGCCGTATTCACTGGCGCGGGCTCCGAGAATTTTTCCGGCCAATATTTTGTCGCCGCCGACGGCAGCGTTTCGATATTCGCGGTCAACTCTGGCGCCGAGCCATCCTTTGTCGAAGTCCCTGGGGCGTCAACCGGCCTTTCCATGGAGTATATAAGCGCCGATTCGATCATGGCGAGCAACGGTTATTCGTATGCCTTTTCGAAAGAGCTGCGCGACCTGAGGGTTGAGAGCGTGACCCCTCAGACAAAGAACGTTGAAGGCAAGACCGTCGAGCTTCCGGGTTATTCCGTAGCGGTCATCTCGTTTGGCAGGTAGGATTTTGTACACAGGCATCCAGTCGGCAGTTTTAATCAGAAGGCTCAATTACGTAATCTTCGTATCCGTTCTCCTCGCGGCCGGGCTCGCCCCGGCGCTTTGTAGCGCCTTTGCCGGGATAGACGGCGCTGGCACACTCGTAGTGGTCCACCTCCTTGTCACAGCGTTCCTCGCCGCCTCGCTTGGATGGTTCAACCCCAGGGCGGCCCTGGTCTTCCTCATGCTGCTCCTTCCGTGGCAGCCTTTTTTCTCCATGCCTTTCTCCGATGCCCTCGGGAGCACCGGCATAAAGCTCATCGTGGCGACAAAGGAAGTCTACGCGACGATATTCCTCTCGGTCCTTTTTTTAAAGAACTCCAGAAAGGTCAGATGGGGCTATGCAGACATCGCCGCACTGGCCTTTATAGCGGCCTATGCCATCTATTTCATGAAGTCACCGGCTGGTGTCGCGCCAAGGATAGCCTCTTTCAAGGAAGGTCTCATGGTAGTATCTTTTTACCTGATAGGAAGGCTCACGCTCTTCTCAAGGGACGACATAACATGGATGCTCCGGACGACCGTCGCAGTCGCTTTTTTTGTGGCGGCGTTCGGTTTTGTGGAAAGGTTCCTCTTTGACGGCCTCTCATGGAAGTATATAGGGGCCGTCGATTACCTCGAATCGAAGATGGATACCAGCCAGTTCGGCTCGATAGTCATAAACGACCTGCCGCTAAACTGGTTCACATACCTGGGAAACACCCCCGTAAGGCGCATGGTCGGTCCAATAGGTGACGCCACCTCGCTTTCAAGGTTCCTGGCCTTGCCGGTGCTCGCCCTGATATATATGCGCTCCATTGCAGGGCGTTCACGCGTGGCTGTCCCAGTGCGCCTTGTGCTCCTTTTCTTCCTTGGCTCAGCCCTTGCGCTGACGCTCGGCAGGGGCGGGCAGGTCATCCTGATAGGCGGTCTCCTTGTGCTTATCTTCGCGAGAAGGCCGGTCGTGGCGCTTTTGATAGCCGCGCCTCTTGTCCTTGCCCTTCTCGCCGAGCTTGCCATCTTTGACCCCCAGAGCGGGTCGGCGATACGCCACATGGCCGGGCTCGAGAAGGGTGTAGGCGCGCTCTTTGACTCGCCGCTTGGCAACGGTCTCGGCACCTCAGGTCAGATGGCGGTGCTCTACGGGAAGGTCGATGTAAAGGTCTCGGAGAGCTACATAGGCTCGCTTGCCTTCCAGATGGGACTCCCCGGGGTGCTATTATATACGCTCTTTTTTACGCTCATCTCGGCGTATTTTCTGAGGGCGTACCGCCTGTGCAGGCGTACCACTGAAAGCTGGGCGATGCCGCTTCTCGCGTTCACGATCTCGTCAGGCATTTTTTTTACATCCATACTCGCGAACTCCGCGATTGCGCCTATCTCGTCAGGACTGTCGCTTATTTTCTGCGGGGCAGTAAAGGGCGCGCTCGACCATGAGCGCGCCAAGGAAACCCTGAAAGGTAAAGTCATATGATAGCTCAGCTTACCCCTCTCTATATAAAGACCAGGCCCGCAAAGCTGTTCTCAAGGCTTGTAAGCTACGCCCTTTTCGAGGGGAGGCCGCTTACCACAAAGGGGCGCTGGATAAACCCGCTGGTCTTCAGTCTCCTTGCCATGGAAAAGAAGCTCCCGCAGATGAGGAAGGTAGTAAAGCCGATATTCATAATCGGCTCCGGCAGGAGCGGCAGCACCATACTTGGAACGCTTCTTTCAATGCACAGGGATATAGGCTTCCTGAACGAGCCCAAGGCCATCTGGCATACGCTATATCCCTATGAGGACGTGATCGGCAACTATACCGGCATGAAGGCATCTTACAGGCTCGACGCCGCCGTTGCTACACATGATTTAAAGAAGGCGGCGCACAGGATCTTCGGCGCGTACCTGGCGGCGACCGCCTCGCGGAGGCTGGTTGACAAGTACCCTGAGCTTGTCTTCAGGGTCCCGTTTGTACAATCCATCTTCCCTGACGCCAAATTCATATTCCTCATTAGGAACGGATGGGATACCTGCTCGTCGATAGAGAACTGGTCTAAAAAGCACGGCGTGGAATCAGGGCCGGAACTGCACGACTGGTGGGGGAAGGACAACCGGAAGTGGGACCTTATGGTAAAAGAACTGGTCGCCGCTGACCCTGACCTCTCGAAGTCTTTTGATGAAATCTCTGCCTTAAATGACCACACCCAGATGGCCGCGGTCGAGTGGGTCGTTACGATGAGGGCCGGCCTTGAGGAGAAGGAGAGGTCGCCCGATTCGATACACATCTTCAAGTACGAGGACCTCTGTAACAGGCCAGAAGAGGCACTCGACGGGCTTCTCAGGTTTTGCGAGCTTGAAAGCGACGACAAGTTTCTTTCATACGCCCGCGCCGTCCTTAAGCCCAACCCCACATACAAGCGCTTCGATCTGCACCGGGCGGTGCTTCCGGCATTCATGGATACTCTCGCGAGAGCAGGATATTAGATGGCAGAGGCGCCTCTCATTTCAGCGATAATCGAGCCTGTCGGCGGCCACGGCGGGATGAACTATTACGACTACGGACTTTGTAAGGGGCTTGCCTCCGCCGGCGTGAAGCCCGTTCTCTATACCTGTGATTCGACCGTCATAGACAGGGCGCGTCCGTTTGAGACCAGGCTTTTATTCCGCGGTATCTGGGGGAACGGAGGAAAGCTCGGCAGGGGATTAAAATATTTAAGGGGGTTCGTCTTATCGCTCCGTGACGCCCGCAAACGGGGCTGCCGGATAGCTCATTTCCATTTTTTTCACACCACGGCCCTTGAGCTTGCAATGATAACGCTCGCAAGGCTCTACGGCCTTAAAACCGTTATTACGGTCCATGACGTTGAGAGCTTCTCAAAAGGCTCCTCAAAGCGTTTGGCTAAAAGGGTGTTCGGCGGAGCGGACCTGCTCATAGTGCATAACAGGATAAGCCTGGAAGCGCTTGCAGCCATTATCCCGTCAGCGCTCTCCAGGGCCAAGGTCATACCGCATGGGAATTATATGGATTTTGTGAAACCAGTTTCGAGGGAAGAGGCCTTCAAAAAGATCGGCCTTGACGCTGCCGGGCCTGTGCTTCTTTTCTGGGGGCAGATAAAAAAGGTAAAGGGGCTGGATATCCTTATATCAGCCCTGCCTCAGGTGGTGAAGCGCTTTCCCGGATTAAAGCTCGTCATAGCCGGCAAGGTCTGGAAAGACGACTTCTCGGTCTACGGCTCGGCCATAGAGGCTCATGGCCTCAAGGACAATGTAGCCGCGCATATAAGGTATATACCTGATGAGATGGCCCCATACTACTTCAGCGCCGCCGACATTGTCGTGCTTCCATACAGGAAGATATATCAGAGCGGAGTGCTCCTCATGGCCTTAAGCTACGGCAAGGCTGTAGTCGCCTCAGACCTGCCCGGCATGACAGAAATAATAGATGATGGCGTTGACGGGTTTACCTTCAGAAGCGAAGAGCCTGAGGACCTTGCAAGGCGTGTTATCGAAGCCTTATCAGATAAGGACGCATTGAAAAGAGTAGCCTCGGCAGGACTGCGCAAGGCTACCGACGGCTTCAGCTGGGCTCGTATAGGCGAGAGGACGGCTGAGGCGTACAGGGGCATCCTCGATTGAAGCAGGCCTCGATGAAGATAGCCATGATAGGCACGCGCGGCGTGCCGGCGAATTACGGCGGGTTTGAGACCTGCGTCGAAGAGCTTGGCCAGAGGCTCGTTCGGATGGGGCACGAGGTCACGGTATACTGCCGCAAGGGATATTATAAAGAGCAACCGCCAGTCTACCTTGGTATGAGCCTTGTCTATCTTCCCAACCTTAAGTACAAGAGCCTCGACACACTTTCGCATACGTCCCTTTCGATGCTCCACGCGCTTGTGCGCCCCTTCGACGTTCTGATGGTCTTTAACGCCGCCAACAGCCCCACGCTTATCCTTCCCAGGCTCATGCGCAGGAAGACGGCGATCAATACCGACGGCCTTGAGTGGAAGCGCGGCAAGTGGGGTAATGCCGCCAAACGGTACTATAAGTTCTCAGAGTGGCTCTCGACAAAATTCGCCGACAGGGTGGTGGCCGATTCAAGGGGCATACAGGAATATTATAGAAAGACCTATGGCGCCGAGAGCTGTTTTATAGCTTACGGGGCTTATCCTGGCGAGAGCAGGGAGCCGGATAGGATAAGGCAGTTCGGTATTGAAAGGGGAGGGTACTTCCTGCAGGTAACGCGCTTTGAGCCTGAGAACAACCCGCTTCTTACGATACAGGCGTACAAAAGGCTCAGAACAGACAAGAAGCTCGTCATAGTGGGCGCAAGCAGGTACCCAGGCGATTACGCGAGAAAGATATTAAGTGAAGCCGAAGGGAACAGTAATATAATCCTTCCCGGCGCTATCTATGAAAAGGAGCTCCTTGACGAGATATGGTGCAACTGCTTCGCCTATGTCCACGGCAACGAGGTCGGCGGCACCAATCCGGCCCTTTTGCAGGCGATGGCGAACGGCTGTTTCACCCTGGCGATAGACGTAAGCTTCAGCAGGGACGTTCTCGGCGATTGCGGCCTCTATTTCAGCAAAGACGCAAAAAGCCTTGCTGATAAGATGTCGTGGGCCCTTTATAACGATAAGAGCGGCGCGCTCCAGGGATACGGGGAGATGGCGCGCGAGAGGATAAAAATGAGCTACAGCTGGGATAAGGTGGCAACAGACTATGAGGGGCTCTTCAGGGGGCTTCTGAAAAATAAAGGCTCAAACGGAAGGATTAAAAATGATTGAGAAGATAATCGGGATAGCCAAAAAAGCAGGCGCAGAGATAATGGAGGTCTACTCCGGCGAGATATCTGTCGAGTACAAGGACGACCGTTCACCCCTTACGCTTGCCGACAGGAGATCGCACAGGGTCATAGAGAAAGGGCTTAAAGAGCTGGCCCCGGAGATACCGGTCATATCCGAAGAGGGAGCCCTTGTCGATTACAGCGTAAGGAAGGATTACGCCCGCTTCTGGCTCGTTGATCCGCTTGACGGCACAAAGGAGTTCATAAAGAGGAATGGCGAGTTCACGGTCAATATAGCCCTTATAGAGGGAGACCTGCCTGTACTGGGCGTAATATACGCGCCAGCAAAGGGGCTATTGTACTACGCGGGAAAGGGTACGGGGGCTTTCAAGGAAGTGGATGGACTACAGGCGCGCCCAATCGTATCCGAACTTCCGCCAGGGCATGGGATAAGGGCGGTGGTAAGCAGGTCCCATCCTTCAGCCGAAATTGAGGAGTTCCTCAAGGGCTACAGTGTGGCGAGCAGTGTTGAGGCAGGAAGCTCTCTTAAGTTCTGCCTTGTGGCTGAAGGCTCGGCCGACCTCTATCCGAGGTTCGGCGAGACATGGGAATGGGACACAGCCGCGGGACACGCTATAGCCTCGGAAGCCGGGGCTGTAGTCACTCTTCCTGACTCTGGAGAACTGACTTACAATAAAGAGAATCTCAAGAACCCAGGGTTCATAGTAGCCGCTGCAGGAGTGCCCGTAAAATCACGCGGGCAGGCGAAATAATGCCCTTGACTTTTTTTTTGGTTATGTTATTTATAACCTTGTTATCGGAACCCGTACGGCATTATTAATGCCTTTCAGGTCCTCCCGATCAAATAACTTAAAATAGAGAAACACCTCCGCGGGAGTAGCTCAGTTGGTAGAGCGCAACCTTGCCAAGGTTGAGGTCGCGGGTTCGAGACCCGTCTCCCGCTCCATTTCTTTTGCACACCCAAGTCCATTTACGCAAGGTCCGGCCATGCAGCCAGTAAACAAAATGGGCGCGCTCAAGTCCTACATCGACGCGAAGGGGCTTAAATCGACCTCTCAGCGCGACTTCATCGCAGATACCTTCTTCAGGACCACAACACACATAAGCCTCGATGAGCTCCTCAAAAGGGTGAGGAGAAAGACCCCGAATATCGGCTACGCCACCGTCTACAGGACCATGAAGCTCCTGACCGAGTGCGGCCTGGCGATAGCCAGGCAGTTCGGTGACGGGCAGACCAGGTACGAGAACCTCCCTGCTGACGGACATCACGACCATATCATCTGCATAAAGTGCTCGAAGATAGCCGAATTCCACAACCAGAAGATAGAACAGCTGCAGATGGAAGCCGCCAAGAAGCTCGGGTTTACCGTCATTAACCACAAGCTCGAGCTTTACGGCTACTGCCCTGACTGCGGCTGATTATTTTTGGATTATCATTGAAAATGAAAGTTATTATCATCTAAAGGCATGCACGGACACGGAAATAAGAGCGAAGCCGCCGCAGGCGGGTCTTTGGTGCTCGTGGGCAACCCGAACGTGGGCAAAAGCGTCATATTCGGCGCGCTCACCGGCAGGTACGCCACAGTCTCCAATTACCCCGGCACCTCAGTTGAGATCTCCCGCGGGCAGGCCCGCTTCGGCGAGAAAAGGCTCGGCATAATCGACAGCCCCGGCGTAAACAGCCTCGTGCCGATGTCAGAGGACGAGAGGGTCACAAGGGATATACTCATGACCGGGGACGTAGACTGCGCGCTCCAGGTCATGGACTCCAAGAACTTGAGAAGGAGCCTCCTTATTACCCTCCAGCTTATAGAGATGGGGCTGCCGGTGACCCTCGCCCTCAACATGTACGATGAGGCCGGGGAAAGGGGCATCAAGATCGACATGGCGGGGCTCGCGTCTGTTCTGGGCCTCAAGGTAATACCAACGATTGCCACCCAGAGGTGGAACCTTGACAAGCTCGAGGCAGCCTTTTATAACCGTGATATCCCTTCAGCCTCCCTCGTCCGGTACCATGAGGCCATAGAAGACGGGATAAGGAAGATCGAGCCCCTTATCCCGGGCTGCCGCATCTCTGCAAGGTCGGTAGCCATAATGCTCATCTCCGGCGACACGACCCTTAAGCCGTGGCTCTCCAGGTCGTTCAGCCCCGAAGGGCTTAAAACAATAGAGTACGCGCGCGCCTCTGTCCAGGCAAGGTTCCCTGAGCCTGTAGGCTACATCATAAACCGTACCAGGCTCAGGGTTGTCGATTCGCTGGTGTCAAAGGTAGTGAGCCAGGAGACCCTCGGCAAGGGCAAGATAGCTACTTTCCTGGGCTCTGTTACCATGCACCCGCTCTGGGGCATACCCATACTCATAGCGGTCCTCCTTTTCATGTACGAGTTCGTTGGCGTCCTCGGCGCCGGCGTAAGCGTTAACTTTCTTGAATCGGTCGTCTTCGGCGAGTACCTCAACCCCTGGGCCGAACGTGTGGTCGGCTACGCCTTCGCGCCGGGGAGCTTCTTGTACGATATCATCGTCGGGGAGTACGGCATCGTGACGATGGCCTTCACATACGCCATCGCCATAATCCTTCCAATCGTAAGCTTCTTCTTCATATTCTTCAGCTTCCTCGAGGACTCGGGGTATCTCCCGAGGCTTGCCGTCATGGTAGACAGGGTATTCAAGATGATGGGCCTGAACGGCAAGGCCGTCCTCCCGATGGTGCTGGGACTTGGCTGCGACACCATGGCCACCATGACGACCAGGATACTCGAATCGAGGAAGGAGAGGGTGATAGTCACGCTGCTCCTTGCCCTGGGGGTACCCTGTTCGGCGCAGATAGGCGTCATACTCGGCATGCTCGGGTCTATATCCTTTGCCGCTACGGTCCTCTGGGCCGGCATAGTGCTCATGGTGCTTTTCCTGGTCGGGCTCCTGGCCTCAAAGGTGCTCCCCGGCCAGTCGTCCGATTTTATACTCGAGATACCGCCGATGAGGATGCCGCAGCTGTCCAACATGGTGCTAAAGACGCTTGTGAGGGTCGAGTGGTATCTTAAAGAGGCGGTGCCTCTTTTTATAGTAGGCACCCTCGTCCTTTTCACGCTCGACAAGGCCAATGCCATCGGCGCGCTCCAAAAGGCCGCCTCTCCGGTCATAGTGACCCTTTTAGGCCTTCCGGCAGAAGCGACACAGGCCTTCATAGTCGGCTTTTTAAGGCGGGACTACGGGGCGGCTGGCCTTCTTTCCCTTCAGATGGACGGCCTGCTCGACCCGGTGCAGGTCGTCGTAAGCCTCGTCACCATGACGCTTTTCGTGCCGTGCATCGCGAATTTGCTGATGATAGTGAAGGAGAGGGGCCTTAAGGCCGCGTTCTGGATGTCTCTTTTCATATTCCCGTTCGCCATATTCGTAGGCGCGGTCGTGAACTTCGCCTTGAGATACTTTGGTGTTACGTTAAGGTAGGGGGTTTTTATGACGAAGGATAAGGCCGTAGACGAGGTCATGGAGTTTATCTGGTCCCAGAGGGAGTTGGGGAGCAGTTCGATAAAAGAGCTCCTTGGGATAGACGAGGTCGCGGAAGAGGCCGATTTAAACACCCTTGAGAGGATGGTCAGCGGCGGCCTTGTGACGATTTACGGTGACTCCATCACGCTTACCTCTGAGGGCGAGAAGCTCGCCGAGGGGGCCATACGCCGCCACAGGCTGGCTGAAAGGCTCCTTACAGAGGTGCTCGCGATGACCGACGAGAACCTCGAGAAGAACGCCTGCTCTTTCGAGCACACGCTCTCTCCTGAGGTAACGGATTCCATATGCACGCTCCTCGGACATCCGCCCACGTGCCCGCACGGACTGCCCATCCCGAAAGGCGCTTGCTGCAAGAGGGCCAAGGACGAGCTAAAGCCCATAGTCCAGCAATTGAACGTGCTTGAAGTGGGAGAGACGGGCAGGATAATATTCATAGCCTCGAACTCGCATATGAGGCTCGACAAGCTCGGCTCGCTCGGCATTGTGCCTGGGAGCAACGTCAGGGTCCACCAGAAGAGGCCGGCCTTTGTCATTCAGCTCGGAGAGACCACGCTGGCGCTCGACCCCGAGATAATAAAAGAGATATACGTTAGGAAGATAGAGTAGTTTTTTAATACCAATGAGAAGACAGTTTGTCATATTTTTAGCCGCCCTCTTTCTTGTCGTTGGCATCGGGCTTGGCTTCCATCACCATGAGGACGGGCATCTCCATGATGACTGCGCTGTCTGCGTTGTCGCGGCCCACCATCAGTCTGTAAAGACCGCCGGTGCTTCATGGGCGCCTGTAATATCCCTCGTATTCTTTTTATTCGTCTCATCTCCCGTATATATACCCGCGTTCATTCAGGCAGGCAAACAGGTCAGGGCGCCGCCTCGTCTTCACACCCCAGCCAGATAAAACCATCTTCCGCAGACTTTAGCGAAAAAAGGCCGCTCTGCCATCGCACAGGTCTTTTATTCCGATTTCCTGCGCCTGACTTCTATTTTCAAGGAGGCTCAAGTTGAGTTACCTGCTCTCTATTCTTTTTGTATTTTTTTTCGCTTTCCCGGCTTTTGCTGATGATCTCGGATCAAGGCTGAAAGATATCGAGAAAACCCTTAAATCACAGCAGGAGCTTATAGACAGGCTCAAGGCTGAGAAGAACGGTGGCGGAGGCGGGAAACTCCGTCTCATCGACCTCTCCATGGACGCTCTTATCGCGGTCGGCGGCTCTACTGAAGATGATGAGTCGTTGCAGTCCCTCCAGGGCGGCGGCCACGACCCGCGAAAAAGGGGCTTTACAGTGCAGAACATAGAGCTTTCTCTTTCAGGCGCTATAGATCCATACCTCATGGGAGAGGCCCATATAATCTATTTTCTCGACCCTCTTGAGGGAGAGACGGTGGTCGAGCTTGAAGAGGTCTTCATGACCACCATCTCCTTGCCTTACGGCCTCCAGCTTGAGGCAGGCCATTTCTTTACCGAGTTCGGCCGCATTAACCCGAGGCACCCGCACCAATGGCACTGGCAGGACCAGCCGGTCATCAATACCAGGCTCTTCGGCCCTGACGGGATGAGGGGGCCGGGGTTCAGGCTGGGATGGCTTATGCCGCTACCCTGGTTCTCAGAGCTTCATTTCGGCGTCCAGAACGCAAACGGCGAGACCATGGCGAGCTTTCTCGCAAGCGATGAATTTTTTGGCGAGCGCGCCATTGGCGGGAGGCCTTTTGTGGACCGCGGCGTAAAGACGCTTAAAGACCTGGCCTACCTGCTCCGCCTTGATAACTCCCTTGACCTGTCGGATGAGGTAACGGCGTCTATGGGCTTGTCCGCGCTTTACGGGCCTAACGCAACCGGCGCTCAAGGCGAGACCCTTATCTACGGGGCCGACCTTGTAGTAAAGTGGCGTCCGGAGGGCGGCGTGAGGGGTTGGCCGTTCCTCGTATGGGAGACAGAGGTGATGAAGAGGGACTACAAGGCGGCGTCATTCTATGACGATTCAGACCCTTCAGATATCATCGACCTCTCGGAAGAGACCCTCAAGGACTGGGGCCTTTACACGCAATTGATATACGGCTTCAAGCCGGGATGGGCCGCCGGGCTTCGCTATGAGTATGCTACGGGTAGCGGCGAGAGCGTAGGCGGGCGCGCTAGCGACCCCTTCCGGGACGACCGGAGGCGTATATCTCCCCTGGTAACATGGATGCCGACCGAGTTCTCACGCTTCAGAGCTCAGTATAACTACGACAGGGCAGACCATTTAAACGATAAGGAAGCTCATTCGGTATGGCTCGGGGTCGAGTTCATGTACGGGGCCCACGCGGCCCATTCCTTCTAAGGAGGCTGTGATGTCTAAGAAGATACTCTTTACAATAATCATGCTCTTCGCGTTAGCGGCCCCTGCCAGGGCAGGCGTTAATATAGTGGCGACACTTCCCTGGATAGGCGGCATGGCGAAAGAGATAGGAAAAGACAAGGTAAGCGTCACGGTTCTGGTCAAGCCTAACCAGGACGCGCATTTTGTCGAGGCAAAGCCGAGCATGGTGCTTGCCGCGAGCAGGGCCGACATCCTGGTCTACAACGGCCTTGACCTTGAGGTCGGATATCTGCCGCTGATAATCAATTCCTCAAGGAACCCAAGGATACAGGCCGGAGAAAACGGGAACCTCGACTGCTCGAAGTATATAAACGCCATAGAGCGCCCCCATACCGACATCGACAGGAGCATGGGGGACGTCCATCCCTTCGGCAATCCGCACTACCATCTTTCGCCATCAAACATGGCCAGCGTAGCTCAAGGCCTGACCGATACCCTTGCGAGGCTTGATAGCGGCAATGCCGGCTTCTACAGGGCAAACCTCGCCTCGTTTAACAGGACGCTCGAAGCCAAAAAAAAAGAATGGGAGGGGAAGCTCAGCGGCAAGCGGTTCATCTCCTTCCACAAATACTTCGAATACCTTGCAAACGACCTGGGCTTCAGGATAACAGGCTATATAGAGCCAAAGCCGGGGATCCCGCCTTCTTCGGGGCACATGGCAAGGCTTGCTGAGATGATAGCGAAAGACAGGCCTGACGCCATCCTCACTACCTCTTATAACGGCAAGAAAGAGGTAGTGTTCCTGTCAACCAAGACAGGCGTTAAGGCGATAGTGGTACCTCACGAGATCGGCTGCCAGGAGGGCATAGGCGACTGGTTTACGCTTATGGACATGGTCGTGGAATCGCTTAAATAGGAGAAGAGATGGAAGCCCTCAGCATCCTTTTATACCCATTCCTCGCGTGCGTCTTGCTCATATTGGCGCACGCGTACTTCGGTGTGCACATCCTCCAGAGGGGGATAATCTTCGTCGACCTTTCGCTTGCCCAGTTCATAGGCCTCGGCATAGCCTTCTCTTTTTTTCTTGGGGATGACGAAGGGACGAGGCTCCTTTTTTCAGTGGGTTTCGCGGTGCTGGGGGCCTTCATACTCTCTTTTTCAAGACTGATCTCGAGGTTCGTCAATATCGAGGCCTTCATAGGGGTCCTTTATATCTTCTCGCTCTCAGCGAGCATACTTGTCCTCGACATGACGCCTCACGGGTTGGAGGATTTCAAGGCCATCATGAACGGCAGCATACTATGGGTGACCACTGGCGAGCTTCTAAAGACCTTTGCGCTCTACTCGGTGATAGGGCTATTCCATTTTATATTCAGGAAAAGGTTCCTGGGGCTCTCTTTCGAAGATAAGGGCGGGATATTCTGGGAATTCATCTTCTTTTTAAGCTTCGCCTTTGTACTGGTCAAATCTGTCCAGATGGCCGGCATACTCCAGGTCTTCTCTTTCCTGGTGATCCCGGTCCTCATAGGGAAGCTATTTACAAGAGACCTCAAAAAAACGCTTCTTTCAGGCTGGCTGATCGGCGCGGCCTCAAGCGTATTCGGTCTTGGGATGTCTTACCTCTATGACCTCCCGACGGCGCCGTTGATAGTGGCCTCGCTAAGCCTGACCTTTTTCATGCTCCTTGTTTTTAAATACGCGACATCACGCAAGCTCCGTTCTTAAGCCCTTCGCCCGCGCCTTGCCCACGACTCGTATATCTCGGTAAAGATAGCGGCAAGGTCTTTCGTTATTTCCCAGCCTGGATAATGCGAGCTCGCCTTTGAGATATCGGATATGTAGCAGATGTGGTCGCCTGACCGGTTGGCCTCGACATACTCCCAACTCATCGGTATCCCTGATATCGATTCGATAAGCGTGAAGGCCTCGATAATGGAAATGGAGTTCCCCCTTCCGCCTCCCAGGTTGTAGACCTCGGCCCGCCTCGGTGAATCTATGAACCTTTGGATGAAGCCTGTGACGTCATATGAGTGTATGTTGTCCCTGACCTGCTTTCCCTTGTAGCCGTATACCTTGTAGGTCTTTCTATCAAGGTTGCACCTTATGAGATAGCTTAAAAAGCCGTGTAGCTCTACCCCTGAATGGTTTGGGCCGGTAAGGCATCCGCCCCGGAGGCATGCCGTCGGCATACCGAAGTACCTGCCGTACTCCTGCGCCATCACATCGGCGGCTACCTTTGACGCGCCGAAAAGAGAATGCTTGGACCGGTCTATCCTCATATCCTCCGTGATGCCGCGCGCGTATGTATCATCGGCGTAGTCGTACCTTGTCTCGCTCTCCTTCAAGGCCAGCTCGTTAGGCGCGTCTCCGTAGACCTTGTTGGTGGAAAGGTGGACGAAGGGGGCCTCAGGGCAGTACCGCCTCGCGGCTTCAAGGAGGTTGATAGTCCCTCCGGCGTTGGTGTCGAAGTCCTCAAAAGGCATGGAGGCCGCAAGGTCATGGCTCGGCTGTGCCGCGGCGTGTACTATGGCGTCGGGTTTAAGGGCTTTGACCTCGGCAAAAACGCGCTCCCGGTCCCTTATATCTACCTCAAGATGGACGAAGTCCTTATGCTTTTCCTGAAGCCTTCGCTGGTTCCAGCGCGTATCCCCGTGTTTGCCGAAAAAACGCGCCCTCATGTTGTTGTCGATGCCGGCGACCTTCCACCCAAGAATAGAGAAGCGCTCGACCACCTCGCCACCGATGAGTCCGCTTGAGCCTGTAACGAGAAGTTTCCTCATTATGTCCTTTCGTGGAAGGCAGGCGCTTTTAACGGGAATCCGTCTGCGAAAGAGCCGTGGCAAGGATATTTTCTGAAAGAACCTATAAGAAAAGCATAACAGAAGTTATCCGGTGCGCAATTGCGCTGATAGTCGGGAATGAGTATTTCAGGGGGCTCGGGTCTTCGGTCGTTCAAGAGCTCTACAGCAATTTTAAAATACACAAAACCCTTGGAATATGGTAACCTTTCCCCCCTATGCACCACTCGAATTTCGTCCACCTCCACCTGCATTCCCAGTACAGCCTCCTTGACGGCGCGATAAGGCCGGAGGCCCTGATAGCGCTCGCGAAAGAGTACAGGATGCCGGCTGTCGCCGTAACAGACCACGGCAACCTCTTCGGGGCTGTCGAGTTCTATCAGAAGGCCATGCAGAAGGGCGTAAAGCCAATAATCGGCTGCGAGCTATATGTCGCGCCGGGCGCGCGCACCGAAAAGACGGCGATCAAAGGCGAGTACGCCTTTCACCTGGTCCTGCTTGTCAAAAACCTCAAGGGATATCAGAACCTCTGCAAGCTCCTGACACGGGCCTATACAGAGGGCTTCTACTATAAACCGAGGGTTGATAAGGAGATACTGAAGGAATATAACGAAGGGCTTATAGCCTTGAGCGCGTGCCTGCACGGCGAGGTGGCCTATAACTTAAGCATCGGCCAGAGGGAGGCTGCTGAGAATACGGCTTCTGAGTACAAGGCGATCTTCGGCGGGAGGCGCTTCTATCTCGAGATACAGCATAACGGCATAGAGGAGCAGGAGCGCGTCAATAAAGAGCTTGTACAACTCGGCAAAAAGCTCGACATCCCGCTTGTCGCCACGAACGACTGCCATTACCTGAAGAAAGAGGACTCGCGAGTCCACGACGTGCTCCTTTGCATACAGACCGGCACGACCGTGAACGCGGCCAACCGCATGCGCTTTTCAACGGACGAGTTCTACGTCAAGTCCCCTGAAGAGATGGTAGAGGCCTTCAAAGACACCCCTGAGGCGATAGCGAACACCATAGAGATAGCCGAGAGGTGCAACTTCGAGCTTAGCCTGGGCAAGAACTTCCTGCCCGAATACCCGGTCCCGGAGGGTGAAACGCTCGATTCGATAATAGACGCCAAGGCACGGGAAGGGCTTGAGAAGAGGCTTGCGACGATGCGCAAGGCAGGAGCAGACGTCGAGGCGCTCAAGTGGCAGTACTACGACAGGCTTGAAAAGGAGCTGAAGGTCATAAAGGGGATGGGCTTCCCCGGCTACTTCCTCATAGTCACGGACTTCATAGACTACGCCAGGAGCGTAGATATCCCTGTCGGCCCTGGCAGGGGCTCTGCCGCCGGTAGCCTGGTTGCCTATTCGCTCGGCATCACCAACATCGACCCCATAAGGTACAACCTCCTTTTCGAGAGGTTCCTTAACCCGGACAGGATATCTCTGCCTGATATCGACATCGACTTCTGCTTCGAGAAGAGGGACGAGGTAATAAAGTACGTAACCCGGAAATACGGGGCTGACAAGGTCAGCCAGATAATAACCTTCGGCCAGATGAAGGCCAAGGCCTGCATACGGGACGTGGGCAGGGCGCTCGATATGCCTTACGGCGACGTCGATAAGATCGCCAAGCTCGTCCCAAATACCCTGAATATTACCATAAAGGAGGCCATTGAGCAGGAGGCCCGGCTCAAGGAGCTTTACGACAAGGATCCGAAGGTGCGGGAGCTCCTGGATACGGCGGTAGCCCTCGAAGGCCTCCCGCGCCACGCCTCGACGCACGCGGCGGGCGTGGTCATCTCAAACAGGCCGCTTGAAGAGTACCTGCCCCTTTATAAGCAGCAGAAGGAAGATTCGATCACGACCCAGTACACGATGAAGGACGTCGAGAAGATCGGGCTCGTGAAGTTCGACTTCCTGGGCCTCAAGACCCTGACCGTCATCGACAAGACGGTTAAGTTCGTAAGATCGAACAGAGACGTTGACCTTGATATCGAGGCGTTGCCTCTCGCCGATGAAAAGACGTATAGCCTCATTGCGAGCGGTGAATCGAACGGCGTATTCCAGCTTGAAAGCTCCGGGATGAAGGAGCTCCTGCGCAAACTCAAGCCCACGACCTTCGAGGACCTCATAGCCGCCGTCGCGCTCTACAGGCCAGGCCCTTTGCAGAGCGGCATGGTCGACGACTTCATCAACAGGAAGCACAAGAAGACCGTCATCACCTACGAGGTGCCAGAGCTAAAGGGCATCCTTGAGAACACCTACGGCGTCATGGTCTACCAGGAGCAGGTCATGGAGATCGCCAAGGTGCTCGCCGGGTACACCCCCGGAGACGCCGACGTCCTCAGGAAGGCGATGGGAAAAAAGCTCCCTGAGGAGATGCTCGTACAGAGGACCAGGTTCCTCGAAGGGAGCAAGAAGAAGAACATCGACCAGAAAAAGGCCGAGAAGATTTACGACCTCATGGCCAAGTTCGCCGGCTACGGCTTCAACAAGAGCCACAGCGCGGCATACGCCCTCATAGCCTTTCAGACCGCGTATCTAAAGGCCCATTACACCGCAGAATTCATGGCCGCGCTTCTGGGCGCCGACATGGGCAACACAGACCAGGTCGTAAAATACATAAACGAGTGCAAGGAGCTTGGAATAGGCGTAGACCCGCCTGACCTGAACGAAAGCTCGATGGAATTTACCGTCTCCGGAAAGCGCATCCGGTTCGGCCTGGCCGCCGTCAAAAACGTCGGAGAGGCGGCGATAGACGAGATGCTCAGGGTCAGGCAGGACGGGAAGTTCACCTCCATGCTCGATTTCCTTTCAAGGGTCGATTCACGCAAGGTGAACAAGAAGGTCATCGAGAGCCTCATAAGGTGCGGGGCGTTTGATTTCACGAAGGAGAAAAGGGCGCAGCTCATGGCTGAGCTCGACCCCACAGTGGAGGCCGCCCAGTCCATGCAGAGGGACAGGGAGCTTGGCCAGTCCTCGCTCTTTGACGCCTTCGGCGGTGGCGGCGGCGGAGAGGCGGTCAAGCCGTCGATAAACGTCCCCAGGGTGATCGAGTGGGAGAACAAGGAGCTCCTTGCCTACGAGAAAGAGACGCTGGGGTTTTATTTTTCAGCCCACCCCCTTTCCGGCTACAAGCGCGAGCTTGCGCTCTATGCCACGGCCATCGATTCATTGTCCGAGAAGAAGAACGAGGACGAGGTCACGATAGGCGGCATCATAGCGGAGCTCAAGGAGATAACCACCAAGAAGGGCGACCGCATGGCCTTCGCGAGGATTGAAGACCTCACGGGCTCTGTCGAGGCGGTCATATTCTCGGACCTCTATAAAAAGGTGCGGGACGTTATCTCAAGCGGTTCTCCACTCATAGTGTCAGGCAGGCTTGACAAGGAAGAGGACGAGGTAAAGCTCATAGCTACCGGCATGGTCCCGATAGAAGAGGCCGGCGGGCAACAGCTCAAGTCGAGGAATACCCATATCCACGCCCCTGTGGACGGGCTTACCGCGGAAAAGCTCATGGAACTTAAGAAGGTCATTCAGGAGCACCCCGGAACCTCGACGGTGATAGTACACCTGGTCTATCCTGACAATGGCAGTGTGATAATAGGGGTAAATGAATCGCTCAAGATGAGCCCTCAGGAAAGCGCTGTGGCGAGGATAAAGGAACTTATAGACGGCGCTCAGGTTGAAATTATATAGTAGGGCAATTCCTTTTAAAGGGACATGACATGTACAGGCACTGGCTCGAATTCGAGAAACCGGTAGAGGAAATAGAAAAAAAAATCGAGGAGCTTCGCGCCTACGAGGCAACGGGCAACGTGAGGTCTTCCGAAGAGATCGCGAAGCTTGAAAAGAAGGCCAGGGGGCTATTAAAGGAAATATACGGGAAGCTTACGCCCCAGCAGATAACCCTTGTGGCGAGGCACCCGGACAGGCCGTATACGCTGGACTATATCCAGAACGTATTTGAGGAGTTTATGGAACTCCACGGAGACAGGGCCTTCAAGGACGACCCGGCGATCGTCGGCGGGCTCGCCAGGCTCGAAGGGACCCCTGTCATGGTCCTCGGCCAGCAGAAGGGAAGGAATACCAAGGAGAAGGTCCATCGCAACTTCGGCATGCCGCATCCGGAAGGATACAGGAAGGCATTGCGCCTCTTCGAGCTTGCCGAAAGGTCCTACATACCTGTCTTTACGTTCATAGACACGCCTGGCGCGTACCCCGGGGTAGGCGCCGAGGAGAGGGGGCAGTCGGAGGCGATAGCCACGAACCTCATGGTCATGTCGAGGCTCAAGGTGCCTGTCATAGCAACGGTCATAGGCGAGGGCGGCAGCGGTGGGGCGCTTGCCATAGGTGTTGCCGACAGGGTCAACATGATGGAGTACTCAACATATTCGGTCATCTCACCAGAGGGCTGCGCCGCGATACTCTGGAAGGACGGGAGCAAGGCAGACCTTGCGGCAAAGGCATTGAAGATAGACGCTGGTGAGATGCTTAAAATGGGCGTCATCGATAAGATAGTGAAAGAGCCTCTTGGCGGCGCCCACAGGGAGCCGCAGACAGCCTACAAGAACCTTAAAGCCACCCTTTCAGCCCAGCTCAAGGAATTGAACGCCTTGGAGACCGCTGAGCTTGTCGAGGCTCGCTACAGGAAGTTCCGCGCGATGGGGGTCTTTGCCGAGCCTAAAAGATAAATAAAATATTTGATTTTTTTAAGGGGATACATTACCCTGTTCTTTTAAAACTCAGGAATTTCAAAGGCATATGCCGACTACCAGGAACAACATAACCGACCTCAGGAACCAGATAGACTCGATAGACCTCGAGATACTGGAGCTTTTAAACAAGCGGGCCGGTCTCGTACTTGAGGTAGGCAAGATAAAGGCGAAGGAAAACAAGGATTTCTATGTGCCTGAAAGGGAGCAGGAGGTCCTTAAAAGGCTCATGGATAGAAACCCCGGCCCTTTGCCGAACCAGGCATTGAAGAACGTCTTCAGGGAGATAATGAGCGCATCGCTCTCTCTTGAAAAACCGCTCCGCATAGCCTTCCTCGGCCCGGTCGCCACCTTTACGCATCAGGCCTGCATGCAGCACTTTGGCCTCTCCGGCGAATTTCTGCCGAAAAAGGACATAGCCGATGTCTTCGACGACGTGGAAAAGGGCAGGGCGGACTTCGGCGTCGTCCCTATCGAGAATTCTACCGAAGGCGTTGTAAGCCACACCCTCGACATGTTCGTGCGCTCGGACCTCAAGATCTACTCCGAGGTGATGCTCGAGATCTCACTCGCTCTCCTTAACAAGACCGGGAAGATCACCGACATAGCCAAGGTCTGCTCGCACCCGCACGCCCTGGCGCAATGCAAGAACTGGGTAAAGGGGAACCTGCCGAACGCGCTCGTCTTCGACGTATCGTCTACCGCTTTAGCGGCGCAGATGGCGGCTGAGGACTCATCGACCGCCGCCATAGCGTCTATAGCGGCAGCAAACCTCTACGATCTGCGCGTCATAGAGAAGAACATCGAGGACAACTCGAACAACTTCACCCGCTTTCTCGTCATAAGCAAGAACATCGCCGGCAAGACCGGCAGGGACAAGACATCGCTCATGTTCGCGATAAAGGACGCCCCGGGCGCCCTCTATTCCATGCTCAAGCCTTTCGCCTCGCGGGGATTGAACCTTTCGAAGATTGAATCGAGGCCGCTTAAGACCAAGGCCTGGGAATACGTCTTCTTCCTCGACCTTGACGGCCACATAAACGACGAACCGGTGAGGGAAGCCATATCAGAGCTTGAAAAATCATGCTCTTTTTTAAAGATACTCGGCTCATATTCCAAATCACAGCAGGCTTGAACTTAAATGTTGACTATGCGCAAACTCAATATCCCTGTCTCAGACAATATCAGTTCTCTTGTGCCCTATCCGCCCGGAAAGCCCATCGAGGAGCTTGAAAGGGAGCTTGGGATAAAGGGCTCAATAAAGCTCGCCTCGAATGAGAACCCGCTCGGCCCGTCGAAGAAGGCCGTTGAGGCCGTCTCAAAGGCCCTTGGCGGGCTCCACAGGTACCCTGACGGCTCCTGCTATTACCTGAAGGAGAAGCTCTCGGCGATACTCGGGGCCACGCACGAGATGATAACCTTCGGCAACGGGTCGAATGAGATAATCGAGCTTCTTATCAGGGCATATCTCAAGCCCGGAGACGAGGCGATAATGGGTGACCCTTCCTTCGCGGTCTACCCGATCGCCGTAAAGGCCGTTGGCGGCATATCCAGGCTCGTGCCGTTAAAGAACATGACGCACGACCTCAAGGCCATGGCCTCTTCCATAAACAGGAATACGAGGCTCGTCTTCATCGCCAACCCGAATAACCCTACAGGGACGATGGTCACAGGGGCGGAGTTCTCGGATTTCATGGAAAAGGTCCCGGAGAACGTCATAGTATGCGTTGATGAGGCCTATTACGAGTTCGTACGGAGCAAGGACTTCCCTGACACGCTTTCTTATATAAAAGAGGGAAGGCCCGTTGTGATGCTCAGGACCTTCTCCAAGATATACGGGCTTGCCGGCTTGAGGATCGGCTACGGGGTAGCCCATCCCGAGCTAATGGATTACATGAACAGGGTGCGCCAGCCGTTTAACGTCAATAGCCTTGCCCAGGCAGCGGCCATAGCTGCCCTTGACGACGTCGAACATCTTGAGAGGACCAGGCAGAATAACGCGGTAGGCCTTGCCTATCTCTTCGGGGAGCTCTCGAAACTCGGCTTCGAGTGCGTTGACACCGAGGCGAACTTCTTCCTCGTAAGAGTGGGTGACGGCAAGGGGGTCTACGACGCGCTTTTGAGAAAGGGCGTTATCGTCCGGCCCATGGCCAGCTACAACATGCCCGAATACATACGTGTCACGGTAGGGCTGCCGGAAGAGAACAAGAGGTTTCTGGAAGCCTTCATGGAAGTCGTGCTTTAGATAAAGTGCATAACAGGACGGGGGGAGATTTTATGATAATAGTTCTTAAAAGGGACGCCACGCCGGAGACCATCGAGCACGTGGTGGAAAAGATAAAGGCGGTGGGGCTCGCTGTCCACATCTCAAAGGGCAAGGAGAGGACGATAATAGGAGCCATTGGGGATGAAGAGCTCCTGGCATCGATATCGCTCGAGGCCCTGCCGGGTGTCGAGAGCGTGATGCCGATCCTCAAGCCCTACAAGCTTGTAAGCCGCGAGTTCCGTAAGGAAGGGACTGTAATAGACGTAAACGGTGTAAAGATAGGCGACACCGAGCTACAGGTCATAGCCGGCCCGTGCAGCGTGGAGAGCAAGGCGTCTCTTGTCAGCTGCGCGAGGCAGGTACAGGCCGCCGGGGCGAGGATATTGAGGGGCGGGGCCTTCAAGCCCAGGACGTCGCCCTATGATTTCCAGGGGCTCGGCGAGGACGGCCTCAAGCTCCTTGCCGAGGCCAAGAAGGAGACCGGACTTCCGATAATAAGCGAGCTAATGGACCCGAGGGACACCGAGCTTATCTGCGAATACGTCGATATCGTCCAGATAGGCGCGAGGAACATGCAGAACTTCAGGCTCCTGATGGAAGTAGGGAAGGCCAGGAAGCCTGTGCTCCTCAAAAGGGGCCTTTCAGCGACCATTAAGGAGTTCCTCATGTCAGCCGAGTACATAGCCTCGCAGGGCAACTCCGATATAATACTATGCGAGCGCGGCATAAGGACATTCGAGACCGCCACCAGAAATACGCTTGATCTTAGCGCGGTACCGGTACTTAAGGAAGAGACGCACCTCCCTATATTCATCGACCCCAGCCACAGCGCGGGCAGATGGAACCTTGTGGCCCCGCTCGCCAAGGCCGCCCTGGCGGTAGGAGCAGACGGGCTTATGATAGAGGTCCATCCAGACCCTGAGAACGCGCTCTGCGACGGCGCCCAGTCGCTCAAACCCAGCAAATTCGCCAGCCTGATGGATGACCTCCGTAAGGTCGCGGCCGCCGTGGGCAGGACGCTCTGAGGCCTTATGGCAAGGGCCGGACGGCCCTTGCCTCCGTCCGTTTTATTAAAAAATCCGACAAGCTCATGTAAGGTCAGATGATAGAGTCTTTGCATTTCAAAAAGGTTGCCATCATAGGGGTGGGGCTCATAGGAGGCTCGCTCGCCCTCGTCTTGAGGCGCAAGGGTCTCGCCTCTGAGATTACCGGTATAGGCAGGGGGCTGCCTAATCTTGAGGCCGCTAAAAGGCTTGGCGTCATCGATTCGTTCACCAGGGATATAGCCGATGGCGTAAAGGACGCGGACCTTGTCGTAGTGGCGGTGCCGGTACTCAAGATAGCCGATACAATAAGGCAGGCCGCCCCGAACCTGAAGCCAGGCTGCATCGTGACGGATGTGGGGAGCGTCAAGGCCTCTGTGATAGAAGCTGTCGGGCCTGTTATGCCGGCCGGGGCGCATTTCGTGCCTGGACACCCGATAGCTGGAACAGAGAACTCCGGCGTCGAAGCCTCTTTCCCTGAGCTGTTTATCGAGAGGAAGTGCATACTCACTCCTACCGCAAAGACCGATCCGGCGGCGCTTAAGGCCGTAAAAGGTATTTGGGAGGAGGCTGGCTCTACGGTCGTGGAGATGGACGCCTCTGTGCATGATATGATACTCGCAGCCGTAAGCCACCTGCCGCACATGATAGCCTATACACTCGTGAACGCCGTAGCACAGACCGAGGCCGCGGGCGAGGACGTAATAAGCTACTCTGCAGGCGGTTTCAAGGACTTCACCAGGATCGCCTCAAGCTCCCCGGAGATGTGGGCGGATATCTGCGCCATGAACCGGGAGCCCATACTCAAGACCATAGAAGGCTTTCAGAGGCGGCTTGCCGCCTTGAAAGAGCTGATAGAAAAAGGCGACCAGCCGGGTCTCAGGCAGGAGTTCGGGATGGCAAAGGGCATAAGGGACTCTCTTTTAAAGGGTCGCGGGTGAAAGAGTGGGATTGACCAAGGCGAAAGACATATTCTCCGGCAAGGAGAAGGCTACCCCTGCAAAATGCCTGAAGGGCGAGATGACCGTTCCCGGGGACAAGTCCATCTCGCACCGTTCGGTCATATTCGGCTCGATAGCCGAAGAGACGACAGAGGTCTCTGGCTTCCTCGAAGGCGAGGACAATCTGTCTACTATTGCGGCCTTCACTCTCATGGGGGTCGATATAGAAAGAGACGGGGACAGGGTAAGGATAAACGGGAAGGGGCTTCATGGCTTAAAAGAGCCCGATGACGTCATAAACGCCGGCAACTCAGGCACCACTACAAGGCTTCTGACCGGGCTCCTCTCGGGCATGCCGTTTTTCTCGGCCATAACGGGGGACGAGTCGCTCCGTAAAAGGCCGATGAAGAGGGTGGTAGAGCCTCTTATCAAGATGGGCGCGGCAATAACAGGCAGAAAGGACGGAAGCCTTCTTCCTATCGCCATATCGGGAAGGAAGCTCAAGGGCATCACATACAGGACGCCTGTTGCGAGCGCGCAGTTGAAATCCGCGCTCCTTCTGGCCGCGCTTTCGGCTGACGGCGAAACCGTAATAGAGGAGCCGGAGAAGAGCAGGGACCATACCGAGAGGATGCTCAAGCTCTTCGGGGCGAATTTAAGCGTCTCCGGCAATTCTATTTCAGTCAGGTCGACAAACAGGCTTGCCGGGTGTAAAATAATTGTACCCGGGGACATCTCCTCGGCCGCTTTTTTCATGGCCGGCGCGGCGTTGACTGAAGGATCGGATCTCCTCATAAGGGATGTCGGCATAAACCCCACCAGGGTCGGTATTGTAGATATCCTCAAAAAGATGGGAGGCATGGTCGAGGTCAAAAACGCTCGCGAGTCATCTGGCGAGCCTGTGGGGGATATCTTTGTGCGGGGCTCGCGCCTGAAAGGGATCGAAATCGGCGGACCGGATCTGCTCCCTGCGATCGACGAGTTCCCCATCATATGCGTTGCCGCCGCCTTTGCCGATGGCACGACAAGGATCAGCGGCGCTAAGGAGCTGAGGGTAAAAGAGAGCGACAGGATAGCGGTCATCTCAGAGTGCCTCGGGGCCATAGGCGTCAGGAACACAGAGACGGAAGACGGCATAATCATAGAGGGTACCTGCGGGAGGCCTGTAAAGGGTGGGACCATCAGGAGCCACGGCGATCACAGGATAGCGATGGCCATGGCCATGGCGGCTTTGAGGACAGAGGCAGGCATAGAGATAGAAGGGGCAGGGAGCGTTGACGTCTCCTTCCCCGGTTTCTTCGGCCTCCTCGGGAAGATAAGGGTGCAATGAAAAGAGGGCCTGTAATAGCGATAGACGGGCCGAGCGGCGTAGGCAAGACTACCGTAAGCAGGGGGGTCGCTCGAAAGCTCGGCTTCAGGTACATAAACACCGGGTCGATGTACAGGGCTATTGCCCTTGCCGCCAAGGAATCGTGGGTCGACCTCAAAAGCGATGTAGTCCTTGAGGAGTTTTGCGCCGGGGTCGATTTCCGGTACGACGTTGAAACCGGCTCCGTCTCGGTGGACGGCATAGACTATACCGGCAGGCTGAGGAGTCAGCAGGCCGCTGAGCTTGCCTCAAAGGTGTCGACAAAGGGGTCGGTGAGGGAGTTCCTTGTCGCCTATCAGAGAAAGCTCGCTGAAGCCGGGAATGTCGTAATGGAAGGCAGGGACATTGGCACGGTGGTATTCCCTGACGCCGACGTAAAGATTTTCCTCGATGCCCCTCATGATGTCAGGGCCGGCAGGCGCCACCTTGAGCTTGTCGAAAAGGGCGTGCATGAAAGCGTAGAAGTGAGCAGCGAAATAGAGGAGCGCGACAGGCGGGACAGCTCGCGCGAGCTGTCGCCTCTTAAGATGGCGGATGACGCGATAAGGATAGACACGGCCGCTATAGGGATAGACGCTGTAATAGATAAAGTACTTAAAGCGGTCAGGGAAAGGTTGAGCGTTGGAGATCATCGTAGCTAAATCATCGGGCTTCTGTTTCGGTGTCAAGAGGGCCATAAACATGGCCGACAAATGCGCCTCAGAGGAAAAAGGCGATGGCATCTATACCCTCGGCCCCATTATCCATAACCCTCAGGTCGTAAAGAGGCTTGAGGAATCTAATGTCTTCGTCAAAAAAAGCCTCTCTGAGATAGACGCGGGGACCGTCATCATAAGGTCCCACGGTGTGAAATCCGAGGAGTACAGGGAAGCAAGGGAGAAGGGGCTTAATATCGTCGACGCGACCTGCCCGTTCGTGAAAAAGGCGCAGGACCTCGTCTCTCAGCTTACCGAAGATGGCTACGAGGTCGTCGTTGTCGGCGAGAAGGACCACCCTGAGGTCAAGGGGCTCATAAGCTACGGGAGCAAGAAGGTTTTGGTGGCTGGAAGCATAGCCGAACTCGTGGATATGCCGAGGGTAGCCAGGCTGGGCATCGTCGCGCAGACTACTATTCCAATGGAAAAGCTTGAGGATATTGTCAGTTTTTGTTTACATAAGGCCTCTGAGTTAAAGGTATTCAATACGATTTGTAACGCTACGTCTACCAGGCAGACCGAAAGCGCTGAGATGGCGAGGAAGGTCGATGTGATGATAGTGGTCGGCGGCAAGAACAGCGCCAACACGAGAAGGCTCGCCGAGGTCTGTCTTGCCATACAGCCGATGACCTATCATATTGAGGTTGCGGCGGAATTGGACCATGCCTGGTTTTCCGGGGCCCGGCGGGTTGGAGTTACTTCAGGGGCGTCCACCCCTGAGTGGCTCATAGAGGAGGTAGTGAGTCAAATAGGTGAGTTTGCTACGAAATGATTTGCGCTTTGAAACGCTCTATGATATGGTTTTTCTTCAAAGAATAAGAATGGGGAGGACTGGCGATTAATGATAGGGAGAGAGGAAAAGTCCCGCGCAGGTGATGCGCCCAAATCGGATTTCGAGGAGCTTTTCGAAAGCCGCATAAAGGAGATGCAGGAAGGGGATATCACCAAGGGCAGGGTCGTCCAGATCACCCAGGACTCGGTGATGATAGATATAGGGTACAAGTCCGAAGGGCACGTCCCTTTGCGCGAGTTCCTTGACAAGGACGGGAATCCTACCGTCAAGGTAGGGGACGAGATAGCCGTCCTTATCGAAAGGCGCGAGGATGAGCATGGCTTTGTGCGTCTTTCGAAGGCAAAGGCCGACCAGCTCAAGGTCTGGGACAAGATAATAGAATCTCATGATAAGGGTGTTGCGGTCCAGGGCATCATCTCCGAGAGGATAAAAGGCGGATTTTACGTTGAGATCGAAAACATAACCGCCTTCCTGCCGGGCTCTCAGGTGGACCTCAAGCCCGTGAGGAACCCGGATAAGCTCATCGGCCAGAGCTTCCAGTTCAGGGTGCTCAAATACAACAGGCGCAAGAACAATGTCATCGTCTCAAGGAGGGTCATCCTCGAAGAGGAGAGGGAGGTCATGAGGAAGACCACCATCGAGACCATCCATGAGGGGACCATAGTCGAGGGGATGGTCAAAAACATCACCGATTACGGCGCGTTCATCGACCTCGGCGGCATCGACGGCCTCGTGCATCTTACTGACCTTTCCTGGGGCAAGGTAACCCACCCTTCACAGGTACTCAAGATAGGCGACCAGGTGAAGGTCATGATATTGAAGTTCAACAAGGAAGAGAACAAGATATCCCTCGGGTTCAAGCAGACGATGGAAGACCCGTGGCTTAAAGTCGGGGAGAAGCACGCCCTCGGCCAGAGGACCCGCGGGACTGTGGTCAATATAACCGACTACGGCGCGTTCGTCGAGATAGAGCCCGGGCTTGAAGGCCTGGTCCACATATCCGAGATGTCCTGGACCAAGCTTAAGCACCCTTCCCAGAAGGTAAAGGTAGGGGATGCGGTCGAGGTAGAGGTGCTCGACATCGACCCGGCGAGCAAGAGGATATCTCTTGGCATGAAGCAGATCGAGGCCAACCCATGGGAAGAGGCCGAGAGGCGCTATCCGAAGGGGACGAAGATAAAAGGGGTCGTCAAGAACATAACCGACTTCGGCGTCTTCATCGGCATAGAGGAGGGCATAGACGGCCTTGTGCACATCTCCGACCTTTCATGGAAAAAGGTGAAGCACCCCTCGGAGCTTTTCAAGAAGGGGCAGGAGGTCGAGGCGATCGTATTGAACATCGAGGGCGCGAACAGGAGGTTCTCGCTTTCCACGAAGGTCCTTGAGAAGAACCCGTGGCAGGGGGTCGAAGACCGCTACAAGCCCGGCATGACCGTGCAGGGGCGCGTAACGAGTGTCGCCGATTTCGGCGCGTTCGTCGAGCTTGAAGAGGGCCTTGAAGGGCTGGTGCATGTCTCGGAGCTCTCCCGCGGCAAAAAACGCGGGGCTGATATAAAAGAAGGCGATATCGTCGAGGTAGAGGTGTTGAACGTCGACCCAGATGACAACAAGATCGGCCTCTCTGTAAGGGAGATCAAAAGCCACACAGGCGCAGAGGGCGAAGGTACGCACTAAATGAGAAGAGAGGTTTTAAGAAACCTCCTGGCCGCGTTCGGGGTGGTCTTCATAGCGATAATCGCCCTCTCTGTCGTGGTAGGCGTCTTCATGGACAGCGAGATAACGGGCGAAAAGGTCGCTGTCGTCGAACTTCAGGGCGTCATCACGGACCCGGCCGATGTCAATCAGGAGCTGCAGGACCTTGCCGCGCGCGATGACGTCAAGGCTGTAGTCCTGAGGATCGATTCCCCTGGAGGGGCCGTTGGGCCGTCCCAGGAGATACACCGGGAAGTCGAGAAGCTCAGGGAGAAGAAGACCGTGGTCGCCTCAATGGGCACCGTTGCCGCCTCTGGCGGCTACTACGCCGCTGTGGCAGCCGAGAAGATAGTAGCGAACCCCGGCACAATAACCGGTTCGATAGGCGTCATCATGGAATTTTTCAACGCACAGGAGCTTCTCGGGAAGATCGGGCTTAAGGGCTACGTCATAAAAAGCGGCAAGTACAAGGACGTGGGCTCGCCTTTGCGCGAGATGGAGGCCGAGGAACGGGCGCTTATCCAGGCCGCCATAGATGACGTCAACAGGCAGTTCATAAAAGCGGTAGCCGAGGGCAGGCGTCTTAAGACCGAAGAGGTGGAAAAGATAGCCGACGGCAGGATATTCACCGGCATGCAGGCAAAGGAGCAGGGGCTTGTGGACGAGCTCGGGAGCCTTTCCGACGCGATAACGTTGAGCGCCAGGCTTGCCGGTATAGAGGGCGAGCCTGTAGTTATATATACCGGCAAAAGCAGGATAAGCTTCTGGAAGGCCATGTTCGGGGGCACCTCGGTCGATTCACTTGCCGAGCTTTTCTCCGGCCTTCGGTTGATGTATCTAATGCCAAATCCAGCCAGGTAAAAAGGAGGCAAAGAAGCAGTCATGACCAAGAGTGAGCTGATAGAGGCTGTGGCCGCAAAGGTCACAAACTTCTCGAGGAAGGACGTCGAGATAATAGTCGACACCCTCTTCGAGTCAATGGCCCAGAGCATGTCAACGGGCGACAAGGTGGAGATACGCGGTTTCGGCAGCTTCAAGATCAAGGAGCGGGACGGCAGGCAGGGCAGGAACCCCAAGTCGGGTGAGAACATCTTCATCGACGCGAAGAAGGTCCCCTTCTTCAAGGCCGGCAAGGAGATCAGGGAAAGGATCAACACCGGCAAGTAATGAGACAGATGTGGGCCCCCTGGCGTTCTGAGTACATACACGCCGAAAAGGAAGCCGGCTGCGTATTCTGCAAGGCCACGGCCGCCAGGCCAGGAGAAGGGCTCGTCCTTTTTAACGGTTCGGTCTCCGTTGTCGTACTTAACAAGTTTCCCTACAACAGCGGCCATCTTATGGTTGCACCTTCCCGGCATGTGGCGAAGGTCGAAGAGCTTACGCCGGAAGAGTCCATAGATATGTTCCGGCTGATACGCCACTGCACGTCGGTCCTCACCAAGGCCATGAACCCCGGAGGCTTCAATATAGGGATGAACGTCGGAAAGGCGGCTGGCGCCGGGATAGACGACCACCTGCACATGCACGTAGTACCCAGATGGAACGGGGATATCAACTTCATGCCGGTCCTCTCTGACGTAAAGGTCATACCAGAGCACCTCCAGAAGACCCTCTCTTTGCTCCTCCCGTTCTTCGAACGCCTGAGCGATTAACGCCCTTTCAGCCGCCAAAAAGAGACTTGACAAAAAAGCCGCCCTGTACTAAACTACACCCGATTTTAAATAGACCTTGACCGGTCAAACCCCCGTAACTGACGGAATCAAGGTGGATACCACCGGGGAGCGGGGTTACTGAAATATGATCGCCGACCGTCTGGGCAGAGAGAGCAAGGCTTAAAAATGCCATGCTATTTTCAGGCTCAGACGGTTTTTTTGTGCCTTTTTGAAGATCCGTCATTGGCCAGATGAAGGAAAGCCGCAGACATACTTAAACATTTGACAAAACACGGAAAATCTGGTTAATTCATTGCCTCAAATTCATGAAAAAACATACCTCAAATCCCTTAGCTTGTTGAAAAAAACAGACAGGAGAATTGTATGTCCATGAAGATTATCTATACAGCGGTCGATGAGGCGCCGGCGCTGGCGACTTACTCGCTTCTCCCCATCATCAAGGCGTTCACCGGGGCGGCAGGCATCGATGTCGAGACAAGGGATATCTCCTTGTCTGGAAGGATCATAGCGAACTTCCCGGAAAACATCACCGATGGGCAGAGGATCCCTGATGAGCTTGCGGAACTCGGTGAGCTCACGCTCAAGCCGGAAGCCAACATAATCAAGCTACCCAATATCAGCGCGTCCATCCCGCAGTTGAAGGCCGCTATCAAGGAGCTGCAGGAGAAGGGTTATAAGGTCCCGGACTATCCTGAGGACCCGAAAAACGACGTTGAGAAGGAAATAAAGGCCAGGTACGGCAAGGTCCTCGGGAGCGCCGTAAACCCGGTGCTGAGGGAAGGGAACTCGGACCGCAGGGCGGCGGCCTCAGTAAAGAACTTCGCGAAGAAAAACCCGCACAAGATGGGCGCTTGGACCCCTGAGTCAAAGACCCATGTGGCGCACATGACGGGCGGGGATTTTTACGGCAGTGAAAAGTCCGTGACCGTAGACCAGGCCGGGGTCGTAAGGATCGAGTTCGCGGGCAAGGACGGAAAGACAACGGTCCTCAAGGAGAAGACGTCGCTTAAGGCCGGCGAGGTCATAGACGCCGCTGTCATGAGCCGCAAGGCGCTCCGCAAGTTCTTCGAAGAGCAGATCGAGGACGCGAAGAAAAATGGCGTGCTCTTTTCATTGCACTTGAAGGGCACGATGATGAAGGTCTCGGACCCCATCATGTTCGGCCATGCCGTTACCGTCTTCTTCAAGGACGTCTTCGAGAAGCACGCCGCCGTATTCAATGAGCTTGGAGTGAACCCGAACAACGGGCTCGGGGACGTCTACGCCAAGATAGCGAAGCTCCCAGAGGCGCACAGGGGCGCGATAGAGGCCGACATCAAGGCCTGCTACAAGACGCGCCCTGAGGTCGCCATGGTGAACTCAGACAAGGGCATCACCAACCTGCATGTCCCCAGCGACGTCATCGTCGACGCCTCGATGCCAGCCATGATCCGTGAATCCGGGAGGATGTGGGGGCCTGACGGCAAGCTCCACGACACCAAGGCGGCGATACCCGACAGGTGCTACGCTGGCGTCTATAAGGAAGTTATAAACGATTGTAAAAAACACGGCGCATTTGACCCGCGGACGATGGGCAGCGTCCCGAACGTCGGCCTCATGGCGCAGAAGGCTGAAGAGTACGGCTCGCACGACAAGACCTTCCAGGTGCCGGGTGACGGAGCGGTCAGGGTCGTCGACGCAACTGGCAAGGTATTGATCGAGCAGAAGGTGGAAGAGGGCGATATCTTCCGCATGTGCCAGGCTAAAGACGCGCCGATACAGGACTGGGTGAAGCTTGCCGTCTCGAGAGCAAGGGCCACCGGCGCGCCAGCTATTTTCTGGCTCGACAAGAACAGGGCTCACGACGCTGAGCTTATAAAGAAGGCCGAGCGCTACCTCAAGGACCACGATACCAAAGGGCTCGATATAAGGATCATGACCCCCGAAGAGGCCACCAGCTTCTCCCTTGAGCGCATAAGGGCCGGCAAGGACACCATATCGGTTACCGGCAACGTGCTCAGAGACTACCTCACCGACCTCTTTCCGATCCTCGAGCTTGGGACCAGCGCGAAGATGCTCTCCATCGTGCCCCTCATGAACGGCGGCGGTCTTTTTGAAACAGGCGCGGGCGGGTCTGCCCCAAAGCACGTCCAGCAGTTCCTTGAAGAAGGGTATTTGAGGTGGGACTCACTCGGCGAGTTCCTCGCCCTCGGTGTATCGCTTGAGCACCTGGCGAATACGTTGAAGAACAAAAAGGCGCAGGTACTCGCCGACACGCTCGACCAGGCGATAGGCAAGATACTGGACAACAACAAGTCCCCGGCCCGCAAGGTAGGCGAGCTTGACAACCGGGGAAGCCATTTCTATCTCACGCTCTACTGGGCCCAGGCGCTTGCCGAACAGGGCAACGACAAGGACCTTCAGGCCCGTTTCTCGAAAGCGGCCAAAGGGCTTGCGGAGAACGAGGCGAAGATAGTGGGAGAGCTCAACGGAGCGCAGGGCAAGCCGCAGGATATCGGCGGCTACTACAGGCCGGATTTCGCGAAGGCCTCAAAGGCCATGCGCCCAAGCGCGACGTTTAACTCGATAGTGGACGCGATCTGATAAAAGTTTGGCGCGCCTTCCGGGCGCGCCATCTGTTATTCCATTTTACTGTTAAATCAAGACGGAGGTTTTTATGCAGCTTACAGGCCTTTACTGGGGCAATAAGCTCTTGAGGAGGGTCGAGTACCCCCACGCCGAGGTCCTCGGGCCGGAAGCGAGCGTGGACGATATAAAAGACCTCATCAAGAGATGCGGCCAGGTGTTTATAAAGCCGATCTTCAAGGGCGGCGTAGGCAAGAAGGGCAAGGCCGGCCTCATAGGCAGGGCGAAGGACATCTCTACCGCCCTCAAGGAAAAGGAGCGGCTTTACTTCATCGAGCATACGTTCGGGCACACCTCTGTAAAGGCCGACGGAGTGACCTTCGAGGGAGGAGTTCCGGCAGAGCACGAAGTATACTTCTCCATATCTGATTCGACCCTCTTCCGCGCCCCCATGATGACCATCACCCATCACGGCGGCATGGACATAGAGGAGCTGCCCAAGGACAAGATAAGGGAAATACCCTTTGACCCGCTTACCGGCCTCAAGAGCTTTCATATCTCCAACGCCCTCACGGAGCTTGGAGCCCCGGGCGAGATAATAAGCCCGCTCGTGCAGAACCTGCCGAAGCTCTGGACCCTTTACAACAACTACGGCATGAGCATGCTTGAGCTCAACCCGATAAGGATGATGCCTGACAGCAAGGGAAGGCTTACGCCCGTGGCGTGCGACTTCAAATGCTCCTTCGACATCGACAACCCGGCCTGGAAGAGGCTCGACCTCCCGGCCCACCTTTTCGCCTCGGATTATTCGGAGTTCGAGCAGGAGATAAACCAGCTCAGGACCTACCAGGGGCAGAGCGACGTGTTCGTCATAAACCCGAAGGGCACCATTACCGCGCCGACCTTCGGCGGCGGGGCCAACGCCCTCGTCACAGAACTCCTGGGCGAGAGGGCGACCATATCCTCCGACTTCGGCGGAAACCCGCCCTATGAGAAGATGTTCCAGATATCCAGGATAGTCTTCAAGCACTGGATAAGGCAGTCGAACGTCCTTTTCATAATCGGCGGCAAGGCCAACAACACCGATATCTTCGAGACCTTCAGGGCCATGGCCGACGCCTTGAGGGACAACTTCAATACCAACGGCCCGACCCCTCTTTACGTTGTCATCGGAAGGGGAGGCCCGAACCTCATACGCGGTATGGCTTACATGAGGGACACGCTTGATAACCTCAAGCTCCCCTACAGGATATTCGGCCATGACAGCGCCATGAGCGAGGTCGTAAACTACGCCCTCAACGTGGACAAGTGGATGGAGAAGGACGGAAGGACTCAGCTCGCCAAGGCGATGGGGCTCGAGGCCGATACATCAGCCAAGGCCGTAGCGGCAGCCCGGTAAGTTGTTGCCAAAAACATTAAAACCAAGGTGACGGATATGCATAAGCAAGGCGTCAAGGAATTCCCATACTATGTCGGTGTAAACTCTCTTTCCGAGCTTGCCACGCGCGAAGACCGCGTCTGCGTGCTCAACATACTGGGCAACGAAAGCCGCACAGTGACCCCGGTGAGCCATGTCTACTCTGGCGGCAACATAGTCTTCGGGACAATGCCAGGCAGGTCAGGCCAGGTCCTCGAGACCAAGCTCGGCAACATCCCTGTCTTCAACTCGATCAAGGAAGGGCTCAAGGCGGGACACAAGTTCAATACCGCTGTCATATACCTGCCTCCGTCAGGCGTAAAGGACGGCGTTGCCGAGGCCGTAAAGCACAACCCAGGACTTACGAAGGTGATAATACTCACCGAGAAGGTCTCGGCCTATGACGCCAGGATAATAAGGGCGATGTGCCAGACCAACGGCGTTGATGTCTTCGGTGGAAACTGCCTCGGAGTCGCCGACGCATGGAACCAGGTGAGGATAGGCGGCGCGCTCGGCGGCAATAAACCCGAGGAATCACTCGTCAAGGGCTCTGTTGCCCTCTTCTCCAACTCAGGCAACTTTACCACCACTATAGCAGTCTACCTCCTTACGAAGGGCTGGGGCACCACAACCTCGGTATCGAGCGGAAAGGACGTATACATCCACTACGGCCCAAAAGAGTTCGTACACGCCCTGCATAACGACGACAGGTCAAAGTCCGCCGTTATCTACGTTGAGCCGGGCGGGTACTATGAGCACTCACTCGACATTAAGAAGCCTGCCGTAGCATGCATCGTGGGCCGCTGGAAGGCACGGCTCACCAAGGCATGCGGCCATGCCGGAAGCCTCGCCGGCTCAGGCGACGATGCGCAGGCTAAAGAGAACTGGTTCAAGGAGTGCTTCGGCGTTAAAGACATATATACCCCGCAGAACCCCGTATTTTCCAGGAAGGGCGCGGTGGTAACCAATATCGCCTACATACCTGAGGCGCTCACAAAGGTAATGGAGCTTAACGGCATCAAGCCTGATTTCGAACCCAAGGGCGACCTGTCGCTCAAGTGCTGGTTCGGCTCCAACGCCTCCATTCAGGTGCCCAAAGAGCTCGACGCGCCGACTGTCAAGGCTGAGGCGCCCTATGACGAGCAGATAGAGCACATAAACAGGCAGGTCGGCGCTCAGTTCCCAAGGCAGTCGATGAAGGACGCCTCAGGGGCCTCGATGATGGACCCTGTCACGCAAGTCACCAGGGTCCACAACGTCTCGATACTCGATTCGTCCAAGCGCTCCCTCGAAGAGAACCTAGTCTTCTCGCTCTTGAAGAGGTACCCTGATGAGTACGGCACAGAGCTTGCCAACGTCGCCTTTAACGCCTTCCTTAACCATAATGGGGACCCGGCGCTCGCTGCAGCTGATGCCGCAAGGGAGGCACAGAGCTCGCCGAACTGCGTCGTATCCACGGCGATATCGATCATCGGCAAAGGCAGGGTAAGGGCGGCCCTCGACGCGTCTGACCTCCTCCTTGAGACCTTCCAGGCCTCCGGGCTCAAGGGCCCCCATGAGAAGTTCGACTGCTCCGCCCTCTTAAAGGGTATCTCTCCGGATGCAAAGGAATCCCTTACCGCCGCCAAGGGCGATGAGACCGCCAGGGCAATACTTAAGAAGGTAGACGGCCTCGGCAAAAAGTCCGTCTTTATCGAGTTCGTAAAGGAGGCCGCTTCCGGCAGCCCCTCTACCGACGCGCTCATCGCGGCCATATGGACGACACTCGGCTGGGAACCGCTTATAAAGAGGAGCATATCGAAGATAACCATAGCAGCCCTTCCCTGGTACTCAAGGGTATTCTCATCGTTCGTCGGCTGCAGCGTGCCGGCTTCGAAGCAAAAGAAGGATAGCTTCTGCGGTGTCAAGAACGATGAGCTTATCGAAAAGTGGTCCTTTACCGACGCCGCGTTCCTGGCCCTTATCGGCAGGAAGCCGGCCGATAAGGAGAGGTTCGAGTTCTCAATGCTCCTGGGGCTCATCATCTCGAACGGCCCCGGCACCATATCGGCGCAGGGATCAAAGGGCGCGGTAAGCTCGGACGGCCCTGAGGACCCCTCAAGGGTCCAGATAAACAAGGCCTTCGTAGGTTTCCTGACGCACACCGGCTTTGCCCACGGCGGCAACGGTTACGAGGCCATCGCGTTCCTCATCGACAGATTCAGCGGCAAGGGCCTGAAGGACCCGTCGAGCAAAAAACACGGGCTAGACCTCAAGGCGATAGCCGACGAGTACTCAAGGGGCTACGCCAAGTACAAGGCCAACCAGAAGGCGCTCGGCAATATCGAGTACGTGAAGATACCTTGCGTCAACCACCCTGTTTTCAAGGGCAAGGAGGTCAACTACGACCCGAGGGAGAGGTTCGTGGCATCGCTCTTCGAAGACAAGGGCGTCTACAACGTATTCCTGGACTTCTATCACAACCTCGTGAGGTCGCTCTTCGACTTTAAGATCAGCAAGGACGTATACTGCGTAAATATCGACGCGGTCATCGCGGTTATCCTCCTGAAGATCGTCTGGGATGCCTTCAACTCCGGCAAGATGTCTAACGAGGAGGTCGAGTCGGCTGCCTTCACGACATTCCTCTTCGGCAGGATGATAGGCTGCGCCGCCGAGATAGACGACCATATCAACAGGGGGCGGAACATGGACACAAGGACAGCCGCCTCAAAGTGCTCATTCGTCGGATAAGCTGAACCCATCAGGATGCCCGGCCTTTTAAGGCCGGGCATCTTTCATTTCAGGCCGGATTTCCCTTTTAATTCAAAGGTATTCTGATATATAATCTTTGACAGCCCTGTAGCTTTGGTATATCTTTCTGAAAAAATACCCTCATCCGGCTCCCACCGTCACGGGGCCAGACAGGCGTCGTTATGACCATAATAAAAAAGCTCCAGCCCCTTGGTGAGATACTCAAGGGCAAGGGTATCATAAGCCAGGCCCAGCTGGACGAGGCCCTCGCGGTAGGAAAGAGGACAAATACGAGGGTCGGCAAGGTCATCGTAAACCTCGGATACGCCACCGAGGAAGATATCGCCAACGCCCTCGCCGTCCAGTACGGCATCCCGTCCATAATGATCTCCAGCGTAATACTCGACCCGCGCCTGCTAAAGCTCGTCCCGGAGCAGACGGCGAAGAGGTACATGGTCATACCCGTCTCGGTTGACGGCGACACGCTCAAGGTCGCCATGCTCGACCCGCTCAATGTCTTCGCCATAGACGAGCTCAAAAAGTTGACAGGCCTCCAGATAGACCCGCTGGTCACCACCGAGACAGAGGTTATGAAGGCCTTGAGCCAGTACGGCGGGATGGGTTCATCCCTCGATGAGATAGTAAGCAAGGTGCAGGCCTCAGGGCTCGACCTGTTGAAGGGCGAGGACGTCCTGCCTGACAAGCTCGAAAAGATAGCAGGCGAGAGCTCGATAGTGCAGCTTGCCAATACTGTCATATCCAACGCCGTTGTCGACGGCGCCTCCGACATACACATAGAGCCTGACGAGGATACCTTGAGGGTCCGCTACAGGGTAGACGGTGTGCTCCGTGAGATGGTAAACCTGCCGCTTAAGCTCCATCCGGCGGTCATCTCCAGGATAAAGATACTCGGAGAGCTCGATATCGCCGAGAAGAGGCTCCCGCAGGACGGGCGCTTCGTCGTGAAGGTCGGGAGCCGCGACATAGACATAAGGCTTTCGACGCTGCCGACCATATTCGGCGAAAAGGCGGTCATGAGGCTCCTTGACAAGGGCAAGATGGTCCTTGAGCTTGAAAGCCTCACCCCTTTGCCGGATACCCTCGATGTCCTGAAAAAAGTCATGAAGCGCCCATACGGCATGGTCCTTATCACAGGCCCTACGGGAAGCGGAAAGACCACCACGGCCTATACCCTTTTAAGCCTCGTCAACACGATGGACAAGAACCTCGTTACGGTCGAGGACCCGGTGGAGTATCACCTGAAGCGCGTTAACCAGGTGCAGGTCAACCCCAAGGTCGGCATTACCTTTGCCGGAGCGCTGAGGCACATCCTGAGGCAGGACCCGGACATAGTGATGATAGGAGAGATAAGGGACAAGGAGACGGCTGAGATAGCCATACACGCCGCCCTTACCGGGCACCTTGTCATATCGACCATACACACAAACGACGCCGTTGGCACCATCTCAAGGCTCCTTGACATGGGCGTAGAGCCTTATCTTGTCTCTTCAGCCGTATCATGCATAGTCGGGCAGAGGCTCGTAAGGAAGCTCTGCAAGTCGTGCAGCGCCCCGTATGAGGCCGACCCGAGGCTCATAGAAGAGCTTGGGGTCAGGTTCCAGGGTAAGACCCCGGTCTTCTACAGGGGCGCAGGGTGTCAGTCCTGCAAGGGCACCGGCTTGAGGGGCAGGGTAGGGATATACGAGGCGCTATTGCTTGACGAGGAGATCAGGGGTCTTATACTTTCGAGGGCCCCTGACGCGGCTATCATCGAGACCGCCAAGAAAAAGGGTTTCAGGCCCCTGAGGTACCAGGGCATACGCACCGCTTTGGCCGGCCATACGACCATCGAAGAGGTGCTGCAGGCCACACAGTCGGTCGAGTGATGGCGACTTTTTTGGCAGTTTTAATGACGAGGACACTTCGCCTGCAAGGACGGGGTTTACTGTAGCATGCCGAACTTCCTTTACAGGGCCAGGGACAAACATGGCGAGCTGGTCACGGGCCGTCTGGAGGCCGCCAGTGTCGAGGAATCAGAGGCCGCGCTCGACAAGATGGGCCTCATCCCGATAAGGGTCAGGAAGGACTCTTCCTCTTTCAGGCTCCCGGACTTCAAGAACCTGTTCGATAAGACCCCCCAGCAGGATGTCATAATGTTCAGCCGCCAGCTCGCCACCCTTTTTGGCGCCGGCGTGCCGCTTACCAGGGCCCTTTTCTCGCTCGAAAGGCAGGCCTCTACCGACAATTTCAGGAAGATAGTAAAGTCCATAAGGGAAGACGTTGAGGCCGGGGTAAGCTTAGCCGTCTCCTTCAGGAGGTTCCCGCAGGCATTTACTGAATTGTACTGCAGCATGATAGAGGCAGGAGAAGCGGGCGGCATACTTGAGGCCGTGCTCCAGAGGCTGGCGCTGTTATTGGAGAAGAACTCCGAGAACAGGGCCAAGGTCAAATCCGCCACCCTTTATCCGAAGATAGTCATCGTGGGCGTGGTAATAGCCGTGATCATACTCATGAGCTTCGTCGTGCCAAGGTTCGCGAAGCTCTACTCCTCTTTCAAGATTGAGCTTCCTCTGCCCACCCGCATGCTCATATCCATTTCAGGCTTTTTCGCGAACTACTGGTACCTTGTTATCATCGCCGCTGTCGGGTTCTTTCTGGCGATCAGGATGTATTTCAGGACAGAAGGCGGCAAGGATTTCAGGGACAGGATGGTATTGAAGGTACCAGTCTTTGGCCCCATAGTCCTTAAATCGGTCCTGTCGAGGTTCTCGATGGTGCTCGGCTCCCTTTACCAGAGCGGCCTGCCGATACTACAGTCCCTCGACATAGTCTCAAGGGCTGTCGACAACAGGACCATAGCGCGTGAGGTCAAAAGAATAGAGGACGAGGTGAGGGCCGGTAAAAGCCTTTCGGCGGAGTTGGCCAAGTCAGAGCAGTTCCCGCCGATGATTGTCCAGATGGTGACCGTCGGAGAGGAGACGGGCAACCTTGATGAGATGCTTGGAAAGATCTCCGAGTATTACGACAGGGAGATAGAGACCTCTATACGGAACCTTACCACCACGCTTGAGCCGATACTCCTGGCCTTCGTCTTTGTGATAGTGCTATTTCTCGCCCTTGCGATATTCCTCCCCATGTGGGACATAATAAAAGTGGTGAAGAGGTAACCTTGAGGCGGGGCGAAATTATTGGCCCCGTGGCGGGCCGGACTTTATTGGAGACCCTTATTGTACTGGCCCTGGTCTCAGTCCTGCTTGTCGTAGCTATAGAACGGTACGTCCTGTCGGTCAAGCCGGTAAAGGAAGCCGCCCTTGTAATAGAGCTGTCGAACATGAGGAACGCCGTCACCCATTATGTGCTGCTTGAAAGGAAGCTCCCTGCCTCTTTAAAGGAACTTACCGAGACAAGCATCGAAGTACCCAGGAAAGAGCTATCAGGAGAGTATAAGATAATGGTCGTCGGGAAGTATGTGGAATCAGCTACCGTAGACCAGGACGGATGGCCCCTCGACCCTTTCGGGTACAGGTATTGGTACGACCCGGCTACCGGTAGGGTACGGGCGGGCGCGCCAGGGTATGAAAAATGGTAAAAACGCTTTATTTCCAGCGATATATATTGCTAAAGTTCTTGACAAGAACTGCCGTTATAAGTTATAGCTAAGCTCAATATTACAAGGAGGCTGTATGCATAAAGGCGAAAAGGGCTTTACTCTTATCGAGCTCGTGATGGTCATCGTTATCCTCGGGATACTCGCGGCTGTGGCGGTGCCCAGGTTCATCGACCTCCAGTCAGAGGCGAGGGAGAGTACCGCGAAGGGCATAGGCGGGGCGATAGCAGGGGCAGCGAACATCCTGCACGCGCAGTACATCTTGAGGGGTACCAACTACATGCTCGGAACATCAGAGGCCGATACCAGCACGACATCTGTCCTCTATAACGCCAACATATCAGGCGCGACGGTTACTGCGGACCCTGGCGGCCTTACCGTAGGCGGAGGCGCGGCTACCGTAACGATAGACATAGGCGGCAATACCTATACGATGAATTTCACAGTCGGCTCGGCAACCGAGGGGCCGAAGGTCAAGTACAACTGGTAATATAGCTTCAAGACTCAAGAAGCCCGTTATCGCCCAGCTCTCCCAGCCTCCTGCGAGCGTAAGTTTGGCGTAACGGGCTTGTCACTTTTTCAGGCGCCGGGGTAAGAGTGCCAGAAGGCATCAGAGTAAAAATAAAGGCCCTTTCAGCAGTAGTATTCCTTGCAGTCCTCGCCATCCTGTATTTCCGTTCAGCGCTAACCGGTGAAATGCTCCTTACGGAAAGGGACCTCTCCATTTTCTTCATCCCGCCAAGGCTCTTCTGGGTCGACGCGATACAGGCAGGGGAATTCCCGCTCTGGAACCCGTATTCTTTCGCCGGACATCCGCTTTTCGCGACCCTTCAGCCGGGCATCCTCTACCCGCTTAACCTGCTCCTTTTTGTTCTCCCATTCGACCTGGCCTTCAACTGGACGATAATAACCCATTCCATCCTGGCCGGGGCCTTTACGTTCCTGCTTTTAAGGGAATATCACACGAGCATAGCAGGGTCTGTTTCAGGCGCGCTCGTCTTCATGCTCTCTGGCTATCTATTCTCGGTCCACAACGTGATGAGCACGCTCTTTACTGTAGCGTGGGCCCCTCTCGCGATATTCTTCTTCACACGAGCGCTGAAAAGGGGCTCTTATCTCTACTCGGTCCTTACCGGCATGACACTGGCGGTCATGTTCCTCGGTGGCGGCATCGAGGTCCTTTTCGGGGTGGTCTTAATACTCCTTGCCGCGTCCCTTTATCCACGGTTGCTTTTATTCAGCGGCAAGGGCGGCATCAAGAGCAACCTGCTTATCTTCATGCTCTCGATAGCCGTCTTTATCGGCCTCTCGGCAATCCAGCTCATCCCTTTTCTCGAGCTTGCCTCGCAATCGACAAGGGCAGGGGGGCTAACTTACCTCGAAGCGACAACCTGGTCCTTTGATTTGAAGGACTTTATCCAGTTCTTCATCCCTGACCCGTACGGCTATTTTTCATCAACCGAGAAGTATTGGGCAAATCAGAGCTGGCTCAAGACCGTATATCTTGGGACGATCCCGTTTATCCTCTCGATTTTTTTCTTTCAGCAAAGAAAACGGCAGGCGCTGCCATTCGCCTTTCTCTCGGTCATCTTCCTCATGCTCGCCATGGGCAGGAATACGGCCATATACCATTTTCTTTTCGATAACGTGCCTTTCATAGACAAGATCCGTTACCCGGTAAAGTTCCTCTTCGCCCCTTTTCTTTTCATCGCCCTTGCCGCCGGCCTCGGTTTTGACGCGTTGAAAGATGGCCTTTCAAAGAAAGACGGGAAGGCCTTGAAGACGGTGATGGTAATCCTTGCCGCTTCAACGCTCGCGGCGCTGGCCTTCGGATTTCTAAGTTTTTTCGATTCAGGCGTAAGGGAGCACCTGACCGCCAGAGGCATCGATTTTCCGGAATATAACAAGGCCGATATAAACATCTTCAACGCCAAGCGGGTACTCCTGTTTTACATGATGGCGGCTGTAGCCATCTACGCCGCGTCAAAAACCGCGCGTCCCGCTAAGCTCCTGGCATTCATCATCCCGGCGCTCCTCGCGAGCGACCTCTTTTTCGCGCACAACGGATATTACGAGGCAACTCCAGCAAAGGAGTATCACGCTAAGGGAGAGTCGTTGGACTTTCTTTCAAAGGACGATGCAGGGCTTTTCAGGGTCTTTATATCGCCAAAGACCGCCAAAGACCTTTCTTTCTCTTTAAAGGATAGCAAAGCCCCGACGATCGACAGGTACAAGGAACTTGTCTCCGGGTTTAACCTGAACCACGGGGTCTTCGACAGCGGCGGCGTTGAGGTTATGAAGCGCGCCGACTATTGGCTGGTCTACGACCTCGCGTCATCCCAGGCCGCCCCTGACGCTACCAACATCATCTCGATGCTAAACGTGAAGTATGTCATCTCCGCGCCTGTTATAGACTCTAAAGAGTTCCGTCTGGTAAAGACCATTGGCAAAGATGAGGGCGGCTTAAAGGCCCTCAAGATATACGAGAACCCGGGTTTTACGCCCAGGTTCTATATGGCCTACGATTACAGGGTGATAGAGAAGCCACGCGAGATGATAGATAGACTGGTCGATAAGAAGTTCGCTCCTGGCAGTACCGTCCTCCTGGAAGAGGAGCCATGGAAGACTGAGAGGCCGGTTTTGAGCAAGGCTCCCAGCTCGATAGATATAACCGGGTATAGGAACAACTCCGTTGAGCTAAAGGTAAGGACAGAGACAGACGGAGTGCTGGTCGCTGGCGAAAGCTGGTATCCGGGGTGGAAGGCCTATGTCGACGGCAGGGAGGAGAGGGTGCTGAAGGCCGACCTGATATTCCGGGCGGTCCCGATAAAGGCCGGAGAGCACGTTGTAAGGTTCGTCTATGAGCCGCTATCGTTTGTGATCGGCCTTTGGATAAGCTCTGCGTCAGTTTTGATTTTGGCGCTCTTTTTCCTTTTGAGGGCGCGAAAGAGCAGGGCGGCTGAGGCATGATGTCTTTTTTTTACTCTTACAGAAGAAGTCTCTTTGTTGGTGTACTCACGGCCCTTTTTATCCTTATCGCCACGGGAATCGCGCTCCGTAAGTCGAACACGTGGGACGAGCCGGCGCACATCCTTTCCGGGTACGCCTATCTTGCAAAGGGCATGGATTACATCGCGCCCGTAAACCACCCCGTGCTCGGCAGGGCCATCACCGCCGCTTTCCCCTGGTTATTCCTCGACCTCTCCATTGACGAGACGATCGAGCCGGAAGGGGCCAAAGACTCGCGTTTCATACCCTATTCCGTCAAGTTCCTGTATGAGAACAAGGCTGGCGCCGATGATATTCTCTTTCTTTCGCGCCTCGGGAATATCCTGCTCGCCGCTCTCCTCGCCATATATGTCTACATCTGGTCGAGCCGCCTATGGGGCGCAACCGGCGCCTTCCTCTCCCTCTTCTTTTTTATACTATGCCCGAATATGCTGGCCAACGCGAGCATCGCGACTACAGACCTGCCGATAACAGCGTTCTTTTTCATTACCTCGTATTACCTCTTCAGGACAGCCGAAGAGGGCGTAAGCACGGTTAAGACGATCGCTGCCTCCGTCTTCTTCACATTTGCCCTTGCGTCAAAGCATACAGCCTTTCTCCTCATACCTTTTATCCCGCTCGCCTACCTCTTCGCGGCCAGGAAGGATGGCGCGCGTAAGCTGGTTACGCACCTTGGTTTTTTTATACTGCTCTCGTACACAGCCTTATGGGCCGTTTACGGCTTCAGGTTCCATTCATCAGCCGCAGGTTATACCGCGCCGGAATGGGGGATATTCCCTCCAACGGGCCTGACCCCTCTTTTTGCCTTTATAAGGGACTACAGGCTTCTCCCTGAATCGTATCTGTTAGGCGTGGTGGGTTCGATAGCGGGCGCGGAGATAGGCAAGCCGACCTTCTTCATGGGCGAATACTCTTCCTCAACTGGCTGGTTTAGCTACTTCCCCGTTGCCTTTCTCATAAAGACACCGATACCGGCGCTCATATTGCTGGCGGCCTCGGTGGTATATCTTACGCAGGAGAGCGTGAAGAGAAGAAGGGCTTTAATGCTCATGCTGCCGGCAATACTGGTCTTCCTGGTCTTTACGCTTGAGAGGGTGAATATCGGACTCAGGCACATATTGCCGGTATACCCGTTCCTGTTTACACTCATAGGTTTCGTGCCCTCCATAAGGACAAAGAGCGAGAAGCTCGCGAGGGCTGTATTTTACACCTGCATGGTTTGGTATGCCTACGCCGCCTCTCTTGTATACCCGCACCAGCTCGCTTATTTTAACGAATTCATAGGGGGGCCGAAAAACGGGTACAGATATCTTGTCGACTCGAACCTCGACTGGGGGCAGGACTTGCTGGGCCTTAAAGAGTACGTCGGCCGCAAGGGCATAAAGAAGATAAAGCTCGCCTACTTCGGGCTTTCAGACCCTGCCTACTTTGGTATTGACTACCAGTACATGCCGAGCTATCTGATACTAAAGGCCAGGGACTATGAACCGGATATCGAGCTCAAGGGCTGGTTTGCCATAAGCGCGACCATGCTCCAGGGGGTCTATCTCCCTGACCATGATTTCTACGCGGTCTTCAGGAACATAGAGCCGGTTGAAAAGATAGGATATTCGATATTCGTCTACAGGCTGGGAGTTGATGAGGGTCAGTAGCTCATCTGCTTGAGCCTGAGCCTTTTGCCTTCAATGCCCCGTTCCGCCTTTTCTACAAGCCTCTCGGCGGCCTTATGTTTGCCGAGCGCCCCTGCCTTCGATGCCTGGAGCGTGTAGGCGTCGTAATAATAGGGCGATGACGGGGACTTTTCCCGGCAGGCGAAGGCCCTCAGGAGTACAGGCGGCGGGCACTGTAGCCTTATCCGCACCTCATCAGGAAGGCTCTCTATCGGCGGCGTCTTTAAGGCCGGGTAGGCCGTAAGCCAAGGCGGAGTGTTAAAAAGGTCAGCGCCGGAACGTGCCCTTAATACCCAGAGATGGCCGCTTAGCACGTTGAACTCCGGTAGCTCGGTAGTGACGACATAGGGCGGGGGCTGGAGCCTTCCATTGCTTTCAAGGTAGTCCCTTTGAGGGCGCGCCGTTTTAAGCTCTATATTCCTTGTCGATTCAAGTACCATGTAATTATAGGCGGAGGAGTCGACCAGGACTCCTCCGAGGTTCACAATGAAGCCTGCGGCAAAGAGCGCTGGCAGAGCGGCCTTAAATATTGCGCTGGCAGGGAGGGCCGCCAGTGGGGCGATTGCAAGCGGGATAAGAGGCAACAGGAACCGTGGCCCCCATGTGTCGGCCCCTTCCCAGGCCCACCATGCCGAATAGAGGAGGAAGTTCGCCGCAAAAAGGGATAGTATGAGCAGTGCCTCTGCTTTTTTGCGTATCGAGAGCCTCCATACGGCATACGGAAAAAGGAGCATGGCAGGGGCATATATCAGGATCCCCTTGCCCGGGTTTATAAGGAGGTCCTTTACACCTTTGAGGACCGGGTTTACGAACATGCCGGCCTCAGAGCCGTAGCCGAAATCAAAGGGCGAGCCGTACCTGCTCAGGTTGAGCCAGATCATCAAGGCGCCTGACAGGGCGAGCGGGGTGAAAAAAGAAAGAGGCCGGAGGATATGATCCTTTTCCTTAAGGCTTCTGTAGAGGCAGTAGGCTATAAAAAACGGGAGCAGGGCAATGTTGGCGGCCTTTGTAAAGACAGCCGCGCTCAAGGACAGACCGGCAAGCACGGCGTAAAGCCTCGGCCTGCTGCCGGACTTTATAAGGAAGAGGAAGGCTGAAGTCAGGAGAAGCCCCTGTAAAGGCTCTGAGAGGAAGTTGTTCATATATACAAAGGCAAAGGTCCCAAAGACCGACGCTACTGAAAGAAAGAGCGCCCTTCTATTGCTAAAGCCGAGCTCTACTATGATAGAATGGAGGACCGAGGCTGTAAGCGCGAGCAGCAAAATATTAACAGCCCCGAGGATAAGATCAGGCGGGACTATGACCAATGCCGACAGAAGGTCGTAGAGGAAAAGGAAAGGGACCATGAGAAAGGGGAGGCCGACTCCGTATTTCGAGTAGATCCGCACCACCTCGCCGGTTACGAGATTGGTCTTTACGGCGCTGCTCAAATCCCCAAGCTCATAGATCGACACCGACAGGTTTAGCATGTCCTCGCTGTCGCTTATGCTGAAGAGCTGATAGGCGGAGAAGAACGGGGCAGAGAGCGCCAGGACGAGAAAGAAAGGGATTGCTTTTTTCACGCTACCCATTTGAGAAAAGGTTCTCTTTTTAGTAAAATAGCCCAGGGATTATACCAGAATATGCCGGTTAGAAAAAGGTCTTTCAAAGCAAAGGGCGGCTTTACCCTCATAGAGCTTATGATGGTGATCCTCCTCCTGTCGATACTCGGCGCGGTTGCGGCCCCGTACCTGTGGAGCGGCGCGCCTGCCATCACCATCTCTGCGCTGTCGCGAAAGGTGGCCGACGACATACGTTACGCCCAGGAACTCGCCCTTTCCCGGAATAACCTCGACACCCCTGTCTCTACCAACCCCTATTTCCTTTACAGGGTGCGCTTCAACGTGGCCGCCCCTTTCTGCGCCGACGCAAACCAGTACAACATAGCGAGCGACGCGGACAATAACGGGAGCTGGGCTGAGAACCCCAACGGCTCCGGGCAGATAGAGAGCGCGAGAAACCCGGTCAACGGCGAGTCCTTCTTCTGCGTAAGCCTCGATAACGGCGATTACGCCGGCTTTACCGTATCAGCCGACTTCGGCGGCTCTGTCCCTGGCGTGGTCGCCTTTGACCAGATGGGAGTGCCTTACGACAGCGACGGGGCGCGGATAAGTTCCTCCAAAAGCATCACGGTATCTAAAGGCGGAGAGTCCGAGGTGCTGACTTTGACCCCGTATACAGGGCTGGTGGTGCGCTGATGCGCAGAGAGAACGGATTCACCCTTATAGAGACCCTGATGGTAATCGTGCTCCTGGGAATAATGGGCACGGGCCTTATCATGTACTTCGTGGGCCTGGGCTCATCCAACCAGGCCATAGTGATAGAGGCCGTTGCGCTTGCGCAGGAGAAGATGGAGAAGATAAAGGCGGACGTTAAATCGGCCGGCTTCGATTCGATAGTCTCTGAAGCGGCGGCAACGCTTCCCGCGCCTTTCGACAGGTTTACGCGGGAGGTGCAGGCGCAGTGCGTGGAGGAGGCCGACCTTGACGCGGCGAGCGGCGCCATGCCGGGGTGCTCAGATTCGGACATAAAGGCCAAGAGGGTCGTAGTGACCGTTTCATGGCCGGGCGGCTCAACTGAAGTCACAACGGTTATAACGGACCATTAGCATGGCTGGACGCGACAGAGGTTTTACGCTGATAGAGCTGGTACTCTCCATCACGGTTATGGGGTTTGTGGCCGTAACATTGGGCCTTCTCATCTACCAGGCTACTAGGTCGTTCGCTACCCTTGACGCGCAAAAGGAGATCGCCCAGCAGGGCACGCTCGCAATCGAACGCCTTTCAAGGGAGCTACGCCTCATAAGGTGCACCGAGTCCGGCAACTCTTGCAAGCCTGCGTCAACTGACATAACTGAGATGACCTCTTCCGAGATAAGGTTCGTAAACACAAACCTTGAGGGCAGGGGGTTCAGGCTTGACGGCAGCTCTCTCAGGTTCAGGGACGGCTCAGGGGCTCTCGACCCGGAATACGTCCTCTCTGACAAAATCAGTTCGCTGACATTTGAATACCTCAAAGACGATTCGACCGCTGCCGCCGCAACCGACGAGGTCTGGGTGATAAACGTGAACATGGTGATAGCGAGCGGGGCGGAGTCGTTCGCATTGAAGGCGAGCGTCCATCCGAGGAGCTTTAGATGAAGGTGCTTTATGACATAAAGGGCGCATCGGTCATCGCGGTCGCCCTCATCCTCGCCATCGTCACGGCGCTCGGCGTTGTATTCGTCTCCCTTTTTTCAACGGGGATCGAGGAATCGACAGGCGAACTCCTCTCTACAAGGGCGCTCTACGCCGCCGAGTCAGGTATAGAGACGGCCATAGGGCGCCTCAAGAAAAACCCTATAGGAACGAACTGGGAGTGGCGGGACGGCTACATGGATAAGCCGGTAGACGGCGGAAGCTTTGACGTCGAGGTGCTCGAGTACGAGTCACGGGATTCTACCCTTGCGGGAGCGAACAAGTGCGAACCGTTTGAGAATACCATCGACACATCCGGCGTGAACCCTGCCCGGACCGTCTACATCGTCCTTTCCTGGTCATCTTCAAGCGATATGGGGGTCGAGCTTTACGATAATACGGTAGCTGATTGCTCTAATCCGGCGGCATCGGCAACCCTTCTGGCAAGTTCCCTTACAACAGGCAAGCCGGAGCGAATAAGGTACAGGATAACATCTTCCCCGCTTACGCCCTTTACATATACGGTACGGGTCACTGGGAATGCCGGTGACGCCTACAAGCTCAGCATCGTCCATCCAGAGGAAGACGCGTTTAGCACAGCCAACCAATGCGGGGCGCCTGCAGGTGCGCCGTTTGACGAATGCGTGAGGGCTTTGATATCGCTTGGCAAGCACTCTACTGCCAGAAGAGAGGTCTTTGCGGCAATGTCGAGGACCCCATGACCAGGCATGTCACGATCATATCATTGGCGTTGTTTTTTCTCTCTATTTTCTCTTCGGCGGCGATAGCGGACACCTTTTCTCTTTCCTTCGATTCTCCCGCTGAGGTCGTCATGGCCGATCCGGAAGCGATAATACCCGTTAAGGTCACCAATAACGGCCCATCAAAGAGCATACGCACTATCACCTTTAATATCGATACGGCCAAATATTCCTTCAGTTCATCGACACAGCCGCCTACAGGCTGGTGCATAAGCACCATATCGGCAGACTCCATTTCATTTGCCCTGGTCCAGGGCAGCGGCGCATGCAGTAATGGCAACACGGCAAGCCGTATAGACCCTGGCGAGAGCGTGTTCTTTAATATTACGGTCCTGCCAATAGCCGCTGCTTCAGATTCAACGGACAGCTTTTCATCCGTGAGCGTTTCAAGCGAGGGGGGCTTTACACTGTCCGGGGCGCTCCCAACATGGACAAGGCGCTCTTTGGAGGCTGCTCTTTCAGCCGCCCCTTCATCGACCGGCGTCGGAGGCTCTATTACCCTCCAGATGCAGGTCACGAACCGTTCTACCGCTACCCAGACCGGGGTCGGCTCAAGCCCTGAGCCGCCGTCGCCGTCACTTCCCATAGCCGCAAGGACAGAAGGGCCGTATTACGCCGCCACGCTACTGAGCTCTTCTCTTTCGGATTCAGCCTCAACGGTCAACGTCTCATCCACCTCTGATTTTCCTTCAAGCGGGATATTAAGGGTCGGCACCGAGGATATCTGCTACAGCAATAAGACGGCAACATCCTTTACCGGCGCTACGCGCGGCTGTAACAGCACGACCGCTGCCGCGCATTCATCCGGCTCTCTTGTTTACAGCACCGACCAGTTTAGCCTCCTGCCAGGCCAAACAAAGGTCATCACCTGGATATACAGCGCAGACTCGAACGGCAATGTCTATTTTACCTCGAGGGCGGCAAACTCGTCAGGGACCGCGAAATCCGCGTCCGTATCGTCGAATACCGTTGTAATTGGTGACTTTACCGCCTCGCTTGCCATTACGCCGTCAAGCGTAATAAGCGGCCAGCAGATAACGGCAGAGATGACCGTAGCCAATAACGGCACAGGGGCGCTCATAAATATCGTCCCGTCGAGCCTTTCCCAGTGCGCCGGCGGCGCGACCGAAAATTTGGTCTCGGGGCCAACGCCAGCGCTTATCTCGTCACTTTCCGCCGGAAGCTCAGGCGTATTCGTCTGGACATACCAGATAACAGGCGCAGTCGGCCAGACTTACTGCTTGAGCGGAGACGCGAGCGCCAACGGGTCTGTGGCGACCAACACAGCCACATCCAATGCCGGTGTGATATCAAACTATTCGGTGACCGTTGCCCCTTCGGTCGTCTCAAGCGGGTCGACCGACAAGACCATAACGTGGGCGGTGCATAACGGCGGAGGGTGCTCGATCAGGGATGTCGAGATAGCGATACCCGCTCCCTGGAGCTGTTCTTCGGTCTCCGCGCCCGCCGGGTGGTCAGGCTCCTGCGGGGCTACGGCCCCCTTTTCAAGCGGAGGCTCTGGAAGCGATATCGGTTCAGGCTCGACCGGTTCTTTTTCGATTACCTTTTCCTCAACCGAGACCGTCTCCTCGGATAAGGATGTATCGTTCCCGGTGTCGGTGTTGCCAAGGGGATGCGGGGGAGCCACAACCACCCTCGGGAGCTATGTTACCGTCTCGGCAAACACGATCGTCCTGTCGCATTCTCCTGCCGGGCCTGTCTACGCCGACGGAAGCTCGTACTATACCATGACCGCCACCCTTACCTCAGGAGGGTCGCCTTTGGCCGGCAAGACCGTGACCTTCTCTACAACGAACGGCAGCCTTAGCGCCTCTTCAGCCGTTACCGACGGTAGCGGAGAAGCGAGCGTAACTCTCACCTCTCCCAACAGCACTACCGACACAACCGCCACCGTTACAGCCAATTATATGAATGCCCAAGACACCGAACTGGTCAACTTTTCCGGCTGGGCAGGGGCAAATATCCAGTATTGGGGTGGGCTCACAGCGACAACCGGGGGAGTGCCTGCGGCAACAGCCGATTGCGGCCAGAAATACTCTTTTAAATTAAGGGTTAAGAACTTGAGCTCGACTACCGATATGAACTTGACAAAGTCGAGCTATTTCGCTTTTAACGATTCGGCCTCCGGGGGGACGGCCGTATTCCAGGCGTATCTCGATTCAAACACATCTGTGCCAGGAAACACAGAGACAGAGGTGACGTTCGGCTCACCGACGAGCTCTGGCGGAGGTGGAGATGTAACGCTATCCACGGCCTTTATAGCGGGCACGTACATGCCCCTGGTCAACCAGACGCCTCCCCCGGCAAGCGGCCTTTTCCTGACCGACGGCACGAACAGCCAATGGAGGAGCGTTACCGACTCGGTTACCGTAACCGGGTCTTGCGGGGTGGTAAGGGTCAGGATAATCGAGTGGCATGAGATGCGCTAAAGCGGAGCGGAAATGATTGTAAGTTCCCTAAATATGGAATATAATAAGTCACTTACGATGGCAGGCGATACGGCCGGTTCCCGGCCTTATCTGGCCGTCAACCCTTATCCGGATGCCGGGATGTACGAAAGATTCTTCTTTCTAAAGGAAAAGCCTTTCCATATCACCCCTGATCCCAGGTTCCTCTACTTAAGCAGAAAGCATCGCGAGGCCATAGACCTCCTTACCTTCGGCATAAACGGAAGGAAGGGGTTTATCCTCTTGACCGGCGAGGTCGGCACAGGAAAGACTACGCTTTGCAGGGCGCTCCTTGAAAAGCTCCCTCCTGGCACCGAGAGCGCCCTTATATTGAACCCGGTCCTCTCCGATGTAGAACTCCTTAAGACCATAACGCAGGACTTAAGTCTAAAGGTAGCCGAGGACACCCCCAAGGGGCATATAGACGCCCTCAACAGCTTCCTCCTGGAGCTTTCTGCCTCTGGCGGTAACGCCGTTGTGATTATAGACGAGGCGCAGAACCTAAGCCCGGCCGCCCTTGAGATGGTCAGGCTCCTTTCAAACCTGGAGACAGAGAAAGAGAAGCTCCTGCAGATAATACTCGTGGGGCAGCCCGAGCTTAAGGAAAAGCTCTCAAGGACGAATTTGAGGCAGTTGAACCAGCGTATCATAATACGCCACCACCTTGAGCCGCTCGACTTGGGCGAGACGGGCGCGTATATCGAAAACCGTCTCGCTATCGCGGGCGGAAATGGCGTGGAGTTCACGAAGGACGCGCTGAGGTCCATACACAAGGGCTCTGGCGGCATACCGCGGATGATAAACATAATCTGCGACAGGGCGCTTACGGCAGCCTTCATAGACGGCAAAAAGGCCGTCGACTCAAGCGTACTCGGGAAGGCGCTCGTCGAGCTTCGCAGGGAAGGGTACATACAGGACGGGGCCGATGGATCAGCAGGACCGTATCTGCATTATACCCCGCACATAGCCCTGTCAGCTTTTGTACTCTCTTTCATAGCCGGTATCCTCTGGGGGGCAGAGCTCCTTAAGATCGCGGCCGGATATTGAGGTTAAGATGATATGAGCCTCATACATCAGGCGTTAAAGAAGCTTGAAGGTGAGAGGGCCGGCGGCGCCATCCGGCGCGATTACGCGTTCAGGGGCGGAAGCAATTCGATCTCATCGCGCGCTCTTCTGATCATCCCTGTAATAATCGGGGCAGTTGCCGCGTTCTTTTTTCTTACACCTTCCAATACGAGGAACACTGCCGTAACGGCTCCGCAGGCTGCCGTCCAACCGGCAACGCCGGCAACGCCTTCCAGGCCTTCTGCCGAAGAGCTTAACAGGAAGGGGATGGAGCAATATAGCCTCGGCAGGTTAGAGGAGGCTGCGACAGCCTTCAAAGAGGCTTCTGGAATCGAGCCGGGGGCAGCTTTTATCCATAACAATATCGGCCTTTCCTCCATGAGGCTTGGCAAGAGACAGGATGCCGAGGCGGCGTTTAAAAAGGCTATCGCCCTTGAGCCCGGATACACGGAAGCGCGTAACAATTATGCCTCGCTTCTTATCTCCTCAGGGAGCCTTAAAAAGGCGCAGGTGTTGCTTGAAGAGGCGTTGAAATCCAACCCAGGGTACGCTGACGCGCACTTCAACCTCGCCGTGCTCCTTGAGAAAAGAGGCGACCTGGCCGGGGCCATCGGCCATTACGAGGCCTTCCTCAACAAAGACGGCAAGGCGGATGGAGAGAAGGTCAAAAAAAAGATAATGGAGCTGCGGTCAGCCCTGATACTCAAGGAGGCCCGTGGTTGGTGATGCTCTGGCAAGATACCCTTATAGGCATTGACCTCGGCGCGTGGTCGGTCAAGGCGGTCATCCTCTCCGGCAGCAGGGGGTCGTACCGGCTCAAGGCCGCGGCCTATATGAAGCTCCCGAAAGAGGCCAGGGACGGCGACCTTGGGGCCGAGGCGCTTGCCTCATTCCTCCGCTCAAACGGCATAAAGGGCGGGAAGGCATCGGTCCTCATGACAGGCCACTCGCTCATGTTCAGGCATTTCTTCCTGCCTGAGATGCCTGAGAAGGACCTGTTGGAGGCCGTGAAATGGGAGATAAGGAAAGAGGTCTCGATAGCGCCTTCCGAGCTTGTCTCGGATTTCGTCCTGGCAGCAGGCGGGGCCGCTGAGCACAAGAGCTCTATCATAGCCTTTGCCGGCGTAAAAAAAGAGATAGATTCCATCCTGTCCTATTACAGGGAGGCCGGGGTCGACGCCAGGGTGATAGAGGTCGTCCCGACGGCCCTTCTCGCCTCTTTTGACGCCAACAACGCCTGGGAGGATGGCTTGAACTACGCTATCCTGGATATCGGCTACTCGAAGAGCACGCTTGCCATCTTCAAGAAAAAGCGGCTCGCCTTTACCAGGGAGATATCCATGGGAGGGCAGGAGTTCACCAGGGCCGCGCAGAAGGCTACGCAAAAAGGGACTGAAGAGGCCGAGGAGTTCAAGCACTCTGCCGGCCACGGCGAGGCGATGTCGGTATTCCCTGCCGCAATAGAGCGGCTCTCGACCGAGGTCCACAGGTCTTTCGACTATTACCAGGCACAGTACAGGGAAGGCGGCGTGGACAAGTTATTTCTCTCAGGCGGCTCCGCCCTCCTTAAAGGGCTGGACAGCGCCCTATCTGCTTCGATCGGCATACATGTGTTCATCGACGATCCCTTCAGGAAGATAAAGCTGCCGCACAGGGAAGAAGGGCTCACAGGGCTCAGTCCCTGCTTTTCCGTGGCCATGGGCCTCGCGTTGCGGGCGGGGGCGTGATGATAAAGGGAATAAACCTCATACCCGACGAGATAAAAAGGGAATGGCTGAGGAAGAAGGTAAGAAAGACCCTCATAGCCGCGGCAACGGCCTATATCATCCTTCTTGGCTCTGTCTTTTTCATCCAGCGCGGTTCACTTGAGGCCAAAGGGGCCGAGGCCATCGCTGTAGCGGCTGAAAAAGAGCGCGTCATCTCAAAAGGTTCAGGATACGCAGAACTTGCCATGAGGCTGCAGCAGGCAAAGCAGTCTGAGGCGGAGATAGCGAAGAAGTTGAGCGTTACGGCGGGCCTTTCAAGGACTGCCTGGTCGCAGGTGCTTAAAAGGCTCAGCCACGACGTGCCGCAGGGCGTATGGCTCAGAGGCATATCAACCGCTGACTTGACCGGGGGTGGCGCGAAGAGGGTGCGCGTTATGGGAAGCGCGACAGCGAACAAGGCCATAGCGGATTTTATCTTTACGCTCGAGAACTCCGGCTTCTTCAGCTCCGTTACCCTTGCCTATACGCAGAAAAGGGAGCTTCAGGCGGGCCAGGCATATGACTTTGAGCTATACATGAACATCAACAAGACCGGCGAGACGTCGTATGATTGGTGACCTTAAAAAACACCTTCAGTCGATAGACCTCCGTTCCCTGGGCAGGTTCAGGCAGGAGGCCATCGGGGTCATAGCCCTTATGGCCATCTCCATATTTTTCTACAGGTTCGTATACCTCGGTAACAAGGCGGAGCTCGCAAAGATAAACGCCGATATAGCCAACGGCAGGGCAGAGATCGCCCTGATCGAGGCTGAAGCCAGGTCGGCCCGGGGCCTCGACATGGCGGTAGAGGAATCTACAAGAAATCTGGAGGCGCTTGAGGAGAGGCACAGGAGCTTGACGGAGAAGCTCCCGTCTGACAGGCACATCTCCAAGCTCCTTTCCGAGTTCACCGGGAGTGCCAATACGGACTTGAAGGTCGTGGCGATAAAGCCGTTACAGCCGGAGGACAAAGGCGAGCTCGCCAGGCTTCCGTTCCAGATAACGCTCGAGTCCAGGTTCATCCCTCTGGGCAACTACATAGAAAGGCTCGAGCACCTGCCGAGGCTCATGGTAGTCGACAACCTGACGATAGAGCCCAGTGAAGACGGCTCTTCGGTCCTTAAATCCAACATATTCCTGAGCGCCTATGTGCTTGGCTACGGGGGCGGCAAGTGAGAGGATTGTCCGCCTGCATATCCGCGGCAGTGTTATTGACGCTTCTTTTCCCGGCCGTGCTTCTGGCCGGGGCCGAGTCTCTTTCATACAGGACAGAGCTTCCGGCTTCTCCGGTTGAAAGGCACGGCCTTGCCTGGGGCAAGGACCCATTTGTGCCGGGCCTTAAGGCCGGAGCCAGGGGGGAGGCGGCTGAAGTAAAATTAACGGCGGTCTTCTATAACAGGGAAAACCCATCCGCCATCATTAACGACCGGATAATCTACAGGGGAAGCCTTGTTTCCGGGCAAAAAGTTATTGATATAGGGATGACTCATGTTATACTCCAAGGTGAAAATGGCCCGATTAGGCTTGAACTGGCCGAGATTCCGGAGCTTCGTGATGTCAATAAGAAGGATTGATGGGGGCTGGTTCACGAGCCTTCTTCTCGCAGCGCTGCTTTTTTTCATACCCTGCCTTGTTTCCGCCGAACTGAATCCAAGGATAGCCACAGACGACAGCCAGGAAAGGCTTTTCTCGATCGAAGTGAGGGAGGCCGAGATCTCTGACGTGCTCCGCGCGCTTGCCCAGCAAAGCCGCCTGAATATCATCCTGGGCGAGGGCGTTACCGGAAAGGTAAGCGTGAGCTTCAGGAATATTCCTTTCCAGGACGCCATGGAGATGATAATAAAGGCAAACGGCCTCATGTACACCGTCCAGAACAACATCCTCTGGGTCGGGAAAAAGGTAGACGTCTCGGACGAGATGAAGGTCGAGATAGTCAAGCTCAATAACGCCGACCCAACCGTCGCCGTACAGCAGCTAAAGGGCATCATAAGCGAAAGCGGCACGGCCTTCGCCGACCAGAGGACCAACTCGATAATAATAAGGGACCTGCCAAGGAACATAACAAAGTCCAGGAACCTTCTTACGGCTCTCGACACCCAGGCCGCCCAGGTAGTGATAGAGGCCAGGATCGTCGAGGCAACGAACAACTTCGCGCGCCAGATAGGCGTGCGCTGGGGCCCAACTTATACGGGGAGCAATACCCTCGGCGGGAGCGCCCTTTTGCCTGATACCCCAACAGGGGACAGGAACTTCGCCGTGAACCTGCCTGCCACCAACCCGACCTCAGGCCTCGGCATCGTGGTCGGGAGCATCTCTGGAAAGCTGATACTCGATCTCGAGCTGTCCGCGGCAGAGACAAGAGGGGAGTTGAAGATCGTCTCAAGCCCCAAGATTGCGACCGTCGACAACAGGCCCGCTACCATACACAGCGGCCTTACCTTCCGCGTAAAGCTCTCTCAGGCCATAGTGACAGGCGGCGCCACGACCACTACGACTACCTCCGGTGACCTGGGCGGGCTCGAAGAGATAAAGACAGGGATAGACCTTACCGTTACCCCGAAGATATCCGATGACGGCTTCGTGTTCCTTAACATCAACACGCAGAAGAGCGACCCTGATTTCTCAAGGACAATAGACGGCATTCCGGGGGTCGCCGAAAAAAGCGCGTCTACATTTGTCATCGTAAAGGACGGAGAGACGGTGGTTATAGGGGGGCTCTACAGGACAGTTGCTTCCGAGCAGAAAAACGCGGTGCCGTTCCTCTCCAGGATACCGGTCCTTGGCCACCTTTTCAGCAGCACCGCCAAGGACGAACAGCACGAGGAGCTACTTGTGTTCATCACCCCTAAGATAGTAAAGTACGAGAAGAGGGAGGTCTTGAATTGAAGGACAAAAAGATAATCATAATCGCCGCCGCTTCGGCTGTCGTAGTAATAGCGCTCTTGATAATATTCATGCCCTCCGGCAATAAACAGGGCGAGCAGGCCCCTGAAGTGATATCCATGAGGGCCAGGGTTAGCGAGGAGGCTCCGCCTGCCGCGACTCCAGCCGCGACAGTTGATGGCGTGCCTGCTGTAGAGGGCGGAGCCCCTGCTGTCGTGGATACGCCATCTACCCCCCCGTCTGTTGAAACAACAGCAGCAGCCCCGGCCCCGACAACGGCCCCTCCCGCACCCGCGCCGGTTGCAGCGCCGGCGCCTGTGAAAAAGAGCGTCGAGCAGGCCTTGAAAGCGCCAGAGCCTGTAAAGGAAACCAAACAGGTGGAGAAAAAAGAGGCCCCTGTCAAAAAGGCGGCAACGGAAAAAGAGCGCAAGGCTCAGAAGGCGGTAAAAACAGCTAAATCAGCAGAAAAGGCCGTAGTCAAGCCATGGGCCTTGAACATAGCCTCATTCGCGGCCCTTCCCGAGGCCCAGGGCCTTGCCGGCGCGCTTAAGAAAGCCGGGTACAATTCGTACATAACTGATTTCACGAAAGAATCGATCAAATGGCACAGGGTCAGGGTCGGCTTTTTCAAGAACCGTGAAGAAGCTGAGGCCGCAGCCAGGATCATCAAGTCCAAATTCCGTATCGACACCCCCTGGGTAGTAAAGCCGGACCGGCATGAGATGAATGCCCACAGCTGAGGTCAGGGGCCAAAACTCTTCTCAAAACAAGAACTTTCCTAAAAGCGACTTGACTGAGGCCTCCCAAAAACCTTAAAATGTCCTTGGGCATTTTGTTATTGGGGATAAACGGTATGGTAGAGCTTCAGTCAAAAGAACGGCTCGTCTTCCTGGAGACCTTCGGCTGCCAGATGAACGAGAACGACTCCGAGCGCATGCTCGGGCTGTTGAAGGGCTTGAGCTACGCCCGTACCGAGGACCCTTTCAAGGCCGACCTCATCCTCATAAATACCTGTTCGATAAGAGATAAGGCCGAGCAGAAGGTCTACTCCCTCCTTGGCAGGTACAAGGAACTCAAGAAAGACAAGCCCGGCCTCATTATCGGCGTGGGGGGCTGTGTAGCCCAGCAGCAAGGGGAACGGCTCTTGAAGAGGGCGCCGCACCTGGACATAGTCTTCGGCCCCCAAAACGTCCATAAACTCCGTGAGCTGCTCCTTGAGGCTGATAACGGCCACAGGGTCGTAGCTACCAGGCAGAGCGAGACGATAGACCCTGAGGAGTACGGAGTAACCCCTGTTGAGTCAGGCGAGAAGGCCTTCGTAAGCATAATGCGGGGCTGCGACAACTTCTGCTCATACTGCATCGTCCCGTATACGAGGGGCAGGGAGGTCAGCAGACAGAGCTCTGACATATTGAGGGAAATAGAGGGGCTTGTCTCAAAAGGTGTCGTGGAGGTTACGCTCCTCGGGCAAAACGTCAACTCTTACGGCACTGGCGGCGGAGGAGATGTCTCGTTCCCTGAGCTTCTCAAGAAGGTCTGCCGCGTTGATGGCATCAAGAGGGTGCGCTTTGTGACCTCGCACCCGAAGGACATCTCTGACGAGCTCATATACCTCTTTGCTGAGGAGCCCAGGCTCTGCAGGCACATACACCTGCCTGTCCAATCCGGCTCGGACGAGGTGCTTTCAAGGATGGGCAGATCATACACCGTGGAGCAGTACCTGTCGAAAGTCGACCTGATAAAGAAGCTCTATCCCGATATGGCTATAACCACCGATATAATCGTTGGCTTCCCCGGCGAGACAGACGCCGACTATGAGGCCACCATGGCGCTTCTCCGAAGGGTGCGGTTTGACAATATCTTCTCTTTCATGTACTCCCCGAGGCCGAACACAAGGGCTGCCGGGTACACTGACCAGGTCCCGGTCGAGATCAGGTCAGAGAGGCTCCAACTGTTGCAGGAAGAGCAGAAGGGGATAACCGTTGCCCGGAACAAGGCGCTTGTCGGAAAAGCGATGGAGGTCCTCGTGGAAGGCGCCAGCAAGGCTGACCCTGATGAGCTCATGGGGAGGACCAGCTGCTGGAGGATAGTGAATTTCCCGGCGCCGGCCGGCGTCAAGGCCAAACCGGGTTGCCTTATAGAAGTATCCATAACGGACGCCTTTCCGAGTTCGCTCCGTGGCGAAGCTCGCCTGGCGGGCAACAATTAAAAAAGGAGCGTCTCATGCTGTTGAAGATGAAGGTCTTCGGACTTACAATAGACCCCTTCACCAATGTCCCGATAGTGATACTCAAAGACGAGGAGGAGAAGAACGCGCTGCCGGTCTGGATCGGCGTGCTTGAAGCGAGCGCCATAGCCTCAGAGCTTGAGAAGGTCCAGTTCTCGAGGCCCATGACGCATGACCTCCTGAAACAGGTCTTGAAGCACATAGGGGCCACCGTCAACAAGATAGAGGTCACCGATCTCAAGGACAACGTCTATTATGCAACCATATACATGACCGGTAAGGACGGCGAGTTTAGCGTCGATTCCAGGCCGAGTGACGCTATTGCGCTGGCCCTTCGCATGGGCGCGCCAATATACGTCGAATCTGTCGTGCTGGATAAGTCCAAGAACATGGAGCTTAAAAACGGGGACAAGGCAAAGGACGCCTCCTCTTCGCTCGATGACTTTTCCCAGACCGATTTCGGCAAGTACAAGATGTAGCTTTAGCAGGCTGTTGAAAAACAGACAGGCCAGATCGTAGTTGAAAAAGTCCTGGACGGATTTTTTCAACATCCTGACAGATATCCTCGCGTCTCGAAAATATCCCCGCGGCCTTGCGGGTGGCTTTAACGGAGCGGCGCCTTTTGGAACAGGAAACAAGACCAGCTATTGCGAGGAAACTGGCGCCGGAGAGGTTTTTCGACGCCTTCTTCCTGAACGAGTATGGCCGCATAGAGGCCAACCGCGCCACAAGGTACAATACCTCCTTCTCGATCGTGCTCATCGACACAGAGGGCTCAGGAGGCGCGTCTCTCATTGAAGACGCTGGCGGCCTCGATTACCTCAAAAGGCTTGCCGCTGCCGTCGTCAATACCACGAGGAACTGCGACGTTGCCGGACTTCTTGACGACCGGCGCATCATGGTCATACTCCCTGAGACCGACCATTTCGGCGCCCTTACCACCATAAGGAAGCTTGCCAGGGCGGCCTCGGCGCTTAAAAAAACCGACAGGCCCGGAACCTTGCTCTTCTCGCACGCGACCTTCCCGAAGGACGGAAAGGACTTCGGCGGAGTTGTAGACAGCGCCCTTAAAAGGTCCACGGAGAGGAAGGAATCGCTCTGGGAGAGGCTTGATCTCAGAAGCAAGCTTTTCTGGGAGATAATAGGCGAGCTCACGTCTGCGAACTACAAAGGCTATGACAGCTCCACGTTCGACGCCGGGTCCGGCATGGACCTTTCCGAATTTTTCCTCGACCAGATAAACGAGCTCATTATAAGAGAGATAGCCAGGGCCCCTCAGAGGCGCGGTATAATGTATTACGGCTCCAAGAACCTCTCGGCTTCTCTTCCTGTCGTCAAAAACCTCGGCTCCGCGGGAACGATAGCCACCAAGGTATTCCTGGTCGGCGAGGGCGAGGGCAGTATCTGGGAGGTCAAGAACGCGCTGCCTCTACTGCTTGACGACCCGCGGCTCCGGGAGACCTTCTTCACCTTCTTCATGAACGAGGATACCGCGTACGCCCTGGTCTGCAAGGAGAACTGGGGGGCGACCTTCTCATGCTTCCAGACATCCGACTTCGGCCTCGTTGAAGGGCTTATAAGCAAATTCCAGAACGAATACTCGCTCCAGGAGCAGCTCGGTTAGATGGGCAGACTAAAGATACTCATAGCCTTAAACAGCGAAGAAGAGACAGAGGCCCTCTCCGGTTTTCTTTCCGGCCACGGGCTCGATGTGCTTTCAGCCCCGGACGGCGCTCGCGCCCTCGAGCTTGCGATACAGGAGGTCCCTTCCGTGATAGCGGTAGAGACCAGCCTTCCTGTAATAAGCGGCGAGAGGCTCTTCCATATCCTGAGGAAGAACCCTCATACCTCGCGCGTCCCGTTCCTGTTTGTCTCTGAGAGCGTAACGGACATCAAGGGCTTCAGGGCCGGGATGGATATCTTTCTTATGCGCCCGTTGAACCTGGAAGAGACCTACGCGAGGATAAGGCAGACTCTCACCGGCAGAGCGCCTTCAGGCTCAAAGGAAATAGAGGGGACGCTCAGCCATATGTCGCTCGCCGACCTTCTCCAGTTCCTGCACCTCAACAGGAAAGAGGGTGAGCTCAAGGTCACATCCGGCGATTACGCTGGCACCGTCTTCATAAAGGAAGGCAGCATTTACAACGCCGTCCTCGGTTCGACTGAGCGCGAGAAGGCGCTTTTCAGGATGCTGCAATGGACAGAGGGGAGGTTCGAGTTCATCCCCAAGCCGGTAGCTGCCCAGAAAAAAATACGCTCTACGACAGGCAACCTCCTTATGGAGGGGATGAGGCAGATAGACGAGCTTAAAAGCAAGCAGGGGCTCTTCCCTTCCCCTGATTCTTCACTAAAGCTCAAGGTAGACCCGGCAACACTGCCCAAAGGGCTTCAGCCCATTATCTACGAGGTCGTCCAGCTCGTGAAAGCCAACTCGCGGGTAAGGGATGTGGTGGAACGCTGCAATCATCCCGATTACGAGGCATACAGCACGATATCAGCCCTTGCAGCCAAGGGCGTACTCGAAGAGACCAGGCCATCCGGAGGGACGGCTGAGGAAGAGTTCCTTACAGTCGACCAGATGATAAGCATACGCGAGAAGATCATGAGCCGGTTCGCTGACCCTACCGCGCTCAATTACGGCAAGATACTGGTGGTTGCGACATCCGCCCAACTTGCCTCAGAGTTCATAAAGGAGTGCCGGCGGATACCGGGGTTTAACCTTAATACCAGGTCGGCCTTCCCGGAGCTTTCGCTGGTGAACCCGCTCGGCGAGGTAGGGTCAATCACGCTATACGGCGGCATGGACCTTCTGCTCTTCTCCATCCCGACGGTAAAGAGCATGGGCCCGCTCTGGAGGGCATTCTCGTCGAACCTCGTCGGGCTCGTCATTATCTGGGACGAAGAAGGGGCGGGGCTAATAAAGGAGCTCGCGGCGGCAAAGCGGGATATAATACTTAAAAGGCGCGTGCCAGCGGTCCATCTGGCAAAGGGGCCGGTCAATGAGGACGCCTTCAGGAAAGAGCTGGGCCTTAAGTCTGACGAGCATATCTTCAGCCTCGGCACCGGGGAAAGGGAGGCGGTCTATGAGGTCTTCTACTCCCTTTTCGGCCAGTTGATAAAGGAAGACTACGCGGCTGTGTGAGCCGAATTTTTCGAAAGGAAAGGACGTGCGCAGATGATAGACTTCCATATGCACAGCTTCTTAAGCGACGGGGTGCTCGTCCCGACCGAGCTTGTGAGGAGGGCTCGTGTGGCCGGGTATACCGCGATGGCGATAACCGACCACGTTGACGCCTCCAACATCGAAAACGTCCTGAGGCAGATAACGAAGGTGGCAAGTCAGCTGACCGACAGGTCGTTCACGCTCCTGCCAGGGGTTGAGCTTACACATATACCGCCGAAGCACATACCTTTGATGGTCAAGAAGGCCAGGGCCCTCGGCGCGCAGATCGTCATCGGCCACGGAGAGACCCTCTCCGAGCCTGTGGAGCCCGGGACGAACATCGCCTACATAAAGGCCGGGGTAGACATACTTGCCCATCCTGGGCTTATTACGGAAGAAGAGTGCAGGGCGGCTGTAAAGAAATCGGTCTGCCTGGAGATAACGAGCAGGGCAGGGCACAGCATCTCTAACGGGCATGTTGCCGCCGTGGCAAAAAGAGCAGGCGCTAAAATGCTCGTAAATACCGACTCTCACGCGCCAGGGGACCTTATAAGCGATGAAATGGCCCGGAAGGTCGCGCTCGGCGCTGGCCTCAACATAGAAGACTTCAGGAGAATACAGGAGAATGCGAAGGAACTCGTCAGGAAGAAACTGGGCTAAGATAGCCCTTTTAACGGTTGCTGGAGCCCTGGTCGGCTGCGCCGCAAGGGAACTGCCCACTACAGCCCCGTGGAGCACCCATCTTTACAGCTACGCGAGGACGAACAACACCGAAGCCGCCCTCAAGCTGCCGCTGGCCGTAGCCTGGGATAAGGACCTATCGGAATTCAGGCTCCTGCGCCCTTTTCCTGAAGAAGAGCTCTCTTCCCCCGCGCTCGCGCATGGTCAGCTCTACGCAGGAGCGGCAAACAACAGGCTCTACGCGATAGATCTCGCCACAGGGAAGGTCAGATGGAAGTTCGACGCAGGAGCGCCTATCGAGGCCTCGCCTGCCGTTACAGAAGATAGCGTATGCTTCGGCTCTTCTGACGGCCTGATGCGCTGCCTTGACAGGTCCGGCAAGCTCCTATGGCAGTACGAGGCCCGCTCCGAGATACTCTCTTCCCCGGTCATTCGGAACGGCAAGCTCTTTTTTAATTCGTCTGATAACCGCGCCTACGCCCTTGACGCCGGTACAGGCAAGAGGATATGGACATACAGCAGGGTGACGTTCAAGGTCGTCACACCGCGCTTCTATGGCTCGCCGGCGTACTCAGACAACGGTAAGCTCCTCTTCCTCTTCTCCGACGGCGTACTCGCCTCTATCGATGCCGAGACAGGCAGGGAAGAATGGACCAGGAAGGTCATAAGCGAGTTCGACGGGCCTGGCGGCCTTTGGCGGCGGACCCCTCTTGTAGAGGGCGGGACTGTCTACGTCATAGATGGCAATAATGCCGTATTGGCCCTCTCTGTTGACAAAGGAGAGGTTAAGGGCAGCTACGGCCCCGTAAAGGCGCGCGACTTTATCATCAATGGGGGCGCGTTGGTCCTGGCAGGGGAGACAGAGCTTGTGTCGATCGACAGGGGCTCAGGCGGGATTTTGTGGAAAAAAACGCTGGCGAAAGGGACGCTTTCCAGCGTCTTCGCGGCTCAAGGGAATATTTTCGCCATATCCAGCTTTAAAAAGGCCCCCTTCGGCATAGACTACTTCGCGAGGCAGTTGGGCTATATCGAGGCTTTCGACCTTAAAGACGGCTCGACCGCCTGGACAAGCACGATCGATTCCGACGTATCCGCAAACGCCTCTTCAGCCTATTCAAGCGTCGCCCTTCTAACGAACAAGGGCAAACTGACTGTATTCGGGCCAAAATAGGGATAAGATGGACAAAAGACTCAATGTAGCCTTCCTGTGGCACATGCATCAGCCGCTTTACAAGGACCCGTCAAACGGCGAGTACACCCTGCCGTGGGTCCTTTTTCACGCCACAAAGGACTATTACGATATGGCGGCGATACTCGACGAGTTCCCCAGTGTGCACCAGACCTTCAACCTTGTGCCCTGCCTCATAGAGCAGATAAACGAGTACGCATCCGGAAAAGCCAGGGACAAGTACAGGCTGATAAGCGCCAAGCGCGCCTCGGACTTAACGGGCGAGGATAAGGCCTTCATCCTGCAGTTCTTCTTCCAGGCCAACTGGGATAACATGATAAAGCCGATCGCCAGGTACTGGGAGCTTCTGAGGAAGCGCGGGGTATCTAACGAAAAGGACGAAGTATTCCAGGTGCTAAGGTACTTCAAGGAGCAGGACTTCCTCGACCTCCAGGTACTTTACAACCTCATCTGGATAGATCCGTCGATAAGGCAGAAGGATGCCTTCTTGAGCCAACTTATTAGGAAAGGCGGCAGCTTCACCGAAGAAGAGAAGTCGAAGCTCCTTGAAAAACAGCTTGAGATAGCCGGCTCGATAATATCCAAGTATGCCGACCTGAGGGACAGGGGCATCATCGAAGTATCCACCTCACCGTATTATCACCCCATACTGCCCCTTCTGTGCGACAGCGACTCGGCCAAAGAGGCGATGCCGGGGGCGACCTTGCCGAAGACGCGCTTCCAGCACCCGGAAGACGCGCTCGCCCAGGTCCGTAAAGGCGTCAAGCTCTACCAGGATACTTTCGGCGAGAAGCCCCGCGGCATGTGGCCTTCCGAGGGCTCGGTGAGCATGGAGATGCTGCCGCTGGTTGTCGGCGAGGGGATACAGTGGATTGCTACCGACGAAGAGATACTTTCAAATTCGCTCAGGCGGCCCGTAAGGCGCGACCACATGGGCAACTGCTTCGACAGCTTTCTTTACAAGCCGTATGAGATAGACGTAATGGGGCGCAAGATAACGGTAGTATTCAGGGACCACGTCCTCTCCGACCTCATCGGCTTCGATTACGCGCGCATGGACCCGGCTGAAGCCGCCTCAGACATGGTCTCCAGGCTTGTCCACATAAGCAACATGCTTGAGGACCCTCAAGAGCACCTGGTGAGCATAATACTTGACGGTGAGAATGCCTGGGAGCACTTCAGGAACGACGGCAGGGACTTCCTTGCAGCCCTGTACACGAAGCTCTCGGACCACCCCAGGCTCAGGTGCGTATCGATGAGCGAGTTCATCGACCTGAAGACCAGGAGGGAGCCGCTTGAACGGCTCTACCCCGGCTCATGGATAAGCCATAACTTCAAGATATGGATAGGACACATCGAGGACAATACAGCCTGGGACTATATATCCGAGGCCAGGGAAGAGCTGGTCAGATACGAAAAGGAGATGAAGGGCTTCCCGCCTGACGAGGGCAGGGAAAAGGCCATACGCGAGGCATGGGAAGAGGTCTACGCCTCCGAGGGGAGCGACTGGTTCTGGTGGTACGGCGAGGAGCACTCGTCGATGAGCGACGAGGACTTCGATACGCTGTTCAGGCGGCATATAAAAAGAATATACCAGCTCATCGAAAAGGAGCCGCCTGACCACCTCGACATATCCATCTCCTCTGATATAAGGAGCTACAGGCCCCCTGTAGAGCCGAGGGCGCTCATAGCCCCGGTCATAGACGGACAGATCTCCAACTACTTTGAGTGGCTCTCTTCCGGAAGGCTCGAGCGCACCTATTTCGGGAGCGCCATGCACAAGGAGATACAGGGAGGCCTCATTGATTCGATATCGTACGGCTTCTCAAAGGATACCCTGTACCTGAGGCTCGACTATCTCGAAGAGCTTGGCTCGTTCGCCCATCCATGGAGCTTCACGATAAGCTTCGTCCAACCCAGGCCTGTGCGTGTGTCGGCGACGGTGGAAGGAGCCATGGCTACCGCCGAGCTGCATGTAAAGGCCGATGGCAAGGAGAAATGGACGGCAGCCGGCCCGCTTGAGATAGCTTCTGAGACCGTAGTGGAACTGGCCATACCCCTTAAGGCCCTTGGCGCCGGCAGGGGAGAAGAGCTAAAGCTCTTCATAACCATAAACGCCCAGGAAAGGGGGATAGAGAGGTGGCCGGTAAAGGGCTATCTCCTCTTCAGCATCCCGCCCGAAGACTTCGAACAGCAGGACTGGCTGGTCTGATATATCCCATTGGATCGTAACTGATGAAAAACGGCATGACGCCCGCGATGCGGCAGTACCTTGAGATAAAGGCCGAGCACAATGATTGCATCATCTTTTTCAGGATGGGCGATTTCTACGAGATGTTCTTTGACGACGCAAGGCTCGCCGCCAGAGTCCTCGGCATAGCGCTCACGGCCAGGGACAGGGACCGCGAGATACCCATGTGCGGGGTGCCATACCATTGCGCTTCAGGGTACATAGCGAAGCTCGTGCGAGAAGGTCACAAGGTCGCAGTCTGCGAACAGATAACAGACCCGGCTGATGCCAAGGGGCTAATAGAGCGGGCCGTATCAAGGATAATAACCCCCGGAATAGCCCTCGACGAAGAGCTGTTGGACCCAAAGGCCAATAACTTCATAGCCGCGGCCTTTGTTGACAAGAGCGCGTGCGGCTTCTCTTACATGGACGTATCTACAGGAGAGTTCAGGCTGACACGCACAGACGACCTCGCCTTACTTATAGAAGAAATCAGAAAAATCAGGCCGTTAGAGCTTGTAGTTAAGGATAACTCTCAAGACCTGCTTGACCTTCCCGACTCTCCGGTCAGGAAGGTGACCTCTCTTGCCGACCATCACTTCGACCTAAGGGAGGCCGAATCAAGGCTCAACTCGCACTTCGGCACTGTAACGCTCGACGGCTTCGGCTGCTCAGGGATGCCGGAGGCGATAAGGGCCGCCGGGGCTCTGTTGAATTATATCCGCGGGAACCAGAAGGCGGAGCTCCATCACGTAAGAAAGCTTTCTCCGTATTATCAGGAGGACTTCCTTATCCTCGATTCGTCGACCAGAAGGAACCTTGAGATAACCCGGAACTTAAGGACAGGGGAGAAGGACGGGACTCTCCTTTCTGTCATCGACAGGACACGGACCGCCATGGGCGCAAGGTTACTCAAGTCCTGGCTCCTCCATCCCCTTAAAGAGGTGTCCGCCATAAAAGGGCGTCTGGACTCTGTCGGGGAGCTTATAGATGAGCGCGAGACAAGGGCGAGCCTGCAGGACGCCATGTCAATGGTCTACGACCTCGAAAGGCTTACGGCAAGGCTTTCGCTTGGGGTTGCAGGGCCGAGGGACCTCGTGGCCCTCAAGGACTCGCTCAAGAGGATCCCTGTTATAAAAGATCACCTGCGAAAGCTCTCATCCGACATGCTCACAAAAGCGCTCTTATCTACAGATGAGGTGGCTGAGGCCTCTGAATCGATAGATAAGGCCATCTCGGACACTCCGCCTATTTCGGTAAAGGACGGAGGCGTCATAAGGGACGGATATTCGGCAGAGCTCGACGAGTTGCGCGATATCGGCTCCGGCGGTAAAGACAGGATAGCCTCCCTTGAGGCGCAGGAGAGGGCGCGCACCGGCATAAATACCCTTAAGGTCGGATACAACAGGGTCTTTGGATACTATATCGAGATCACAAAATCGAACCTCTCGAACGTCCCCGATGATTACATACGCAAGCAGACCCTTGTGAACGCCGAAAGGTTCATAACTCCACAGCTCAAGGAATGGGAGGAGAAGATATTAACGTCAGAGGAGAGGGCGCTTAAGCTTGAAGCGGCCCTCTTCAGCGCCCTCGCCGAAGGGCTCAAAAAGTATTGCGTACGGGTGCAGGCCACGGCTGATTCTATCGCCACGCTCGACTGCATCGCATCTTTGGCTCAAGCCGCCCAGGAGCATGATTACGCAAGGCCGGTCGTCTCGGAAAGCGGAGCGATCGATATCGAGGCGGGCAGGCATCCTGTTGTCGAGGCCAATGCCAGGGAGTTCATCTCGAACGACCTGAAACTCGATGACGAAAAGAAGATAATCATACTTACCGGTCCGAACATGGCTGGAAAATCCACTTATCTCAGGCAGAACGCCCTTATAGTGCTGATGGCCCAGATAGGCTCGTTTGTGCCTGCCTCACGGGCGGCAATCGGCGTGGTGGACAGGGTATTCACGAGGGTCGGCGCGTCAGACGACCTCTCCAGGGGACAGTCTACCTTTATGGTCGAGATGAGCGAGACCGCCAACATACTCAATAACGCCACAGCCAGAAGCCTTATAATCCTCGACGAGATAGGCAGGGGAACATCGACCTTCGACGGACTCTCCATCGCGTGGGCCATAGTAGAGCACATACACGACAGCCCCGGCCTCGGCGCTAAAACGCTCTTTGCCACGCATTATCATGAGCTTACAGAGCTTTCCTTGACAAAGGAAAGGGTCAAAAATTATAATATGGCCGTAAAAGAATGGAATGACAGGATAATCTTCCTGAGGAAGGTGCTCCCCGGGGGCAGCAACCGGAGCTACGGCATTCAAGTTGCCAACATCGCCGGAGTCCCCGGAGAGGTCATCTCAAGGGCAAAGGAAATATTAAGGAACCTCGAGACTGGAGAGCTGACCGAAGCCGGCATGCCCAGGCTTGCGGCCCACGGAGAACGGTTTGAAGGACGCGCCCAGATGACGCTCCTGGGCGAAAAAGACCCTGTCCACGAGGAACTGAGGCATATCGATATAGACCGTATGACGCCGCTTGAGGCCCTTGCCAAGCTTCATGAATTGAAGGAGAAGCTCGAGAATTGATGCGATTTTCAGCCCTGACAGGCCTACTGCTCATCATCCTTGTCCTGATACTAACAGGAGCAGGAGCCGCTGTAGCCAGCGCCGCCCCCAGGGCGGCCGTAACCGATATACGCCACTGGTCCAACCCCAGCTACACAAGGATAGTCATCAACGTTAGCTCCAGGACCGGCTTCAGCCACAGGCTCCTGAAGAAGGACCCGTCCATCAATATGGAATGGCGGAGGCTCTATGTTGATATACCCGGAGCGCGCCTGTCTTCAAGGAGCAAAAAGGCGATACACATAAACGACGGCCTCCTGAAGGCCGCCAGGGCCGGACAGTACGACACCGACACCGTCCGTGTTGTCCTCGACATAGAGTCCATAGAGGACTACAAGATATTCTACCTCACCGACCCCTACAGGATAATCATAGACGTGACCGGCGAGAAGGCCCCGGAAAGGAAAGCAGCGGAGCCTTTGCGCGACAGCTCCGGGAAGGAAGTGCCGCAGATAAGGCAGACCCCCACGGTCCCGGTGATAAAGGCAGACCCGTCGCTCATTCAGCAGCTGGGACTCAAGGTCAGGAAGATAGTAGTCGACCCCGGACACGGCGGCAAGGACCCAGGGGCTATCGGCAGGGGCGGCCTCCAGGAGAAGGACGTTACCCTGAAGCTCGGGAAGATGCTCAGGGACAAGCTCGCGGGCGACTCCGGGGCAGAGGTCGTGATGACGAGGGATACCGACATCTTCATCCCGCTCGAGGAAAGGACCGCCATCGCGAACAGCCAGGAAGCCGACCTCTTCGTATCCATCCACGTGAACTCGAGCCTTAAAAGGACCTCATCAGGCGTAGAGACTTATATTTTGAGCATCTCGAACAACGATGAGGCAAAGAGGGTCGCGGCAAGGGAGAACGCTACGTCAACGAGGTCGGTGAGCGACCTCGAGTTCATACTCAACGACCTTATAAAGACCGCCAAGACCAACGATTCCGCGAGGCTCGCTACCGTCGTGCAGGACAACATGGTCTTGAAGCTCAGGGAGAAGTTCGACAGCATAAGGAGCAACGGGGTCAAGGGCGCGCCCTTCTACGTCCTCGTCGGGACCAAGATGCCGGCCATCCTCGTAGAGGTCTCCTTCGTAAGTAACCCTGTGGAGGAAAAACGCCTCAGGGACGAAAAATACCTCTCGGAGATTGTCGATGGAATCGCCGCGGGGATCATGAAATATATGAACGCTCCAGACGAGGCCTGATACCGATATGCCGCATACGATAGTCCTTGATGCCATGAAAAGGGCCGCTGGCCCGCTGGCCCCGGTCGTTAAAGAGCACCTTTCCCTTGGCGAGGAGGAGATGCGCAGGAGGCACCTGGCCGGAGAGACCGGAAGGGATGTCTGCCGCGCTTACACGTCAATAATAGACAACCTCCTCAAGGCCCTTTACGCCCATAAGTCCGCTGCTTTAAGCCCGTCTGACAAGACCGTCCTTGTGGCCATGGGCGGCTATGGCAGGGGAGAGCTCAACATGAAGTCTGACATAGACCTCATGCTTGTCCACAAGGGGCGGATAACAAAGACCGTTGAGGACTTCACCCAGCAGATGCTCTACTTACTCTGGGACACGGGCCTAGACCTCGGCTTCGCTATCAGGTCCGTACCGGAGTCCATCGCGCTTGCCAAAGACGACTTAAAGACCATGACCGCCCTTCTTGACCTCAGGTACCTTACCGGGGACAAGGCTCTTTATGACTCGCTCCACAGGAACATCCGCAAGAACCTCTTCAGCAGGTCGAGGACCCAAACCTTCATAAAAGACAAGCTCGAGGAGACACGGCAGCGCCACGCGAAGTTCGGCGGCTCCATCTACATACTCGAGCCAAACGTGAAAGAAGGCGAGGGGGGGCTAAGGGACCTGCAGACCGCGATGTGGGTGGTCAAGGCCAGGAACGGCAAGAACGTCGAGCCCTTCTCTCTCGGCCTTATAAGGGAGCATGACAAGAAGGCCATGGAGGAATCGCTCGATTATCTTCTGTGGGTCAGAAACGAGCTGCACTTCGGCGCCGGCAGAAAGACCGACCAGCTCACCTTCGACCACCAGGAGAGGATAGCGGGCCTGCTGGGGTTTGAAAACTCGGAGAAGTCCCTGGCCGTCGAGTCGTTCATGCAGCAGTACTACAGGCACGCGTCCAACCTGAGCCATTATTCGGGGCTCATGCTCTCCAGGACCCTGCACAGGGAGAAGAAGGTCTTTAACTGGCCGAAGAGGCGGGCAAGGATAGACCGGAACTTCTACGTATCCGGAGGCGTGCTCTATACCAGGGCGAAAGAGACTATTTTCAAAGAGCCGGCAGCCTCTGTTAAGGCCTTCGAGTACGCACAGGCATTCGACGTCGAAATAGACCAGTCTGTAAGGGACCAGATACTCGAGGGGCTTGAGGGCGCGGGCGCTAAGTTCAGGACCTCGAAGGAGGTATCAGAGTCGTTCTTCAAGATACTCAGGGGGAAAAGCGTCTTCAAGTCTCTAACGGAGATGCACAAGCTCAAGTTCCTCGAAAGGTACATACCGGAGTTCGCGGACATAAGCTGCAGGGTCCAGCATGACATGTACCATGTCTACACGGTGGACGCGCACACCCTTTTCGCGATAAGGGAGATTGAAAGGCTCCGGGGGCAGTACAGGGCGGATTTCTCGCTCCTTTCGACTCTCTTCGAGGAGATGCCCAACCCTGAGGTGATCTACCTTGCGGTCCTCTTCCATGACATAGGGAAGGCGCATGGGAAGGGGCACTCGGAGAAGGGCGCGGCCATGATGCCGGAGATACTTAAAAGGCTCCACATGCCTGAGGACGACACCAGCCTTGTAAAGTTCCTCGTGAGGCACCACCTTTTGCTGGCGGACACGGCCCAGTACAGGGACCTGCATGACGAGAGGCTCATAATTGAGTTCGCCAGAAAGGTGGGGGATATAGAAAGGCTCAACCTCCTTTACCTCCTTACATTCGCGGATGTTCGCGCCGTAGGGCCCGATGTGTGGAACCAGTGGAAGGGCGCGCTATTTCAGGAGCTGTACTTCAAGGCCCTGACTGTATTGGAGCGCGGCACGTTCGAGCCAGAGGAATCCGAGGTGAAGCTCCAGAGGATAAAGGAGAGGGTGAAGGCGATACTTCCTGAAACGGCGAACCGCTCCGCGGTCGATGACTTTTTCCAGCTCCTGCCGCCCAGGTATTTTCTGTCGACCAGCCCTGAATTCATCGCCGAGCATATGAATGTCCTCAAGGAGTTCGGCAATGCCCCTTACGCCATGAAGGTCAGGCAGGACTCTTTCAGGGAATACACCGAGTTCATAATATGCACGCATGACGTTCACGCCCTTTTTTCCATGATAACAGGGGTTATGGCCGCCAACGGGGTGAATATCCTGGGGGCGCAGATAAACACCCTTAAAAACGGGGTCGCCCTCGACATACTGCAGGTCACAAGCCCTTATGGCGAGTTCATAACAGACGAGGCGAAGCTCAAAAAAATAGAAGCTGACCTATCGGACGTCATCACAGGCCGCGTAAAGGTGGAAACGCTCGTTAGAAGGCGCAAGCCTTCCATACTCGACAGCAAGGCAAAGCCCAGGGTACGCACATACGTCCAGATAGACAACGAAGTCTCCGAGGCGTACACGGTCCTCGATATCCATACCCAGAACAGGATCGGGCTTCTCTATGACATAACGAGCACGCTCTCAAGGCTTGGGCTTTATATCTACCTGGCGAAGATATCTACCAAGGGAGATGAGGCCGCCGATATCTTCTACGTAAAGGACATCTTCGGCCAGAAGATATACTACAAGGAACGCCTGAACGAAATTGCCGACAGGCTCTATAAGGTGCTGAGCGATGCCCAGCCGGAAAACCAGGCCAAATGAACGAGGGAGCGGACCTCATACAGAGGTTCCTCGACTACATAGTGGTCGAAAAGGGGCTCTCCGAGAACACCCGCCTTGGCTACAGAAAAGACCTCACGAGGTTCCTTGAATATATGTCCGGCAGTGGCAGGGCGCTTGGAAATGCATGCCCTGAGGACATAAGCGCTTACCTCAAATACCTGCATGATGGCGGCCTGTCTGTACGCTCTTACACAAGGGCGCTCATAGCCCTGAGGGGCTTGTACAGGTTCCTCGTCCGCAAACACGGTCTTGCCGCCTCTCCATGCTCGAATATCGACATACCAAGGCTGAACAAAAAACTGCCCCATTTCCTGACGCTTGATGAGGTCGAGGCTCTTCTTTCAGCCCCAAAGGCCGAAGGGGCCCTGGGCCTGCGTGACAAGGCCATGCTTGAAACGCTCTATGCCACCGGCTTGAGGGTCTCTGAGCTTACAGGCCTCAGGATAAACGATATAAGCCTTCAGGGAGGATACCTGACGGCCTTTGGCAAGGGTTCGAAGGAAAGGATGGTCCCGCTTGGCGAGGCGGCCATGTACTGGCTAAAAAGGTATGCAGAGGAGGCAAGGCCGGCGCTTTTAAAGAAAAGGAATAATGCCTTTCTATTCCTCTCCATCAGGGGCACAAGGATGACCCGCCAGAACTTCTGGGTCCTCATAAAGCGTTACGGGGTCGTCTCTGGCATAGGAAGGGAGAGGACAAAGCCGCATATATTACGCCACTCATTCGCGACACATCTTCTTGAGCGGGGCGCTGACTTGAGGATAGTCCAGGCCATGCTCGGCCATTCTGACATCTCGACAACGCAGATATACACCCACATCACCAATGAAAGATTGAAAAACCTGCACAAGGCCAGGCACCCAAGGGGATGATAATGATTATAAACTTTATCCTTAAAGACACTGGAATAACACGCAAAAAAGATAGGGGAGCAAGAGCAGTACGCCGCCCTTAAAAGCCTGCCTCCGCTCTGCACGATGTAATTTGACATAATATCCATTATGCGACATTCCGGGAATGGGCGCGCCGCTTCCTGCGGCGTAGACAGACAGATGAAGTAAATGTGTTTACATTCTTGAAGTAAAAGTGTTTACAGCCGGAAGGTAGATATAAAACGTAGTCCCGACGTTCACCTTTGATTCTACTGTTATGAACCCGGCATGGCTCCTGATGATGGAATAAGCTATAGCGAGCCCCAGTCCCTTCCCCCTCTGCTTGGTCGTGAAATATGGCTCAAAGAGCCTCTTCAAGTCCTCTTTGGGTATGCCGTGGCCGGTATCCTTGATCGAGACCTTTACATATCGGCCTTCTTCCAATTGAAAGGGGTTCCCTTTGCCAAGCGATTCGTTTGAGCACTTTACCTCTATCCTGCCACCATTCGGCATGGCCTGCTCAGCGTTGAGGATGATGTTACTCAAGACCTGGGACATCTCGACCTCATCGGCATCGATAGGCCAGGTCTGCTCAGGACAAATAAGGTCGTATTTTATATTTTCTGCCTTGATGCTGGTGAAAACCGCTTCCTCGATCAAGGCACTAACAGAAAGGGTCTTCTTATTGATGGTCCCGCCTTTCGCGAAGGTCATGAGCTGCTGGGAGAGGTTTTTTGCCCTGAGGATGACTCTTTCGGCCTCTATGAGCTTTTTGTGTACCTCGGCTGGATCCTTTTCCTGGTCGGCGGACTCTGCGTTGCCGAGGATTGTCGTTAGCATGTTGTTGAAGTCATGAGCTATGCCGCCAGCAAGGAGGCTTAACGCCTCGAGTTTTTGTATCTTAAGGCGTTCTTCCTCGGCTCTCTTTCGCTCGGTTATGTCCCTTATGAAGCCTACAGCCTTCCATTTGCCATCTACTTTTATCGAGGAAATGGAGAGCTCGATCGGGAATTCGCTATTATCCTTCCGTTTGGCCTCAAACTCCACTATCTTCCCTATATTCGGGCCTCTCCCGGTCCGGAAGAACTCATGTACGCCCTTAACGGCTCTTTCGTAATATCTTTCAGGCACTACGAATGGATGCAGGGCCTTTCCCATGACCTCTGAACTGGAATAACCCAGCATCTCCTCGGCCCTTCTGTTCCAGAAATATATACCGTCAGGCTCCTCAATGCATATTATGGCATCCGGGGCGGCCTCAGCAGTGGCACGGAAGAGTTTTTCGCTCTCCTCAAGCGCCATTATAGCCGCGTTCTTTTCCTCCCTTAACTTTTTTTGGCCAAGGGCGCGCTCAACGACGACTCCCAGACTGCTAAGGCAGTCTTTAAGGATGTATGCCTCAGCCCCTTGTTTATAGGAATCGAGGGCGGCAGCTTTACTTATGTTCGAGGTGACTATTACAAGAGGTATGTCCAGCCCCTTCTGTTTTAAAAGTTCAAGGGCTCGCAATGCGGAGAAATTTTGTGTCCTGTATTCAGAAAGGATAATATCAGGGGTGGGTTTCAGCTGGGCGAGGAACTCTTCCTCATTATCTATCCGGTGCCAGAGCGGGTCGAGCCCGCTTTTCCTTAGCTCATCTACCAAGAGTCCGGCATTGGCGGTCGTGTCTTCGATTAAAAGTACTCGGACTTTTTCGTTCCCCATCGCCCTCAATGCCTCCCCTGTCGAGTATAGAGACGATTTCAGTGTTTGCAACACACATTTCATGTTGACTTTAAAATAGAGGGTTTGAGTGCTCATCAAAGATGCCTAACTCGCCTTTCTCTCTTTCAGCCTCTCTATCTCATTTCTTAGGTCCTGCACCTCAAAGTCCCTTTCAAAGTGCAGTAACCTGTCCAATCTCTCGATCTGGTCCATCCGCTTTTTAAGCTCCCGCTCGAGCCTGAACCTCTCGATGGAATACATAATCGAGCGATACATCAGACGGCCGTCTATCTGACCCTTGACCAGATAGTCCTGGGCCCCTTGCTTTACTGCTTTCATGCCGGCCTCTTCGTCAGCCAGGCCGGTCAGCACTATTATCGGAGTCTCTGCGGCATGAGAGCACATCTTGCAGAAAGTTGCTAACCCTTGGCTGTCAGGAAGCCCGAGGTCGACTATTATCAGATCGAATTCAGTCTCGGTATGCGGTCTCTCTGCCAATCCCGGAGCTCGATCCTGTAATGTGGACTATTCGTCCTTTCACGCGCTGCCCCTTTATTTCAATCAGGAGTATAAATCATAATTGGACCTGGCGCCGTGCCTGCGTATTCCGGACCAATCTGACCAGCGATTCCGCTCCAAACTGACCACCCGTTCCGGACGAAACTGACCAGTCATTCCGGAGTAATTTGACCA